>Ga0255338_1000401_pt1 | contig 149352 bp, 124 predicted proteins | sample MeOH1_35cm_T4_19_FD_203715 | JGI IMG/M metagenome (GOLD analysis project Ga0255338, IMG submission 203715) | Sandy soil microbial communities from University of British Columbia, Vancouver, Canada - MeOH1_35cm_T4_195 | ecosystem: Engineered > Artificial ecosystem > Sand microcosm >... | reverse complement strand
GCTTTTCCGCCAGAGCCTTTTCCAGTTTGATCTGGTCGACTACGAAGCCGCGGATGCCTTCAGCCAGCTTCTCGGTAGCCATCGCATCTTCGTTCAGCGCGAAACGGAATTCCTCTTCGGTCATCTCTGCCGGAGGAGTCTTTGTCGCGCCGCCATCCTGCAGCACTTGGGTCAGCGTGCCTTCGGTAGCTGCCAGGTCTTGCAACAGGTTGGGAGATACGGTCAGGCGGTCGCAACCGGCCAGCGCGATCAGTTCACCCGTATTACGGAAAGAAGCGCCCATGACCACGGTCTTGTAACCGTGTTCCTTGTAGTATGCGTAGATATTGCGCACGGAAACCACGCCCGGGTCGGTTTCCTGGGTGTATTCGGTACCCGGATTCTTGGCCTTGTACCAGTCGAGGATACGACCGACGAACGGGGAGATCAGGAACACGCCTGCTTCTGCACAGGCACGCGCCTGGCCGAAACCGAACAGCAGGGTCAGGTTGCAGTTGATGCCTTCCTTTTCCAGGATTTCACCAGCCTTGATACCTTCCCAAGTGGAGGCCAGCTTGATCAGTACGCGATCTTTGCCTACCCCTGCGTCTTGATACAGTTTGATCAGCTTGCGGCCCTTGGCAACCATCTTATCGATATTGAAAGACAGACGCGCGTCGACTTCGGTGGAGATACGACCCGGAACAACCTTGGAGATCTCAATACCGATCAGCACAGACAGCTTGTCAGCTGCGTTTTCGATTTGTGTTTCCTTGCTGCCGCCTTGAGCCTTGGCGTATGCAATGGACTCATCGATCAGGTGTGCGTATTGCGGCAGTGTGCTTGCCTTCAGCAGCAGGGACGGGTTGGTGGTCGCATCGACCGGCTTGACGCTCTTGATCGCTTCCACGTCACCGGTATCGGCGACGATGGTGGTCATAGCCTTCAATTGCTCGAGCAAACTTGCCATGGGTTTCTCCTTGGGAATTTGTAATTGCGAAAAACTGAAAATCTTGTTGTTGAATTTCGTGAACTTGGGATATTACTACGAGCGGACGAAATCAGTCACCCCATTTTTTCCAACTCGACCAGCAGCAGGCTCGCCACAGTCAGGTCTGCACTCGTCCCCGGATTCAGTCCGCGAGACTTCAAATCGCGGTCGAATTCGAGCAAAGGCCGTTGATACTTCTTGGGATTTTCCTGTGCCAGCAACAGGTCGCGATGGTGCACAGCTTCATCGCGCACCTGTCGCGCGACCTCCTCACCGTATTTTCGAAACAGATGGGTGTCGCTGATCTCCGCCAGGAAATCCAGATAAACTGCCGTCGTCGCCCAAGCAGCCCAGCCCCATCGCTGGTACGCACTTCTGTAAACTTCCGCGCCGCGGAATACATCCTCGAAGTTGCTGACGTACTGCAACGCAACCCTGTCGCGAGAAGCCGCCTCTCGCATCGCGTCCAGCAAAGAAACACTGGGTACATCATGCACGTCATGCTGCGCACTTGTACCCAAGCCGGCCGGCGATGCCTGAAGGATGGCACGATAAGCCGTCGCTGCATCCTCGACAGTCAACTCCTTCAACACTTGACTCAATCGCTCCCTCAAAGTAGCTCGGGGACTTTTGAATGCCGCATGAATCAATGGCGCCGAGAGCAGGATGATACCGAGATTGGTATTGCACCCCACCGCCATCCACGTTGACTCGACAGCGTCAAAAATACGCTGCCCGACCGTCAAGTCCGGCTTGGCAATCTCCTGCGCAGCCGCTTCCGCACTACGGATGAAATCCTGCACCACCATGCCATGACCATCGGCAAAAACATGAACGTTCCCGGGCTTAAGCGCTTCCAGCTCGGACAGGCAGGCCGCCTTGAATGCAGCGGCAAGCTGCGATGAGAGTTCAGTTTGGCCGAGGCTCATGAGGCAATGGCAAGAAGGCTCTGCGCGTCGCCGATCCTGGAGAGAAAATCGTCGACCAAGGCCTGCGCAACATCATGGTCGACGACACCTTGCAGCCCTTTCCAGGCCGGGATGCTATTGACCTCAAGCACATACAGCCTACCCTGCTTGTCGCGTATCACATCCACACCGCAATAATCGATATCGACCGCGCGGGCGGCAGCCAGAGCCAATTCGGCAACATCGCCATCCGGCGCCAGGAATTCACAACGGCCACCTTGTGCGACATTATTCACCCAGCTGCTGCCGTGACGCATCATCGCCCCCGCCACCCGGCCATTGATTACGAATACGCGGTGATCATGCCAGGCGCCTTCACCGCTATCTACATAGTGCTGTAGGTAATAAAGCCCATCGACATGCTCATCCATCGGCACCGGGAAAGGAGACTCCCGTGTCAGCATGCGCACCCCCTGCCCTTGCGAACCGAACAAGGGCTTGATGACCAGCGTTCTTCCCGCCATGGTTTCGCGCAAAATGACGCCGTGTGCGTGCTCGCGGGATTCACACACCCAGGTGGGCGGCGTCGGCACATGGTGGTGGTGCAGCAGAAAGCTGGTCATTGCCTTGTCGACGGTACGCTCCACCGCTCGGCCGTCGTTGTAGACGACGACACCCAGCATCTTGAGCGCATGCAGCACATCGAGACGCACGATGACCTGTTGCAGAGTGCCGCCCGGAACGCCGCGAACGAATGCGCCGTCCGGCAAGCCATCCTCGAAGCCGGGAATATGCACTCCCGGCTGGCCCTGCACGAGGTCTAGATGACAGTCTTTGAGTGAAACGAAAACCGCTTCCCGGCCGCGCACGGCAAACGCCTCCTTAAGCCGCTTGCCGTGCCAGCCGGGGTCGTCGGTAAAGACCGGGATGCGACGGTTCAAGTTAGGCGGGATAGCCAAAGGACTGGTCAAGCAATGCGGCATCCAGCTTGCCGCCGGTGAAGCTCTTGCCGGAGTCCACGGCGGTGACGGTCACCGCTGCGGGGCTGAACAGCATCGGATCAATCTTGTAGAAATCCATGTTGACGCTCTTGAACACTTCGGCGAACGGACGGCCGTAATCGCGCGAGGCGCTGCTCGGCAGCTCCTGTGCCAGCTTGGCCGCGGCATCGTCACTACCGGTAACGAACACATGCGCATGCCCGCCGAACAGGATGGCATCGTTGGTACGGCCCATGCCGGTCAGAAAGTCAGGTGAGGGTGGCGGCACCGGCGCACTAGCCATGCCGTCCACTACATTCTCCAGCGGGAAGTGCAGTGTATGGATTTTGTGCATCGCCACTTCCAACACGCGGCCAACAATCTGCACTGCACCGGCCAGACTGCGCGTCGGGGTGAGGATGAATGTCAGATTTTCCGGCTTGAGACCGGTGTCGCGAGCGACCTTTTCGATCACCTCCTGAGGTGGGGCCTTTTCGCTTTCAAGGACCAGGACAGCGGAGTCCGCTTGATCCTTGTAATTCAATTCCTTGTAAAGCTCTTCACGGCCCGCCATGGCACGACCGGGGCCGGAACCGAGCGAGAAGAACTTTTCATGCGCCAGGCTCCAGCCTGCGTACTGGCTACCCAGGCAGGACAGCACCGGGTTGCAGGAATGCACCGATAATTGCCACGGCCAATGCCCGAAAGAGGGATTCGAATGCAAGGACACACGCCCCAGACCGCCCATGCAAATCTCCGTAATCAATCGGCCGGCCTCAAGTCCACCGGCAACCTTGATGCCTGCATCAATGATGGTAGCGCCGCTAGCGTGCTGTTCCACACCCAGACGCAGAGATTTGGCATTGGCAAGCAGGTTGGCCACCAAAGGAGCCGTCAATGCATTCACGCTAGGCCAGGAGCTGGTATCGAGTTTATTCTCGTTCATTTTGCGTTTCCGAAATTCCATTAAAAATTAGTAACAAGTCCCGTCAAGACTTCTATCCGTGCGTGCGCCAGGGCCAATGCCTGGCTCGCATCGGCAGCGGATGCCATTACGGTGCACAGCGGCTCCTCCGCTCCGATCCGGGAAGCGGGTTCAGGCACGTCCGCTACCCAGTCCGGCCAATCCATTGCGGCCGGCACTGCCAAATCGAAAGGGGCATAGTATATCAAATGCGCCTGCGATGGCTCCTGCGGCAAGGGTTCAGGCATGCGTCCCATGCTCGCCCGCATGTGGGCTTCAAGCAAAAACGCGCCCGATCGGTTCGCATCATAGAGTGAGAACGTGGCGCTTAATCGCGGATTGACCTCAAGCACCCAGACATTCTCTTCATCAACCATACAATCCAGGCTATTCAAGCCGCGCAGGCCTAACTCGGCCGTAATCCGTTCCGCCGCCCGGAGCATGGTTCTGCGTATCTCTTCCGGTAGCGAAGTATGACTGACTGCTCCACCGTAGCGATACGGCATGCCCTCCAGAGGCGCCACAAACTGCAGGTTATAGCCAACGGCGAGCACCCGATTGCCGTCCGCGAGAAATAACAGAGACACGGCTTGCCCTGGGACTATGCGCTGATAGTAGCGATCTGCCCCGACTTCGATCGGCACCGGCCCGACATGCGTGCCACCGGAACCTCCAATGCGCTTGCTCAACCAGCCATCAGACGATGGAGGAGGCATGAGCGACACTTCAGGGAAGATAATGTCCAGACGAGCCAGCAGCGAAAAAAAACAGTCGGGATCCTTGGCAATCCGGACCGTTTCTGGCTGGTTACCATATAACCGACAATGCTGGGAAAGCTCTTCCAGAAGCCAAGGCTGCGTCTCGAAACCGCTGCCATAAATCAATCCGGCACCGTCCATCGCACAAGGCAGCAGCTTGGCACGCACATCATCAGCATCGAAACCGCCATGCTGATAACCCAATCGGATAACTTGCGTTGCTGCGCAACGCAAGTCGACATCGCAAAACACATCCGCCGCGATAACGCGGCGGCCGGATGCCGCAGCGGCCCGAACAAAAGAGCGGGCGCTGGCAGCAGCAACAATCAGTGGTTTAGGCGAGATCCTTGCGCGCCATTTCGAATGCGGAAAGGAAATCCAGATAAACGTGGCTCTGGCCTTCCAGCATTTTCTTGAACAGGTTCTGTTGCAATTGGTACTTGTTGTTTCCGATTGCCAGCGCCCCCATGCCGAAAGCCTTGGTGCCCTCGATCTGCACGCCGTCAGCCATGGCAGTCACGCCTTCCGCACCCGTCGGAGGAACGGCATTCACGTCCGCAACAACCTTAAGCGTAGGTGAGCCTGCCATCTGCGCGAGAGTAATGACGCGCACGCCAGCAGCAGCACAGCACAGCGCAACGTCTGTGGAATGCAGGATGGCTTTCTTGAGTTCGTCCGTGCTGCCGTCGGTGTAACCGATATTGGTGCCGTAGCGCTTGTTGTAGGCTGCAGCCCTTTCTTCCACATCGGCAACCGAACGGTGTGCAACCAGTTCGACAGTCGCACCGTTCTTGGCAGCGATAACGGCAGTGCAGCCGCCAACCGGGCCGGTTGCACCGAAAATGCTGATCTTGCGGCCGGACAGGTCGCCGCCGAAATTACGCTTCAATTGGCGTTCGACCATTGCCATCATTGCTGCGGCAGTAGTAAAAGCGCCGGACGGATCGGCAAACACGGAAATCTCAAACGGCGGAAACATGGCTTTCCTGGCGGTTTCCAGCATATCCATCGCCAGATCGATATCGCGGCCGCCGATCAGCATGCCGGTACGCCATACGCCGCGCGGACCGCGCGAGAAAATGGCATCCTGCACCAAGCCGGTTACTTCGTTCAATTGAACATCCGTATACGGTGCGATGGCATCGTAGCCCGCATCGTAGGCCATGTTCACGTCGAATGGGCTGGCATTCTTGGCTGGCGTAATGAAATGAAGAACGTATGGCTTTTCCATTGTTGTTACCCTTTAAATAATGAATAGAACTTAATTCACCGCACAGGCCTTGTCAACGAGGTCGCCCTCGTACGCCACCCGTACTTCACTACCTTGATTTCGCGCCTGGCACAGCATGAAACTCATGCCCTGCTTCTGGGCGCACCTTGCTTCGAGCGCAGCCGCCATTGCCTGCGCTTCGAGTTCATTTTCCAGCACCGCGAATCCGGTAGGGCCCCATGAGCTCTGCCCCACGCACCGAACGCCTTGCCCGCGCATCCAGTCAAGCGCGTCACCGACGGCTGCACTGGTATAGCGCTCCCCGCCTTGGGCCGAAGCGAAATAATCGCCTATCCGGCACTGGATTTCATAAATTGCTTCCCCGAAAGCATTCAGGTCCTGCTCGACCACGGCCGGCAAGGCTTGCATCAATACACGACGGCATATTGCAGCGGAAATCTCTTGAGGAAATTCCGGCAAAGTCCGGAACGCCTCGACCTCTTCGCCCCCATGCACGCCGGTACCAGAGCTATCGAAAATCAGCAGTACGCGCCACGCATCAGGGAAGGCTAGGCGTGCAATTAGCGGTGGAACCAGCGTATTCGCTCCGCGCCCACCATCCAGCAACAGCCCTCCACTCTCGAAAGCCCCGACACCGATACCGGATCGCGCACCTCTTTCCGTCAAGGCGGCTATCTCCCGGATGGAGAGTGGCAATTCATATAGTTTTGCCAATGCAACGCCAACCGCCAACGCCATTTGCGTACCCGACCCGAGGCCGGCATGCTCAGGAATCGCATTTCGCAATTCCACGCTTATCCCTTGCGGCAGTTGCGCACGCTCCATGAAATGTCTCGCACAGGCCAACGCCCGCTCAGCGCCTGGCCCGCGCGCTTCGAGCCCCATGGCCCGCGTCACTGTCAGATCGGTGACAGGCTGCCCTAATGTCAACCCTATACTACCGAACCGACGACCAAGACCACCGTGCAAATCCAGGAACCCCATATGCAGGCGTGCCATCGTCACAACGCTCACTCGCTGCGGAGTTTTACGACCAGACATGCTGAATAGATTTCGATCAGGGAATAAACGCGCCATTTTAGCCCAGCAATCGTAATTGTTGAAATTCAAACCAACAAAATTCTGACATCGAATGAGAATTCAGCCCAAAAGTCGCTGGCAGCCTTGTTCGAGCAAGGGTTTTCTTGCGTCATTGTTATATTGACGACCTGTTTTTTTCACTTGATAATGCTAGGCGAAGTTTTTGGTTGCCGCTTTTGGTTGCATGCATTCATCACCCCCTGCACAACCCCGCCGCGCCGTCTGGTGAAACCGGTGTTGCTGTAATCTCAAATTTCCGCAAAGCTAACGTAGATGCGCCTCCAGAAGCGCGTCAAGATTTGGAACGAGAGAATCCGAATGGATAATTTTGCTCAGGCGGGCACCATTGAAACGGTGACCTGTCCTTTCTGCGGCTTGCTTTGCGACGATTTGACCGTCCAACGCGATTCCGCAGGTAACCTCAAAGTCATGGACAAGGGCTGTGCCCGAAGCGTGACTTTTTTCGAACGCCCCATCGCCACACCCAGCCCTCGTATTCAGGGCAAGCCGGTCGCGTTGCAAGAGGCCATAGCCAAAGCTGCAGAAATCCTGGGTAATTCCCGTCAACCGCTGCTGGCTGGCCTCGGTACTGAAGTGTTTGGCATGCGTGCGGTCATGAACCTGGCTGAAAGCAACAGGGCCACACTTGATCACATGAATTCCAACGGATTCATGCGTAACATCCATGTACTGCAGAACTCCGGCTGGTTTACCACAACGCTGACCGAGGTACGTAATCGCGTCGACTTGCTGCTCGTCATCGGTACCGACATCATCAGTCTTTTCCCCCGCTTCTTCGAACGCGAGATCTGGAACAAGGAAACGATGTTCGAGCAGGACACCAGCCAGCGCGAGGTTGTTTATCTCGGTGGACGCAACATTGACACATCCGCTGGCGTCTCGCCGGATGGTCGCCAACCCGATGTGCTGCCGTGCGACCTGGATCGCCTGCCCGAAGTTGTCGCGGCATTGCGCGCACTTATCCTGGGTAAAAAGCTGCATGCCACTGAAGTGGCCGGCATCGCAGTCGCCGACCTCGAAAAACTGTCGCAGCGCTTGCTTGCCGCAAAATATTCCGTGGTCACCTGGGCCGCCGCTCCGCTCGATTTCCCCCATGCAGAACTCACCATACAAAACATCACCGAACTGGTGATCGCGCTGAACAAGACCACGCGTTCAGCCGGCCTGCCGCTGGGCGGCAGCGACGGCGACATCAGCGCCAATCAGGTTAGTGCCTGGATCAGCGGTTACCCAATGCGCAACTCTTACGCACGCAATTACCCCGATTACGATCCTTATCTTTACAGTACCAGCCGTCAGTTGGAAAGCGGCGAAGCAGACTCCCTGTTCTGGGTGTCGTCGATCAATCCAGAGCGTACCCCGCCGGCCACGAACGTGCCGACCGTAGTGTTCGGCCATGCCAGCATGGAGCTCGCCAAGGAACCGGAGGTATTCATTCCTGTCGGAACGCCCGGCGTCGACCATAAAGGCATCATGTTCCGCAGCGACAATGTCGTATCGCTACCGTTGCAGCAACTACGTAGCCATACCCTGCCCACGCTGAGCGAAGTGCTGCGCGCCATCGAACAAACGCTGCAAACGTCAGTCCAGTAAGATTTCAAGGAAAACCACATGCTGATCAAACTGAGCGGCGGCACCATTTACGATCCGGCGCACGGCATCGATGGCAAGGTCAAGGACATTTTTGTCCGTGACGGCCGCATTGTCGAACAGCCACGTGATGGTGAACGCATCGACCAGGAATACAACCTGAGTGGCAAAGTCGTCATGGCCGGTGCCATCGATATGCACACCCACATCGGTGGCGGCAAAGTGAACATCGCCCGCACCCTGTTGCCCGAAGACCATCGTCACGATCCAGTCGCGCACAGCGAACTATGCCGCTCCGGCTGCGGCCATGCTGTGCCGTCGACGCTGACTGCCGGCTATCGCTACGCTGAAATGGGCTATACCGCTGGCTTCGAGCCCGCCGTGTTGCCGATGAACGCACGCCAGGCCCACCTGGAAATGGGCGATACGCCCATGATCGACAAGGGCGGCTACGCGATGCTGGGCAGCGACGACTTGTTCCTGCGCATGCTCGCCGCCAAGCAAGACCAGAATGCGATCAACGATTACGTCGCGTGGACCATCGCCGCGAGCCAGGGCATCGGCATCAAGGTGGTGAATGCCGGCGGCATCAGCGCGTTCAAGTTCAATCAGCGCTTCCTCGACCTGGATGAACAGAACTCCTATTACGGCATAACGCCGCGCGAAGTGCTGAAAACGTTGGCACGTGCCGTTCATGAACTCGGCGTTCCACATCCCTTGCACGTGCACGGCAACAACCTCGGTGTGCCGGGCAACGTGGAAACCACTCTGAACTCGATGGCAGGTGTCGAAGGCTATCCGATGCACCTCACGCACATCCAGTTCCACAGCTACGGCACGGAAGGCGACCGCAAGTTCTCATCGGGCGCCGCGCGTATCGCCGAAGCGATCAACAAGCAGAAGAACATCTCCGCCGACGTCGGTCAGATCCTATTCGGCCAGACCGTGACTGCCTCCGGCGACCAGATGTCGCAATTCCGCAATGCCGGCGCGGGCAGTCCGCACAAATCGGTCTGCATGGATATCGAGTGCGATGCCGGTTGCGGCGTGGTGCCGTTCAAATACAAGGACGAGAACTTCGTCAATGCATTGCAATGGGCTATCGGCCTGGAAATCTTCCTGCTGGTCGATGATCCGTGGCGCATTTTCCTCACCACCGATCACCCCAACGGCGCACCTTTTACCAGCTATCCGCATCTGATCAAGCTGCTGATGGACAAGAGCTTCCGCAACGACGTGTTCGGCCGCCTTAACCTGGATGCGCAGAAGATGAGCACGCTGGCGTCCATCGACCGCGAGTATTCGCTGTACGAAATCGCCATCATGACTCGCGCCGGCGCTGCCAAGCTGGTCGGCCTGCACGATCGCGGCCACTTGGGCACAGGTGCGGCAGCGGACATCACGGTATATACCGATAACGCCGACCGCGAAAAGATGTTCGAGAAGCCGGACTACGTATTCAAGGATGGCCAGTTGGTCGTCAAGGATGGCAAGATCGTCAAGGTTGTATGGGGTGCAACACACACCGTGAAGCCGGAATTCGATCGCAGTATCGAAAAAGAAATCAAGCAGTACTTCGACAAGTACCATACGGTAAATATGGAACATATGAAGGTAAGCAGTGACGAGATCGAAGGCGACGGTCGCGGCAAGGTGCTGGTGCAGGAATGCAAGGGTCGACGGGAGAAGACGGCATGATCATTAACGGCGTCGCTATCGACGATACCTTTGCCGAAGCCTTCGGCATGCGCGGCACGCGCGTCATCATCACCGCACAGAACCTGAAATGGGCTTATAACGCCGCGAACGCAATGACCGGTTTTGCGACTTCAGTCATCGCCTGCGGCGTGGAAGCCGGCATCGAGCGCGAACTGGAGCCCTCCGAAACCCCTGACGGTCGTCCTGGCGTAGCCGTCCTGATGTTTGCGATGGGCAGCGCAGTTCTAATGAAGCAACTCGAAACCCGCATGGGCCAATGTGTGCTCACCTGCCCGACCGCTGCCGCTTTTTCCGGCATCGAAGGCGGCGACCGCATCAACCTCGGCAAAAACCTGCGTTTCTTCGGCGACGGCTTCCAGATTTCCAAGCAGTTCGGCGGCAAACGCTACTGGCGCGTGCCGGTAATGGATGGCGAATTCCTGACCGAAGAGAAAACCGGCATGGTGCGCGCGGTTGGCGGCGGCAATTTCCTGGTGCTGGCCGAATCGCAACCGCAGGCATTGGCAGCATGCGAAGCGGCAATTGAAGCGATGAAGAAAATTCCAAATGTAATCATGCCCTTCCCCGGCGGCGTCGTGCGCTCCGGTTCCAAGGTCGGTTCCAAATACAAGACGCTGATCGCATCGACCAACGATGCGTTCTGCCCGACCCTGAAAGGCATTACCAAAACCGACCTGTCACCGGAAATTGAATCGGTGATGGAAATCGTCATCGACGGCCTTACTGACGAGGACGTGCGCAAGGCCACGCGTGCCGGCATTGCCGCCGCGTGCGAACTCGGCGCCAAGAACGGCATCAAACGGATTTCCGCTGGTAATTACGGCGGCAAGCTCGGCCAATTCCAGTTTCACTTGCGGGAGATCATGGCATGAGCGCCTTGACCTTTACCCTGAAGACAGCACCCCAACAACGCATCGATTGCTCGCCATTGACATCGGACAATCTGGCAGAGAAATCTGCTGCCGAAATCGGGGCCATCGAATTACAGCATGGCAACCGGAAAGTGCGTGTCGATGCGCTTTTTGACATCGCCGGCACTGACGCCAACGACATCGTCATCCACAACGGCTGCGACAAACTGGACTACATCGGCCACAGCATGAAGGGCGGCCGCATTACGGTGCACGGCGGCGCAGGCTGTTACTTCGGCTTCCAGATGAAAAAGGGCGAAATCGTCCTGCATGGCAATGCGGATGCCTTTGCGGCCAGCGGCATGGCAGGCGGCAGCATGCATATACACGGCAATGTCGGCGATTTTCTGGCGTCCGCGATTCCGGGCGACCGCAAGGGCATGAAGGGCGGCTTGGTCATTGTTACCGGCAACGCCGGCGACCGCGTCGGCGACCAGATGCGCCGCGGCATCGTGCTCATCGAAGGCAATGTTGGTGCATACTGCGCCTCGCGCATGCTGGCAGGAACGATAGGTGTCATGGGCAGCGTCGGTGATTACATTGGCTACGGCATGCGCCGCGGTACCCTGTTGCTGTTCAACACTCCGAAACTCCATGCCACCTTGCAGGATTGCGGCACACACACGCTGCCCTTCCTCAAGCTGATGTTCAAATCATTCAGCGGCTTGCCCAGCAAGTTCGCGACATTCAACATGAATCGCGTGCAACGATATGCAGGCGATCTGGCCAACGACGGCAAGGGAGAGATTCTGGTTTTCATTTAAATCAGGATCGGGGTCAAACTAATCGAGGTTTACTGCATGTCCGAGCAAAAAGCAGCACCAGTTCCGATCGAGTTCAAGAAAAAACAGGGCAAGCCCAAGGGCCGGTCCATCGATCCCGCCGCACGTAGCGAAATCCAGGCGCTGGTCAAAGGCGAATCGCTCGCCCCTGACCTGCTGATCGAACACCTGCACAAAATACAGGACAAGTTCGGCCATATTTCCAGCAAGCATATTGCTGCCCTGGCCGCCGAGATGAAGATGTCGCAGACCGAAGTGTATGAGGTTGCGACGTTTTACCATCACTTCGACGTCGTCAAGGAAGGCCAGACGCCTCCTCCGCCATTGACCGTTCGCGTCTGCGAGTCGGTCAGCTGCGATATGGCAGGTGCGCACGGACTCATCGATGCATTGAAAAAAGGCCTGGGCGATCACGTGCGCGTACAGCCTGTGCCCTGCGTCGGCCGTTGCGATACCGCGCCCGTTGTCGTTGTGGGACAGAACCCGATCGACCTGGCCGATCCGGCCACCGTCATTCGTGCAGTCGAAAGCAAGGATATCGAAGCGCCGGTAACCGATTACATCCCATTCGAACAATACAAGGCACAAGGCGGCTACCAACTTTACCAGGAATGCATCGCTGGCAAACGTACATCTGAAGAACTCATTTCCATCATGGAAAATTCCGGCTTGCGCGGACTGGGCGGTGCCGGTTTCCCGGTCGGCCGCAAGTGGCGCATCGTGAGCGGACAGGCTGCACCGCGTTTGATGGCGGTCAATATCGACGAAGGCGAGCCGGGCACATTCAAGGACCGCTATTACCTGGAACGCGACCCGCATCGTTTCCTGGAAGGCATGCTGATCGCCGCGTGGGCGGTGGGTATCCAGAAGATTTACGTCTACCTGCGCGACGAATATGCCGGCTGCCGCAAGATCCTGACCAGGGAGCTCGCGGCGCTGAAAGCCAATCCGCCGGCCAACCTGCCGGAAATCCATCTGCGCCGTGGCGCCGGTGCCTACATCTGCGGCGAAGAATCGGCGATGATCGAGTCCATCGAAGGCAAGCGCGGCATGCCGCGCCTGCGTCCGCCATTTGTGGCACAGGTTGGCTTGTTCGGTCGCCCGACCCTGGAACACAACATGGAATCGGTGTACTGGGTGCGCGATATCGTCGAGAAAGGTCCTGAGTGGTTCACCGCGCACGGCCGCCACGAACGCAAAGGTTTGCGTTCGTTCTCTGTCAGCGGACGCGTGAAAAAACCGGGCGTGCACCTCGCGCCAGCCGGTATCACCATGAACGAGCTGATAGACGAATATTGCGGCGGCATGCTGGACGGCCACGAGTTTTACGGCTATTTCCCCGGCGGCGCGTCGGGGGGCATCCTGCCAGCCAGCATGGGTAACATTCCGCTGGATTTCGATACGCTCAACCAGTACGGCTGCTTCATCGGCTCTGCTGCGATTATCGTGTTTTCCAATCAGGACAAGGCCAAGCACCTGGCTCTCAACGCGATGAAGTTTTTCGAGGACGAGTCCTGCGGCCAATGCACGCCCTGCCGCGTCGGTACCGAAAAAGCAGTCAAAATCATGGAAAAACCACAATGGAATCAGCCATTGTTGGAAGAACTCTCGGTCGCTATGATAGACGCATCCATCTGCGGCCTCGGCCAGGCAGCGCCCAATCCGCTGCGTTCCGTAATGAAATACTTCCCCGACGAATTGAAGTAAGAGGATACGGCCATGAATGCTCCTGCTACCCTGCCCGCCACCATCGGCTTCTCGCTCAACGGCGAAAAGATCGAGGCCTTCGAGGGCGAAACCATCATCCAGGCCGCCAAGCGTAACGGCGTGGAAATTCCCCATTTGTGCTACATGGACGGCATGCGTCCGGACGGCAATTGCCGCGCTTGCGTCGTCGAAATCAAGGGCGAGCGCGTGCTGGCGCCCTCCTGCTGCCGCGCACCAGCTCCCGACATGGAAGTCCAGTCCTCCAGCCCGCGCGCAACAGCCGCGCAAAAAATGGTGCTGGAACTGCTGCTGTCGGACATGCCACCCAAGGAATATAAGCCAGACAACGAACTGACGATGTGGGCCAACAAGCTCGGACTCGGCAAGCCGCGTTTCGAACCGCGCATGTCGCCGAATGCCGACCTCTCGAATGCTGCCATCGCCGTCAATCTCGATGCTTGCATTCAGTGCACACGCTGCGTCCGCGCCTGCCGCGAAGAACAGGTCAACGACGTGATCGGTTACGCTTTCCGCGGTCATCACTCCGAAATCGTGTTCGATCAGGGCGACCCGATGGGCGACAGCACCTGCGTCACCTGCGGCGAATGCGTACAAGCCTGCCCGACCGGGGCCCTGTCGCCGGCCAACGATGCAGCACTGGTTGTGCCGGACAAGAAGGTGGATTCGGTCTGCCCGTATTGCGGCGTCGGCTGTCAGCTCACTTACCACGTCAAGGACAACAACATCGTCCAGGTCGTTGGACGCGACGGTCCGGCCAACCATGGCCGCCTGTGCGTCAAGGGCCGCTACGGTTTCGATTATCCGAAGCATCAGCACCGCCTTACCAAACCGCTTATTCGCAAGCCAGGCGTGCCGAAAGTTGCCGGATTCGATATGGATCCCGCCAACCCGTACGACACGTTCCGTGAAGCCACATGGGAAGAAGCCCTGGAATTCGCTGCCGGCGGTCTCAACAAGATCAAGCAGCGCGATGGCAAATACGCATTGGCGGGCTTTGGTTCAGCCAAGGGCAGCAACGAAGAGGCTTACCTGTTCCAGAAACTGGTGCGCACCGGCTTCGGCACCAACAACGTCGACCACTGCACCCGCCTCTGCCACGCCTCCAGCGTTGTGGCATTGCTTGAAGGTGTCGGCTCCGGCGCGGTGTCCAATCCGGTTGCCGATGTGCAGTACTCCGAAGTCATCGTGATCATCGGCGCAAACCCTATCGTCAACCACCCGGTCGCCGCGACCTTCATCAAGAATGCCGTCAAGGACGGAGCCAAGCTGATCCTGATGGACCCGCGCCGTACCGAGCTTGCACGTCATGCGACTTATCACATGGCCTTCAAGCCGGATACCGATGTGGCAATGCTCAATGCATTGCTGCACGTGATCGTCGAAGAAGGGCTGGTGGACGAGGAATTCGTCAAGAACCGCACCGAAAATTACGAAGCACTCAAGGAGAACGTCAAGGATTACTCGCCGGAAGCGATGGCGCCTATTTGCGGTATCGATGCACAGACGCTGCGGGAAGTGGCTCGCCTGTATGCCAACTCCAAGGCGTCCATCATCCTGTGGGGCATGGGCGTATCGCAGCACGTGCACGGCACCGACAACTCGCGCTGCCTGATTGCGCTGTCCATGGTGACCGGCCAGATCGGACGCCGTGGTACCGGTCTGCATCCGTTGCGCGGCCAGAACAATGTGCAAGGGGCTTCCGACGTCGGTCTTATCCCGATGGTCTTCCCGGATTATCAGCGCGTGGACGATCCCGTCATTCATGCCAAGTTCGAGAAGCTATGGAACACCGAACTGGACGACAAGCCCGGGCTGACCGTGGTCGAGATCATGGAAGCAGCATACGCAGGCAAGATCAAGGGCATGTACGTGCAGGGCGAAAACCCGGCGATGTCCGATCCCAACAGTAACCATGCGCGTGAAGGTCTGGCCCGTCTGGAACACCTGGTGGTGCAGGACATCTTCATGACCGAAACGGCTTATCTCGCCGATGTCATCCTGCCAGCCAGCTCGCACTCCGAAAAACTGGGCACGTTCACGAATACCGACCGCCTGGTGCAGATCGGCCGTCCAGCAATCAACCCGCCGGGTGAGGCACGCCAGGATTTGTGGATTATCCAGGAAGTGGCCACCCGTCTCGGCGTCAACTGGCATTACGACGGCCCCAAGGAAGTGTTCAACGAAATGCGTCTGGCAATGCAATCGATTGCCGGCATGACCTGGGAACGGCTGGAAAACGAGGCCGTCTGCTATCCGTGCGAGCATGAAGGGGATCCGGGCGAGGAAGTCATTTTCCACGACACATTCCCGCGCCCTTCCGGTCGCGCCAAGCTGGTGCCGGCGGATATCATCCCGGCCGACGAGCGGCCGGACGACGAATACCCGATGGTGCTCATTACCGGTCGCATGCTGGAGCACTGGCACACCGGCAGCATGACGCGCCGCGCCAGCGTGCTGGATGCAATCGAACCGGCACCGACGGTCAGTATCCACCCGCTCGACCTGGATGCTCTCGGCGCCAAGCCGGGCGACATCCTGACGGTGGAATCGCGCCGCGGTGAAGTTGCCTTGATCGCCCGCGCCGATGAAGGCATGCCTCGCGGTTCGGTCTTCATCGCGTTCTGCTACTACGAAGCGGCCGCAAACAAGCTGACCAACCAGGCGCTCGATCCTTTCGCCAAGATCGCCGAAGTAAAATATTGCGCAGTCCGTTTGCGCAAGGGTGGCGAATTGCCGGAGGAACTCGGCTATCACACCGATTTCGCCGCTGCCTGATAGACCAGCAACCAATAAAAAGGCCGGCTATCGCCGGCCTTTTTATTTTAGACCATCACTGTTTCATGGTGCGTTGACAGAGGTATTCGAGAAACGCCTTTGCTACCACCGAAAGCTGCTTGCCGGCTGGATGACCGATATGCCATTGGTTCACGACAGGAAACCCCTCGACATCCAGCACGGCAGGTTCGCCCATGCCATCGACTCCCAAGGTATGACGCGACAAGACGGAAATCCCCAGCCCAGCGACAATCGCCTGCTTGATAGCTTCATTGCTGCCTAACTCCATCCGGATATTCGGCTTGATGCCATGACTGGCAAAGATATGCTCTACGGTCAGACGTGTCCCCGATCCGATTTCACGCATCAGGAAAGGCTCCTTTGCGATGCTGTGCAAGGGAATGTTACGGTCATGGCATAACGGATGTTCAGGATGCGCCATGACCACCAATGGGTTCTCCATGAACGGCCGCGCTACCAGTTCAAGATGACTGGCCGGCTGGCTGAGAATGTAGAGATCGTCCAGGTTCTCCGCAGCACGTTCGAGCACTCGCTGGCGGTTTGTGACCTTGAGAGCGACTTCGACCCCTGGATGCTGTCGTGAAAATTCGCCGAGGATGCGCGGTGCAAAGTATTTGGCGGTAGAAACTACAGCCAATCGCAACTTTCCCTTTTTCAACCCACGCATTTCGGCAATCGACATATCGCAACGCTCCAGCGACTGCATGATTTCTCGTGCCGTAGCGACCAGCTCCTTGCCGGCATCGGTCAGATGAATACGCCGTCCGACCTGCTCAAACAATGGAACACCAACCACATCGGTCAGCTTTTTCATCTGCATGGAAACCGTGGGCTGGGTGAGATGCAGCTCTTCGGACGCACGCGTAAAGCTGCCCAAGCGGGCGATAGCTTCGAAGACTTCCAATTGCCTGAATGTCGCGTGTCCTAGCATGGATGTATAGATATATGTCTATGATAAATATAGAAACAATTGATTTTTATTTATCCTTAATTTCTGACAGACTTTGACTCATGTAAACGTGCTCGAACGTTTGAAGGTACTTTCCATCCTTATTCCGAGTCAGGAGGCAGCCATGTCAGAGACTGGAACCCTTACAGGGAAAGAGCGCTACAAATCCGGAGTCATCCCTTATGCCAAGATGGGCTACTGGGAACCGGACTATCAACCTAAAGACACCGATCTGATCGCGTTGTTCCGCATCACGCCTCAAGAGGGCGTGGATGAGGTTGAGGCTGCGGCCGCTGTCGCCGGTGAGTCCTCGACGGCCACATGGACAGTCGTCTGGACCGACCGGCTAACTGCTTGCGAGTTGTATCGTGCCAAGGCCTATCGTGTCGACGCAGTGCCCAACACAGGGCCCGGAACAAAAACCGATCAGCAGTATTTTGCCTATATTGCCTACGACCTCGATCTGTTCGAGCCGGGCTCGATCGCCAACCTCACGGCGTCCATCATCGGCAACGTATTTGGCTTCAAGGCGGTAAAAGCGCTGCGGCTGGAGGACATGCGCATTCCTGTCGCCTACCTCAAAACGTTCCAGGGACCGGCAACCGGCATCGTGGTCGAGCGCGAGCGTCTGGACAAGTTCGGGCGGCCGCTGCTGGGTGCGACAACCAAACCCAAGCTCGGCTTATCCGGCCGCAACTACGGCCGCGTGGTATACGAAGCACTCAAGGGCGGGCTGGATTTCGTCAAGGATGACGAGAACATCAACTCGCAGCCGTTCATGCACTGGCGCGACCGTTTTCTCTATTGCATGGAGGCGGTCAATCGCGCCTCGGCGGCCACGGGCGAAGTCAAAGGGCACTATCTCAATGTCACCGCCGGCACCATGGAGGAAATGTACGAACGCGCCGAATTCGCAAAATCGCTGGGTTCGGTGATCGTGATGATTGACTTGGTGATCGGCTACACCGCTATCCAGACCATGGCCAAATGGGCGCGCAGGAACGACATGATTCTCCATTTGCACCGCGCAGGTAATTCGACCTACTCGCGCCAGAAGAACCATGGCATGAATTTTCGCGTGATCTGCAAATGGATGCGCATGGCGGGCGTCGACCATATTCACGCCGGCACGGTGGTCGGCAAGCTGGAGGGCGATCCGCTGATGATCAAGGGCTTTTATGACACGCTGCGTGAAACGCATACGCCGGTAAGCCTGGAGAACGGCCTGTTCTTCGAGCAGGACTGGGCATCACTCAACAAGGTGATGCCGGTGGCCTCGGGCGGTATCCACGCCGGGCAGATGCATCAGTTGCTGCACTATCTGGGTGAAGACGTAGTGCTGCAATTCGGCGGCGGCACCATCGGCCACCCGATGGGCATTCAGGCCGGCGCAACTGCTAACCGGGTTGCCTTGGAGGCAATGATACTGGCACGCAATGAAGGTCGCGACATCTGGAACGAAGGACCGCAGATCCTGGAGAATGCAGCCAAGTCGTGCAAGCCGCTGCAGGCCGCATTGGATACCTGGAAGGACATTACCTTCAATTACTCTTCTACCGATACTGCGGACTTCGTACCCACCGAAACGGCGTCCGTATAAAGGAGATCGCCATGAGAATCACTCAAGGTCAGTTTTCATTCCTGCCCGATCTCACCGACGAGCAGATCACCAGCCAGATCAAATATGCCCTCAAGAACAATTGGGCGGTCAATGTGGAATACACGGACGATCCGCATCCGCGCAATACCTATTGGGAAATGTGGGGCATGCCGATGTTCGATTTGCGCGATCCGGCGGGAATCATGATGGAGATTCAGGACTGCCGCAAAACCTATCCGGATCAATATATTCGTGTCACCGCCTTTGACAGTACGCGCGGTTGGGAAACGCCGCGTATGTCCTTCATTGTCAACCGACCCAAGGAAGAGCCCGGTTTCCGCCTGGTCCGTCAGGAAAGCGACGGGCGACATATACGCTATACGGTGCATTCGTATGCCACGGACAAGCCGGAAGGTCAGCGTTATCGCTAACCACCGCCATCAAGGCCGGTACAGCTACCGGCTATTGCACGAGGATATGGCGATTTACTGGAGCCCGTCATCGTGAACGAAATTTCCGATACCACGCCGGTCGACCTCAAGAAGGTCTATGAGGAATCCAATATCCAGGAAATTCTGGATCAGTTGGATCGGGAGCTGATCGGTCTCAAGCCAGTCAAGAGCCGCATCCGTGAAATTGCCGCACTGTTGCTGGTCGACAAACTGCGCGAGCAGGTGGAGTTGAGCGCGCAGTCGCCCTCATTGCATATGTGCTTCACCGGCAACCCCGGTACCGGCAAAACAACGGTAGCCATGCGCATGGCAGAAATCCTGCATCGATTGGGCTATGTGCGCGAAGGTCATGTCGTCGCCGTCACACGCGACGATCTGGTGGGCCAATACATCGGCCATACTGCACCAAAAACCAGGGAGGTACTAAAAAAAGCCATGGGAGGCGTACTGTTCATTGACGAGGCCTACTATCTGTACAAGCCCGAAAATGAACGCGATTATGGCGCAGAAGCCATCGAAATCCTGCTTCAGGTCATGGAGAACCAGCGAGAAGACCTGGTAGTAATTCTCGCCGGCTACAAGGATCGGATGGACAAGTTTTTCCAAAGCAATCCCGGCATGTCGTCACGTATTGCTCATCACATCGATTTTCCGGATTACAGTCCGGAGGAATTGCTTGAGATCGCAAAACTGATGATGACCGGACTCAACTACCGCTTCAGCCCGGATGGCGAAAAAACGTTCGCCGACTACATCGTCAAGCGCATGCAGATGCCGAATTTTGCAAATGCACGCTCAATACGCAACGCACTGGATCGTGCAAGGCTGCGGCAGGCCAACCGCCTGTTTGCCAGCCATGACAAGGCACTGACACGCAAGGACCTGCTGACAATTGAAGCCGACGACATACTCGCCAGCCGGATATTTACGCAGTCATCTAACCAATAATGCATATAAGCACTAAATAACAGGCTAGGTTATGGCAGCTCATTAACTATCGCCTTGAGGAGTTAATCATGCAAAAACTTTCCACTCAGCTGGCTATCCTTCTTACTGCCGGCACCCTGGTTGCTACACCCTTCGCCTATGCCGCCGGCAAGGATTTCGTCGACACGAAGGATGGTAAACCGCTCTCGATAAAACCGGAGTTTTTCGATACGCCGCAATCGAAGAAATTTCTTGAGACTGGAGCAAATCCATATGTCGGCGACAAGGCAGCGGCCGATCGCGGCAAGAAAATATTTCAGTTATATTCCTGCACGCAGTGCCATGGCGGGAGCGCCCAAGGCCAAGTAGGGCCTGCTCTGACTGGACCGAATTTCAAATATCCCAAGAACTCCAGCGACAAGGGTATGTTTGAGACCATATGGGCCGGCACCAATGGCGGCATGGGCGCTAAGGGCAAGGGCCTCATGGACCCAACCGACCCCAACAACGGCATGACGCCGGATGAAGTCCTGAAAGTCATCGCCTGGGTGAGAAGCCTGGGTGCAGGAGCCGTCAACTAGTAATCCGAAAGAAACCTCAGCAACCAAACTGCTCCCGCAAGCATCGCAGTTCACACCCGGCTTGCGGGATGCAGTTCGGCCAAGCAGGTCTGATAATGGAACTTCAGCCCTGACAGGGTTTCTTAAATAAAGAATGAGGTATTTTCTCCTCATTCTCGATGAGCAGCCCTCCATTTCCAAACTTTCCAGGAGGTTATCATGCGAACCTATCCTGTCAGAATGGCAATACTCATTACGTCCAGCCTCGCTTGCCTAAGCGCTGTACCGGCAAGCGCAGCCGAACAGTTCGTCGACACCAAGGACGGCAAGCCGCTCAACATCAAGCCAGATACCGAGCAAGCCAAGAAATTCATGGCAACCGGGCAGAACCCCTATATTGGCGACCAGGCCGCCATTGCCGAAGGTAAAAAACTGTATCAGCTTTATTCATGCGCACAGTGTCATGGCGCCCAGGCGCAGGGACAAACTGCCGGCGGGTTGACCGGGGCCAAACTCAATCACGCCAAAAGCGCGACCGATAAAGGCATGTTTGAAATCATCTGGGCCGGTACCAATGCCGGCATGAGCGGCAAAGGCAAAGGCGTGATGGACCCGAACGATCCCAAGAATGGCATGTCGCCGGATGAAGTATTGAAACTGATCGCCTGGATCAGAAGCCAGGGCGAAGGAGCAAAGTAAGTTCCGTTGCGTTAGCCGAAACGGATTTTCATCACCAATACCGCTCCCGCCAGCAGCAAGGTGATGCAATTGGCGATGATGACCGGCCAGGAGCCGATCATCATTCCATAAATCGCCCATAACGCCACCCCGCTGGTGAAGATGGCGTACATGCCGAGCGAAATATCCTTGGTATGGCGCGTACGCCACACCTGCCATGCTTGCGGGATAAATGCAGTGGTTGTCAGCGTGGCAGCGATGCTGCCTATCCAATCATGCACGGGCTACTTTCCGGCAGACTTGCAGCCGATGTATGCCACTGTTGGTCCATCCTTCAGCGAGGCTTCAGCACCATTGATTTCGAGCACCGCGATACCGTTGGTGTAACGCGTGGCAGATGCCTCCTTGGCCAGTGCAACCTCCCGGTCGGGATAGATCAGCCAGGCGGTGTTGCCGTTATCGGCATAGCGCACATGAAAGCGCTTTCCGCCTTCGCATTGATATTCAGTCGCGTTGGCCAGGCGCTTGGGCTGGTTGGGCGATGACTTGTCGCCAAAAGGCCAGACCTTGTCCACACTCATGCTGCTGCAAGCGGACAGGGATATGCCCATTGCGGTAAACAACAAAGCAGTTACGAATTTATTTCCCATCTCTAACCCTCATCTGAAATTTATTAGCGCCGTTTGCTGCCACCCAGCAGCGAACCCAACACACCACGTATGATCTGCCGACCCAGTTCCGAACCAATGGCGCGTGCGGCATTCTTTGCTGCGGCCTCGATCACACCTTCGCGCCTGCCGCCGCGCGGCCCCGTAGAACCACCCAGCAACTCGCCCCAATCGAATCCCTTGCCCTGCTCCGCCGGTGCCTCTGTTGCCGACTCGGCTGCCCGGCTCTTGAGGATTTCGTAGGCTGACTCGCGATCCACCTGTTTTTCGTAATGCCCGTACAGCACGGAATTTTGTATCGTCTGCTGCCGTTCGTCATCCGTCGCCGGCCCGAGGCGGCTGCCCGGCGGGCAGATGAATGCGCGCTCCACCGGATGCGGCCGACCTTTTTCATCCAACAGCGACACCAGTGCCTCGCCTACTCCCAACTCGGTGATCGCGGCCTCTACATCGACCTCCGGATTCGGCCGGAAAGTTTCGGCTGCGGATTTGACCGCCTTCTGGTCGCGCGGCGTAAAGGCGCGCAAAGCGTGCTGCACGCGGTTGCCCAACTGACCCAGCACCATATCGGGAATATCCAGCGGATTCTGGCTCACGAAATACACGCCGACACCTTTGGAGCGGATCAGCCGGACCACTTGCTCTATCTTGGACAGCAACGCCGCAGGCGCATCGGTGAACAACAAGTGCGCCTCGTCGAAAAAGAACACCAGCTTGGGTTTGTCGAGGTCCCCGACTTCCGGCAGGTTCTCGAACAGTTCGGCCAAGAGCCACAGCAGCAGCGTGGCATATGCGCGCGGCGAATTGTACAACGTGTCGGCCGCCAGGATATTGACGATGCCCCGCCCTTTTTCGTCCGTCTGCATCAGGTCGTCGAGGTTCAGCATCGGCTCGCCGAACAACTGGTCGCCGCCCTCATGCTCCAGTTGCAGCAGGCCGCGCTGGATGGCGCCGACGCTGGCGGTCGAGATGTTGCCGTACTCGGCGGTGAACTGCGAGGAATTTTCGGCCGCATACTGCAGGATTGCGCGCAGGTCTTTCAGGTCTAGCAGCAACATACCGTTGTCGTCGGCAATCTTGAACACCGCCGTCAACACGCCCGCCTGAGTCTCGTTCAAATTCAGCATGCGCGACAGCAGCAACGGCCCCATGTCCGACACGGTTGCGCGCACCGGATGGCCTTTCTTGCCGAACACGTCCCAGAACACGACAGGCGCCGCGCCGTAAGCGAATCCGTCAAGACCCAGCTCGGCCACACGCGCTTCCACCTTGGTGTTGCCGCCCCCCGCCTGACTCATACCGGAAAGATCGCCTTTCACGTCGGCCATGAACACCGGCACGCCGATGCGGGAAAACTGCTCTGCGAGCGCTTGCAGGGTCACGGTCTTGCCGGTTCCGGTCGCGCCGGCGATCAGGCCGTGGCGATTGGCCATGCGCGGCAACAGGTGAAGCGATTGTTTGCTTTTGGCGATCAATAGGGGTTCGGTCATGAGACTTTCCTGATTTGCGACGTGCGGTATGGTACCTGCGATGCAGGCGGCGAGCTAGATATCTCCCTTGCGCGCCTTGTCCATCATCCAGATCAACGTATCCTCGATTTCCTTCGCGGCATCGCGCGCTTTCTGGTTGACCTCGCCAAGATGCCGCAGGGCGTAAGTGGGACGATCGAGCGCCATGTAAAGTGCACCCTGTTTCTCGTAAATCGCGATGCGGCACGGGGAAAAAGCAGCAAACTCCGGATAATCCCGCAGCACTTCGGCGCCTATGCTCAAACTGCAATAAGTACGCACTTCAAGTACGCCCTGGAGTTCCTGCCCTCGCTGCCTGATGTGCTCGCCAATCGGAAACACGGCCGGACTGACGAAGTTCTTGCCTTCCGCCGCCACCTTGAGGCTGGTCACGACGTCATCGTAAGTCACGCCGGGGTCAACCTTGACGATATAAAGCGCGGAATCCGGATTGACCGGCGGCATCGGTCCGGCGGCTGCACAAGAGACCATGAGCAAGCCGGCGATGAAGCTGCATAAACGTTGCATGTTCAATTCCTTACAAACCCATAATCCGAATATAATACGCGCCCTCGAATGATCACGGATACGCAACACCATGTCTGACGACACCCAACAAGGCTCTATCGACGCCTACACCCCCGCCGAGATGGCATATCGGGTGGAAACCGTAGGCACCTACAAAGCCAGCATGAGCGTCTATCGCATGCTGGTACTCGGCATTATGGCCGGCACCTTCATTTCGCTGGGTGCGATGAATTACCTCACCGGCATGGCGCAGGGCATGCCGAAACTGGTCGGATCGATGCTATTCTGCCTAGGCCTGATTCTGTGCATCGTCGGCGGCGCAGAGTTGTTTACCAGCAACAACCTGATCGCTATGGCTTGGGCGCAAGGCAAGATACGGACGCGCGCCGTCGTGCGCAACTGGTTCTGGATCTATTTCGCCAACCTGATCGGTTGCCTGGGCACCGTTGCCCTGGCTTACGCCTCCGGCATTCTGCATACCGTAGATCTTGCTTTTGGCGCACAGGCGCTCAAACTCGCCGTTACCAAAACCAGCCTGCCGTTCAATGAAATCTTCTTCAAGGGCATCCTGTGCAATGTGCTGGTCTGCCTCGGCGTCTGGCTGTGCTATGCAGCGCGCAGCGTCACCGACCGCATCATGAGCCTGATCCTGCCGATCTCGGCCTTCGTCAACATGGGCTTCGAACATTGCATCGCCAACATGTTCTTCATTCCGCTGGGTTTCCTTGCCGCACAGGATCCGGCCGTGCTCGCCGCTTCGCATATCGCACCTGAAGCGCTGGCACATCTGAACGCATCCGGCTTCCTCAATAACATTGTTGCCGCCACCCTGGGCAATATCGTCGGCGGCTCGGTATTCGTAGCCGGCATGTATTACCTGGTTTACATGCGCGGCGATCACCGCATGCGCGGCGTCGCCATCATGACCGGCTTCGGCGAAAACACCAAGAAGGACTAACCGGCCGCAGACAGCTAGGAAGAATGCTTCAAAGCCGCATCCACAACCTTACGGTCGAGATGCGGCGCCAGCATCTGGATGAAGCCGTACATATAGCCGCGCAAATAGGAATCGCGGCGGATGGCGACATAAGTCGTGCTTGGCGGGAACAGATGGCTGGCATCGAGCATTTCCAGCCCGACATCACGGTCGGGATCGTAGGCCATTTTCGCCAGCAAGCCGATGCCAAGCCCTAATGTGACATAAGTCTTGATCACGTCGGCGTCGATAGCGGTCAGCACGAAATTGGGATGCAGTCCCTTTTCGGCAAAGGTGCGTGTCATCAGTGAGCCGCCGGTAAACGCAAAGTCATAGGTCACCACCGGATAGCGCGCGATTTTTTCCAGCGTCAGCGGGGTGTCCTTGAGCAGCGGATGCCCTTTTGGCACGACAACGCAACGGTTCCACTGATAACACGGCAGGCAAACAAGCTCTGGATAATCGGCAATCGCCTCGGTCGCGATGCCGATGTCGGCCTCGGCGGCCACCACCTGTTCGGCCACTTGCGAAGGGCTGCCCTGATGGATGGTCAGTCGTACGCCGGGATACTTTTCGATAAAGCCGGTCACGGCCGGGGGCAATCGATAGCGGGCCTGCGTGTGCGTCGTGGCAATGGTCAGACTGCCTGTATCGTCGTGCGTGAACTCTTCACCGACGCGCTTGATGTTCTCCATCTCGCGCAGCACCTGTTCGGCGCGCTCGAGGATGATGCGTCCCGGTTCGGTTACTCCGATCAGCCGCTTGCCGTTGCGCTTGAAAATCTGGAGATCGAGCTCTTCTTCGAGCAACTGAATCTGTTTGCTGACACCCGGCTGGGAGGTATGCAAGGCTTCCGCCGCCAGGGAAACATTGAGTCCTTGCCGCGCTACTTCTCGGATATATCGGAGCTGATGAAGCTTCATTTTGACGCACCTCTATATAACCAAAGTTAAGTATTCATAGAATAACATATTATTTTGTTGATATATTTTCCTGCTATAGTGCTTGATCCCAAATAGTTACCTGGATTTACTCGCGTGGACTTCGGTTTTATCATTTCCGGTTTCCTGGTTGGCCTGCTGGTCGGCGTCACAGGCGTAGGCGGCGGCTCGCTGATGACGCCGCTGCTGGTATTCCTCTTCGGCTTCAAACCCGTAGTGGCCGTCGGCACCGACCTGCTGTTCGCCGCCATCACCAAGACCGGCGGCGTGTTCGTCCATCACGGCAATCACAAATCCGTGGAGTGGCGCATTGTCGGTCTGCTGGCTGCGGGTAGCCTGCCGGCCTCGATTACGACCTTGTTCGTGCTCAACCACTTCGCCAAGATCGGCAAGGAAATCACCCATGTGATTACTTTCTCACTCGGCATCGCACTGATTTTGACCGCGCTCGCGCTGATCTTTCGCGCCCAGTTGCAGAAAGCCGGAAAATCCAGCGAAGAGCATGTCCCGGGACGATTTCATCATTTGCAAGCCCCGGCCACGGTTGTAATAGGCCTGGTACTCGGCTCACTGGTGACGCTCTCTTCCGTCGGCGCAGGCGCGCTGGGCACCGTTGCCCTGCTTTTTCTGTACCCGAGACTTTCCACACTGAAAGTCGTCGGTACCGACCTGGCTCACGCCATTCCGTTGACGGCAGTTGCCGGCTTCGGTCACTGGCAGCTCGGCCACGTCGACTTTACGCTGCTCGGCAGCCTGCTGGTGGGATCCCTGCCCGGTATCTGGATAGGCAGCCACCTGAGCGCAAAAATCCCCGAGAAGTTCTTGCGACCGGTTCTGGCCGGCGTATTGATGCTGATCGGTTTCAAATTTGTTCTGTAACGGTTTTTACTAAGCACTCATACCATGTATATCTACGACGACATCGACCAACGTATTGTTGACGAACGCGTGGCGCAATATCGCGATCAGACCCGGCGCTATCTGGCCGGCGAACTGAGCGACGACGAATTCCGTCCGCTGCGTCTGCAAAACGGCCTTTATATCCAGCGCCATGCGCCCATGCTGCGCATCGCCATTCCTTATGGCCTGCTGGCCTCGAAGCAGCTGCGCAAGCTGGCACATATCGCCCGCGTCTATGACCGGGGCTACGCGCACTTCTCCACGCGCCAGAATGTCCAGTTCAACTGGCCGGCGCTGGAACGCGTGCCCGACATCCTCGCAGAACTGGCTACGGTGCAGATGCACGGCATCCAGACCTCCGGCAGCTGCGTACGCAACATCACCACCGACCAGTTCGCGGGCGTTGCCCCGGACGAAGTGGTGGATGCGCGCCCTTACGCGGAAATCCTGCGTCAGTGGAGCACATTCCACCCCGAGTTCGCCTATCTGCCGCGCAAGTTCAAGATCGCCGTCAACGGCGCCGAATCGGACCGCGCCATCATCCAGATGCACGACATCGGCCTCGGCTTCTATCTGGACGACCAAGGCGAAGTCGCCTTGCAAGTCTGGGTGGGCGGCGGCATGGGTCGCACGCCTGCCATCGGCAGCATGATCCGCAAGCACCTGCCATGGCAGCAAATGCTGAGCTATTGCGAAGCCATCCTGCGCGTCTACAACCGCTACGGCCGCCGCGATAACGCCTTCAAGGCGCGGATCAAGATCCTGGTGAAGTCGCTGGGCGCTGAAGAGTTCGCACGCCAGGTGGAGGAAGAATGGACGCATATCCAGGACGGACCGTCCACGATCACCCAGGAAGAGCTCGACCGCGTCGCCAGCTTCTTCCAGGGCCGCACCTATGAAACCTTGGGCGACGACGTTGCCGACTTCGATGCAAAGATTGCCTCGGACCGCGCTTTCGCCAACTGGGTCAAGCGCAACGTACACGCGCACAAGGTGCCCGGCTATCGCGCGGTAACGCTATCGCTCAAGCCGACGGGCATTGCCCCGGGCGATGCCACGGCAGACCAGATGGACAGCGTCGCTTTCCTCGCTGATCGCTACAGCTTCGGCGAGTTGCGCGTATCGCACGAGCAGAACCTGATCCTGGCCGACGTCAAGAAGTCCGATCTCTACCAATTGTGGCAGGAAGCCGTACAAGTCGGTTTTGCGACTCCCAACATTGGCCTGCTCACCGACATCATTTGCTGCCCCGGCGGCGATTTCTGCTCGCTGGCCAACGCCAAGAGCATTCCGATTGCGCAAGCGATCCAGCAGAAATTCGACGACCTCGACTACCTGCACGACATCGGCGATCTCGACCTCAACATTTCCGGCTGCATGAACTCCTGCGGTCACCATCACGTCGGCCACATCGGCGTGCTGGGCGTCGACAAAGACGGCTCCGAGTGGTACCAGATCACCATCGGCGGCAACCAGGGCAACTCCGCCAGCATTGGCACCGTCATCGGCCCGTCCTTTGCGGCCGAGGAAGTGCCGGGCGTGGTCGGCAAACTGATCGAAACCTATATTGCACAACGCAACGATGAAGAACGCTTCATCGACACCGTGCGCCGCATCGGCGTCGCGCCGTTCAAGGAGCATGTCTACGGCGAAAAAAAGGAGGCCGCCCATGTCTAAGCTGATCCGCAATAATGCTGTAGTCGAGGATGGCTGGACCGTCGTGCAATTGCCCGCACCGGCAGAGGAAGCCGTGCGCAAACAGGCTGGCAAGGTCGTGATTTTCAAGCTCACCGGCGAAGAAGCCGCCACTGCGGCACAGATCGAAGGCGCTGCGGTCCCCGCGACCGGCCGCGTCATCGTGCCGCTGGCCGTGTGGCAAGCGCGCAAGGGAACGCTCGCCCCGCGTCTCGCTGCAGGCGAGCTAGGCATCTGGCTGGAAACCTTCGAGCTGGTCGAGGACCTCGTCGCCAGCGTGGACGACATCAACACCGTGCCGGTCATCGGCGTCAGCTTTCCCCGTTTCGCGGACGGGCGCGGTTTTACCATCGCAACCATGCTGCGCACCCGCTACGGTTACCAAAACGAGATCCGCGCCATCGGCGACGTGTTGCGCGACCAACTGTATTACATGAAGCGCTGCGGCTTCGATGCTTTTGCAATTCGTGCAGACCGTTCTGCGGAAGAGGCCCTCGCCAGCCTGCGCGACTTTTCCGAACCCTATCAAGGTGCAATAGACAATCCGTTGCCGGTATGGCGTCGTCATACGCGTATGGGCGCCCATGCCGCTTCGACGCATCACGCCCACACAAGCCACGAAGACGAGGTGGATTGATGAGCCTGGATGCCAAAATAGCCGCGGTTGCGGTATTGCTGGAACGCATCCAGGACGAATTCAGCCCGGCCACGCTGGCCAGCAGTCTGGGCGCGGAAGATATGGTGCTGACCGACCTGGTCGCCAAATACGCGCCGGGTATCAGCATTTTCTCGCTGGATACCGGCCGTCTCAATCCTGAGACCTACGACCTCCTGGCGAAAGTGCAGGAATCCTACGGCGACAAAGTGGAACTGCGCGTGTTCTATCCGCAGGCCGAAGCGATCCAGCAATATGTAGAGGCCAACGGCATCAACGCCTTCTATAACAGCGTAGACCTGCGCAAGGCCTGCTGCGGCATTCGCAAGGTCGAGCCGTTGAAGCGCGCACTGGCCGGACAAAAAGCCTGGATTACCGGCATGCGCCGCCAGCAGGCATCCACCCGCGCCAGCATGCAGATCGAAGAGCATGATGCCGACCACGGCCTGACCAAGTTCAACCCGCTTGCGGACTGGACCGAGAAGGAAGTGTGGGAATACATTCGCGCCAATGACGTACCGTATAATGCGCTCCACGACAAACACTACCCCAGCATCGGCTGCGCGCCGTGCACTCGCGCCATCGCCATAGGCGAGGATGTCCGCGCCGGACGCTGGTGGTGGGAAGACGAGGCCGGCAAGGAATGCGGCCTGCACGTCAAAAGCACCAGCGCAGTAACGCCTATCAAGTTTGAGACAACGAAATGACTACCCTGACACGTCAAACCCTATCCCATCTGGATTGGCTCGAAGCCGAGGCCATCCACATCATGCGCGAAGTGGCCGGCCAATGCGAACGTCCCGTGCTGCTGTTCTCCGGCGGCAAGGATTCCATCTGCATGCTGCGCCTGGCTGAAAAAGCCTTCCGCCCGGGCAAGTTCCCCTTCCCGCTGATGCACATCGACACCGGCCACAACTACAAGGAAGTGGTCGAGTTCCGCGACAAACGCGCGGCCGAACTGGGCGAGCGCTTGATCGTACGTTCCGTGGAAGACTCCATGAAGCGCGGCACCGTGGTGCTCAAGCATGAAGGCGAGTCCCGCAACAAGCATCAGTCTGTCACGCTGCTGGAAGCCATCGCCGAATTCGAGTTCGACGCCTGCATCGGCGGTGCTCGTCGCGATGAGGAAAAAGCGCGCGCCAAGGAACGCATCATGAGTTTCCGCGATGAATTCGGCCAATGGGACCCGAAGAACCAACGCCCGGAACTGTGGAATCTCTACAACGCACGCTCCCACAAAGGCGAAAATATCCGCGCATTCCCGATCTCCAACTGGACCGAAATGGACGTGTGGCAGTACATCGAGCGCGAAGGCCTGGAGTTGCCGAGCATCTATTTCGCGCATCAGCGTGACGTGGTACTTCGTGGTGGCGCCATCGTCCCGGTCAACGTTCCTTTGGCCAACGGCGAAACCATCAATCAACTTAAGCCCGGCGAAACAATCGTCGACATGCAGGTACGCTTCCGCACCGTCGGCGATATCACCTGCACGGCTCCGGTTGAATCCGATGCCGACACGGTTGCCAAGATCGTGCTGGAAACCGCCACTACCACTATTACCGAGCGCGGCGCGACGCGTCTGGATGACCAGACCTCCGACGCCTCGATGGAACAACGCAAGAAGGAAGGTTACTTTTAGAGCCTGTTTCAATAGGAAACAAAAGATGCGTTTGAACACAAACGGGATGGATGCAAGGCGCAGCGCGCAGCCAATGGTTGTTCCATTGGCAAGCGGTGCAACGCCGCAGACGCCCGTTTGTGTTCAAACCCTCCGGGCCGGCCATGCATTGCGCGCATGGCGTTGTTACTCGCCGCTTGTTTGGAATGACCAAACCGCGCGGCTCTCGCCTAGCCATGCGCGCAATGCATGGCCGGCGCACATTTGTTTACTACTGAAATAGGCTCTATATGAATGCTCCGATTAACCACCAGGACAACGGCCTGTTGCGCTTCATGACCTGCGGCAGCGTCGACGACGGCAAGAGCACGCTGATCGGTCGCCTGCTGTTCGATACCAAGACCATTCTCGCCGACACGCTGACGCAAATCGAGCGCACTTCGAAAAAGCGCGGCATGGACGTGGTCGATCTTTCCCTGCTTACCGACGGCCTGCAGGCCGAGCGCGAGCAAGGCATCACCATCGACGTTGCTTACCGCTATTTCAGCACCGGCACTCGCAAGTACATCATTGCGGATGCCCCTGGCCACGAACAATATACTCGCAACATGGTGACCGCCGCTTCCACGGCCAACCTGGCGATCATCCTGATCGACGCGCGCAAGGGCGTGCTGACGCAAACGCGCCGCCACTCCTTCCTTGCCCATCTGGTCGGCATTCCGCATATCGTCGTCGCAGTAAACAAGATGGACCTGGTGAATTACGACCAGGCGACCTTCGACCGCATTCGTGCCGATTACCTGGCATTTGCGACGGAGATCGGCTTGCAGCGCGAAGGCCACGATATCCGCTTCATCCCGATGTCGGCTCTGAACGGTGACATGATCGTCGATCGTGGCGAGGCCATGAACTGGTACGACGGCCCGACCCTGCTCGACATCCTGGAAGCCGCACCGGCCGCACACACCGAGAAGGCCGAAAACTTCCGTTTCCCGGTGCAATATGTCTGCCGCCCGCAAGATTCCTCAAACCCGGAACTGCATGATTTCCGCGGGTTCATGGGCCGTGTCGAGTCCGGTGAAATTGCTATCGGCGACGAAGTCACCGTACTTCCGTCCGGCCGCTCAAGCAAGGTCAAGGCAATCCAGATCGGCAACGACAAACTGGATCGCGCCATTCACGAGCAATCCGTCACGCTGCTGCTGGAAGACGAAATCGACATCTCTCGCGGCGACATGATCGTGAAGAGCGCTGAGGCCAAGGAACCGGTCAAGCAGCTCGAAGCAATGCTGTGCTGGCTGTCCGAGACCCCGCTCTCCCCGGCCCGCACATACATCATCCGTCACACAACGCGCGAGTCCAAGGCCAAGGTCGGTGCCATCGAATACCGCGTGGACGTAAATTCGCTGGAGCAACAACCGGTGCAAGGCCTAGGCATGAACGATATTGCCCGCATCAGCTTCCGCCTGGCACAACCGTTGTGCGTGGACAGCTATGGCGAGAATCGCTCCACCGGCGCGTTCATCGTCATCGACGAAAGCACCAACAATACGGTTGGCGCAGGCATGGCGGTCTAAGCCACGGCTGTAATTGCGCTTTCAAAACTGATAAAATGTCGGACTAATTTTCTGGAGTAGACCATGACTTACGTCGTTACCGAAAACTGTATCCAATGCAAGTACACGGATTGCGTGGACGTGTGCCCCGTGGATTGCTTCGTGGAAGGCCCGAACTTCCTCGCCATCGACCCGGACGAGTGCATCGACTGCACGTTGTGCGTAGCCGAATGTCCGGCAGAAGCGATTTTTGCCGAGGATGACGTACCTGCCGACCAGCAGGAGTACATCGAGCTGAACGCCCGCCTCGCCAAGGTCTGGCCGACGATTACCAGCAAGAAGGATGCTCTGCCAGATGCGGATGAAAACAACGGCAAGGCCGGCAAGCGCGGCCTGCTCGTAGAATAATCCAATACTGAAACAAGTCAGGCATTAAAAAAGGAGGCAATCGCCTCCTTTTTTACGTCTGGTGTATCTGGCGACCTACGGCCTTGCTCATAGAGTGATCGCGACATTGTTGACGCATATCCGCCGATTCTTCCGCTATCTCATATCCTCATGCAATCTTAACTCGCGTCATCAGCGATGATTTCCTGACACTCAGCCAGCCTAACAGCAAATAGGCACCCATACCAAGGGCGAGCCCCAGCGGATGATGCCATAACAACGGAATAATCAATCCGGCCGAAACAGTAGACAACACCATTTGAATAAACGCTTGTCCTGAAGCAGCCGTTCCGCGCAAGCGAGGATGCCTATCCAATGCCGCCACGGACAAAACCGGCATCGCAAATGCCATACCGACATTATAAAGGGCGATCGGCAGAATATTGAGCAGAGGCTGAGCAGGCTCCCAGAAACATATTGCGATATTGATCAGCACCGCACCCGTCATCCAGCCATATGCAAGACGTAAAACGGTGGCTTCAGGGAACCGGCCGGCATAATGCCGCGCGAACCACGAGCCGGTCACCATGCCGATTACCGTTGGTACGAACATCATGCCGAACTGGTGCTCGTTCAGGCCAAGATGCTCAATCAGAAATACCGGCGCAGCCAGAACATAAATGAAAAAACCAGCGAAGTTCGAACCGAAGGCCGTAACCAGCAGACGGAATTCCCTGTCGGAAAATATCTTGCGGTAACCATCCATCACCGCACGTGCCGACAAAGGTATACGACGCTCAGCAGGAACCGTCTCAGGAAGAAAGCGATAGGCGGAAGCCAGAACAACGAGCGCATACAAAAACAGGAAGACAAAGATCGCCTGCCAGTGTATGCCGAGCAACAAGCCACCAATGATGGGCGCAACGGCCGGTGCAAGACCAAATATCATCTGAACCTGGGCCATCACGCGCTGTGCCGCAACACCTTCAAACAGATCGCGCACCATCGCACGCGCCACGACATTGCCGGCCCCTGCCGAAATGCCCTGCAGGGCACGGAAAAACCACAGCGTTTCGACATTGGGTGCCAGCGCGCACCCAATGGAAGCCAGCACAAACACAATCAATCCCCAACGAATCGCAGCCAGACGGCCGATGGCATCGGAAATAGCACCGTGCCATAGTGTCATCAATGCATAAGGAAGCAGGTATGCCGTCAGGCTCTGCTGCAACCCTAGCGTGGTTGATCCGAGATCGCGAGCCATCGCAGGGAAAGCCGGAAGATAGGTATCGATGGCAAATGGAGCAAGCGCCGCCAGGCTGGCAAGCACCAGAGCAATCAGTCCGGAAGATCGGTTGGTCAAAGTCGGATTCCCATCATGAAAAAAGCGCGCCACTTACGCAGCGCGCTTGTTCATATTATAGGTGAAACAGGTTTAGGGTAACGCGTGAAACTGCTCTATCCTCTCGCGGTCGCCCTCGACGATCTTCTGTGAATTCTTGTCGGTACGGAAAATAATCGGCTGTGCCGCAATCTGGGGATTCTTGGCCTCCTCGATTGCCTGCAGGATCACATCATGGTTCGGCGAGAGCGAGCAAACCGGATCGGCAGTTTCCGCATCACCGGTCAGCAGGAACGCCTGGCAACGGCAGCCGCCCAGATCCTTTTCCTTCTCGGGGCAAGTACGGCAAGGCTCCTTCATCCAGCTGTCACCACGATACTTGTTGAAAGCCGGCGATTCCGTCCACGCCCATTCCAGGCCGTTTTCTCGAACGTTCGGGAAGGTCATGTTGGGCAGTACGCGTGCCGAGTGGCAAGGAAGCACCGTACCATCTGCAGTCACGATCATGAAAACTTCGCCCCATCCGTTCATGCACTTCTTCGGGCGGTCGGAATAATAATCAGGCACCACGAAAAACACGCGCATCTTGCTGCCTACGCGTTCCCGGAACTTGTTGGTAATGGCTTCCGCTTTTTCGATTTGTTCTCGTGTCGGCATCAATTGCGCGCGATTGACCAGGGACCAGCCGTAATACTGTGTGTTTGCCAGCTCGACGTATTCGGCACCCAGCGCTTCCGCCATTTCGAGGATTTCACCGATGTGCTCGATGTTATAGCGATGGATCACCACATTCAGCACCATGGGGTAACCATAGTCCTTGATCATCGCCGCCACCTTCTGCTTCAACTGGAAGGTATTGGTATCGGTGATGAAGTTATTGATTTCCTTGGTAATATCGTGCATCGACAGCTGAATGTGGTCCAGCCCGCCGCGCTTGAATTCGGCGATGCGCTTTTCCGTCAGTCCGACACCGGATGTGATCAGGTTGCTGTAATAACCGAGGCCGCCGGCTTCCGCCACAATCTCCTCGATATCATCGCGCAGCAAAGGCTCACCGCCGGAAATACCGAGTTGCAGCGCTCCCATTTTGCGCGCTTCGCGCAACGCACGAAGCCACTCCTCGGTCGTCAGTTCATTCTGCGTATGACTGACGTAATCCGTCGGGTTATAGCAGAACGCACAATGCAACGGGCAGCGGTAGGTCACCTCCGCCAACAGCCAGAGCGGCTTGGGAGTGCTTTGTGCTGCAACGCCGTTATTCAACATGTCATTTCCTCACGATCCAGGTTTTTTCCAGGCCGAGTTCCAGCATGGCCAGTACATCGCTTTCCAGTTCCGGTGCATCGGGAAATGCGGCCTTTAATTCTTCGACAACTGCAGCCACAGTCTTGTTTCCGTCGAGCCGGCTCAATACTTCCCCTGCTCCGCCATTGAGCCGCACCATGCCTTCCGGAAACAACAGCACGTAGCAGCCTTGCGCTTCTTCCCACTGAAAGCGGAAGTGCGGATTGCGGAGATAAATTTCTTCAGACTTGATCTTGTCGGACATATTGAACGCCATCCTCGATTTTTACGTCACAACACGCCAGCATGATGGAGTCCGCCAGCGCCCATAGCACATTCAGCTTGAACTGCAGGATTTCGCAGGCACGTTCCTGCATTTCACGGCTCTGGCTGAAATATTCAAGAGTGACATCCAGACCCTGCTGTACATCGCGACGCGCTTGGGTCAAACGGTTCTTGAAGTACTGCATACCCTCGGGCTTCACCCAGGGGTATTTATCCGGCCAGGAGTCGATGCGCTGCTGGTGGATATGCGGTGCAAACAGTTCCGTCAGCGAGGAGCACACGGCTTCTTGCCATGGGCGCTGACGTGCGAAATTGATATAGGCATCCACAGCAAAACGCGCACCAGGAACCACATACTTCAGCGAAGTCACATCTTCACGCGACAGCCCAACCGCATCGCCCAAACCGATCCAGGCTTCGATGCCGCCCTCGCCACCCTCGGCAATATCGCCGCCGCCGTCATGATCGATAATGCGCTGAATCCAGCTGCGACGAATTTCACGATCCGGGCAATTGGAGAGAATAGCCGCATCCTTGATGGGAATGGCAGTCTGGTAGTAGAAGCGATTCGCCACCCAGCACTGCATCTGCTTCTGCGTCAACTTGCCCTCATACATCAGTACGTGGAACGGATGATAAATGTGATAACCGCGACCGCGCTCGCGCAGCTTTTGTTCGAATTCTTCACGGCTCCAGGGGGCGTCGCTCATGCCTTCTTCTCCTACAGAATGATGTCCATGCCGTCGTAGGAAACCTCGATGCCCGTCGCTTCCAGCTCTTTGCGCTGCGGGGATTCCTCGTTCAGGATGGGATTGGTATTGTTGATGTGAATCAGCACGCGGCGTGCCTTGGGGTATGCGGATAGCACCTCCATCATGCCGCCCTCGCCGGATTGCGGCAGGTGACCAATGGAGCGCGCGGTCTTGTGCATCAGGCCCATGTCGATCATTTCAGTATTGGTCCAGAACGTTCCGTCCACCATGATGCAGTCGGCCTGCTCGAACAGCGGCGGCAAATGGGGTTCGATTTCGCCCAGGCCCGGCGCGTAGAACAGCTTTTTGCCATTGCTGATGTCTTCAACCAGCACACCGATGGTGTCGCCAGGATGCGGGTTATTGCGATGCGGAGAATACGGCGGCGCGGCGCTCTTCAGCGGATAAGCGGTGAAGCGCAGGTTCGCAACGCCCGGAATTTCAAAGGACTGGCCATCGGTCGGCACTTGATGCCAATTGACGCCGCAATAATGGCCAAGAATATTGAACAGCGGATTACCGGTGGTCAGATCCTGCTGCACCATATCGGTACAGTAGATCTCACGCTGCTGCTGGCCTTCGCGCAACATCAGTAAACCGGTGGTATGGTCGATCTGTGCATCGATCAGCACGATGCCCTTGATGCCGGTGTCGCGTATCGCGCGGCCGGGCTGCAATGGGGCGAATTCCTGTATTTGCTTCAGCACGTCGGGCGAAGCATTGAAAAGTACCCAATTAATGCCGTCACCGCTGACGCAGATAGAAGACTGGGTACGTGCGCGGGCTTTGATCGTCCCTTTGCGCAGACCATCGCAGTTATGGCAATTGCAGTTCCATTGCGGGAACCCTCCACCTGCGCCGGCACCTAAAACGTGAATATGCATGTGATTATCCAGACTGCTGAGGGCACATGGGCCCTGAAATTAAGTGGGGGTCGCCTTGCGACGACCCCCACGTCGTCACAATCGCTTAGCGATTGCAAACGTACATGGTCACTTCAAAGCCGAAACGCATTTCGGTAGCTTGAGGCTTGGTCCACATAGTAAGTCTCCTTAGACAATAATTTATGTTTGTGAATCTTACCGCAAGCCAGGAGAGGCCGACCGTAAGCTTCGAAGATCATTGTCCTCAGCCTGGCTCTCGAGCAACAGTGCAAATATCAGGAAATTCTGCTCATGATTATCATGAAGCCTTATTTCATGCGCTTTCCGGGACATCCGTATCCCGAATAAGTACTCAATGCGCATTTCATCCATTTTGAGTACCATGGACTCCGCATGCTAAAGAATTTTCATATCGACCCGATTCCTGCGGCACTTGCCATGACGCTGGATGGACTGTTTCATGAGCGCGTTCGCCGTACTCCAGACGGGCTGGCGTATCGCTATTTCAATGAGCCTCAAGGTATCTGGCTGGACCTGACCTGGTCGCAAATGCGGCAGGAAGTCCTACGCTGGCAAGAAGCGCTGGCGCGTGAGCGTCTGCAGCCCGGTGACCGCGTCGCCATCATGCTGAAAAACTGCCCGCAGTGGGTGATGATGGATCAGGCGGCGTTGGGCCTCGGCCTCGTCACCGTGCCGCTCTACACCTCGGATCGCCCCGATAACATCGCCTATGTGCTGCAGGATAGCGGCGCCAGATTCCTCCTGACCGGTTGTGCCGAACAATGGCAGGCAATTTGCGACACCGGGCAGCCGCTGCCTGAGCTACAGCGGGTACTCTGCATCCGGCCCTTTACGCAGAGTGATGACGACCGCTTATGCCCACTATCGTCCTGGCTGCCCGAACATGTCACCGGAACGGCCCTAACCCATACCGACCCGGATCGGCTCGCCTCCATCATCTACACTTCGGGAACAACCGGCAAGCCGAAAGGCGTCATGCTTTCGCATCGCAACATGCTGGAAAATTGCCGCAGCGTGCTGCAAAGCTTCGACGTCTATCGCGAGGACCGCTTTCTCTCCTTTCTGCCACTGTCGCACACATTCGAGCGTACCGCAGGCTATTACCTGCCGCTGATGGCCGGCGCCACCGTCGTATATGCCCGCTCCTTCCAGCAATTACAGGAAGATCTGTCGCTGGCGCAGCCGACCATCCTGATGTCGGTGCCGCGCATTTACGAGCGCATACATGCCGCGCTACGCGCCAAGCTGGCGGATGGCCCGGCTTATGCCGCACGGCTGTTCAATTTTGCGGTAAATGTGGGCTACAGCCGTTTCGAACATGCTCAAGGGCGCGGACCTTGGCGTTGGAGTCATTTGTTCTGGCCCATACTCAAACGGCTGGTTGCGGACAAACTGACGCGCCGACTGGGTGGCAGGATACGGCTCGCCGTTTCCGGCGGAGCGGCCCTGCCCCCGGACACCGCACGCATATTCATCGGGCTGGGCGTAACCGTGCTGCAGGGCTACGGCCTGACGGAAACCAGTCCGGTGATCAGTGTCAATCGCCCGGAGGATAACGTACCCTCAAGCGTCGGAACTGCGCTGCAAGGCGTCGAGACCCGTATCGGAGCCAATGGCGCCTTGCAGGTGCGCGGTCCGACAGTGATGCTGGGCTACTGGAAAAATGCCGAAGCAACGCGGGCAATGATAGACGAGGAGGGTTGGCTCGATACCGGCGACGTCGTACGTATCGAGCCGTCCGGGCACATTTTCATCACCGGGCGCATCAAGGAAATCCTCGTGCTGTCCAATGGCGAAAAAGTACCGCCGGCGGAGATCGAGGCAGCAATAGGCGTCGATCCGCTATTCGAGCAGGTGATGGTCGTGGGTGAAGGTTGCGCCTACCTGAGCGCACTGGTTGTGATCAATCAGGAACAGTGGCAACTGGCAATGCAGGAGACGGATATCCAGGCAACATGGCCGGAGAGCCTGCAGCATCCAGACGCCGAAAGTTTCGTGCTGGAAAGAATGGCGAAGCAAATGCGGAAATTTCCGGGATACGCCAGAATTCGCCGGGCTGCATTGTTGAGCGACTCGTGGACAACAGAGAACGGATTACTGACCCCGACCCTCAAGCTGAAACGGTCCGCGGTGCTCGAACGCTATGCGGAGGAGTATCGGAAGCTGTACCGGACTAAGAGCCTATTTCAGTAGAATCTTAGCTGCGTTAGCCAGGTACACCATCAACGCTTGTTGCGTTCCTCTTCCTTGCGCGCCTTGAGCTGGGCGCGCTGTTCGGTCTTGCGTTTGCGCATGCTTACGATGCCTTCGCCCGCCTTGCGCTTGTCCGGTTCGGCAAACGGGTTCGCGCCCTGCTTGAACTGTACGCGCAATGGCGTGCCGGAAAGCTCGAATGCCTTGCGGAACACGCCTTCCAGAAAGCGAACATAGCTCTGCTTGACGCCATCCACATGGTTGCCGTGAACGACGATGATAGGCGGGTTGCTGCCGCCCTGGTGCGCATAGCGCAGCTTGGGGCGTATGCCCTTGGAAACCGGCGGCTGATGCTGCTGGATCGCATCGCTCAGCACGCGCGTCAGCTTGGGCGTCGGCATTTTGGCCATGGCGGACTTGAAGGCTTTATCGACCGATTGCAGCAAAGGGGTTAATCCACTGCCCTTGAGCGCGGAAATGTAATGGAATTCCGCGAAATCGAGGAATTGCAATTTACGATCGATCTCGCGCTTGATCCATTCGCGCTTGTCGGCATCGAGGCCGTCCCATTTATTGACTGCGACGACTAGCGCGCGGCCGCTTTCGAGAATGAACGCAGCAATATGCGCTTCCTGCTCGGTCACGCCGTCCTGCGCATCGACCACCATCACGACGACATTCGCATCCTCGATGGCCTGCATGGTTTTGATCACTGAGAATTTTTCGACCGCTTCGAACACTTTGCCGCGACGGCGCACACCGGCAGTATCGATCAGGGTGTAATGCTTGCCGTTGCGTTCGAGCTCGATATAGATGGAATCGCGCGTAGTACCGGGCTGGTCGAACGCGATCACGCGCTGCTCACCCAGCAAGGCATTGACCAGGGTAGATTTGCCGACATTGGGACGGCCGACGATTGCCACCTTGGGTGGCGCCTCGATGTTGGCGGTTTCCTGCTCCTGCTCAGCCGGGGCAAAATCCTGCAGCACGAGATTGACCAGATCGCGCACGCCTTCGCCATGTGCGGAAGATATCGACAGCGGGTCACCGAGTCCCAATTCGTGGAATTCTGCCGCGGCAATGCCACGGTTCATGCCTTCGGTCTTGTTGACCGCCAGGAAGACGGGGCGCCCGCTCCGACGCAGCCGGTCTGCAATGACCTTGTCCTGCGGTGTCAGCCCTTGACGGCCATCGACCAGGAATACGATGGCATCCGCCTCGTCGATCGCCAGCAGCGTCTGGCGAGCCATTTCCGCCAGGATGCCGCTATCGACCAGCGGCTCGAAACCGCCAGTGTCTACTACCAGATAAGGAAAATCACCCACCACACCGCGGCCGTAATGGCGGTCGCGCGTCAATCCGGGCAAATCCGCGACCAGCGCGTCGCGCGTCTTGGTCAGCCGATTAAAAAGAGTGGATTTGCCGACATTTGGACGGCCCACCAGGACTAGGGTAGGTAACATTATTTAAGCGCGATCGCGTACAAGCCGCCGCCGCTGGTCTGCACCATCAACGTACCGTCACCGACTTCGACAGGTTGCGCCATGACAGGCGTCTTGTCGGTCTGGATGCGCGCAGCAAATGCGCCGTCTTCGCGCGAAAGAAAATGTACGTATCCTTCAAGATCGCCGACCGCGACATACTCTCCTGTCGGCAATGGTGCGCTCACCAGACGATTGAGCAATCCACCCTGACGCCAGAAACTCTTCCCGCTGGCATAGTCCAGCGCATAAACCGCCCCGCCGCTGTGGGTCACGAAGACCTTGCTGTCCTGGGCATTGAGGCCGGTATAGCTGGAAATATCGCGATTCCACAATACCCGCCCGTTGGTGCGATCGACGGCTGCCACCCGGCCCTGGAATGCCACCGCGTACACGGTACGCCCATCCACCACGGGCAGGCTGGTAATGTCGGCAATGCGTTCAATTTCAGTCACGCCTTTGGGTAAGGCCACGGAAGCTTCCCACAGCATCTTGCCGTCATCGACCTTGATCGCCACCAGCTTGCCGCCGGCAAAACCGACATAGGCCGCTCCATCCGCCAAAGTCACGCCTGCGCTGCTACGCAGTGCCAAGGACGGCGTTGCACGCTCGTATACCCATTTGCGCTTGCCGTCTGCCACACTCAAACCAAAAATGCGGCTATCCCCGCTGCGTACAACGACCGTACCGGCACTTACCTTGGGGGCGCTCAGTACTTCGCTGCTCACCTTGGCCTTCCACAGAGATTTTCCGCTCTGGTCAAACGCCAGCACCATCCCTCTGGACGTACCGACCAGCACCAGGTTCTCTCCGGCGCCGACTCCACCTGAAATCCGTTCGCCGGCATTGATACGCCAAGCCTGCTTACCGCTTACGGCGTCGATACGGGTGATCTCGCCTTTGGCATTGGCAGCGAAAACCGCTTTGCCATCAAGCGCCGGCGTGAAGTTATATCCTTCCGCCTCGCCTATGGATGCGCTCCACAGCAGCGTTGCCGTCGCTTTCTGCTTGAATTCTGCCAAGGCCATGGGCGGATCCTTGGGCTCCGGCCCAAACATGCGCTCGGAGATGTCCGTCTTGAGGTCAGTCAGCGAAGAGCAGCCGGCCAGCAGCGCAAATGCAAATAAGGTGATTGTGCGTAACAACATCAGCTACCCAATGCGTCAAGTTTATGCTGGGTATAGCCGCGCAAACGGCCTTTGGCTTCCAGCTTGGTCAGCGCTTCCGCATAGGCTGCTTTCGCCTCGGCATTCTTGCCTTGCGCGGCAAAAATATCGCCCTTGAGATCGGCAACCAGGCCATCGAATGCAGCTTCGTGTTTTTCGCCCAGTGTTTTCAGTGCGGCGTCGTATTGCTTTTCCTCAAACTGAATGGCTGCCAGCTGCAATTGTGCAATTGCACGGATGGACTCTTCCTTGGCATTGCCCATCGCCCATTCCAGTTGCGCTTTGGCGCTCTTGGCATCACTGTTTTCGTAATTGGCCTTGGCGGCGATCAGTGCGGCGCGGCCGGCATAAGGCGTACCGGCATGCTTATCGATGATCTGGCCGGAAACGGCGCGAATATCCTTGATGTCCTTCACGCTCATCTGCGCCAGCGTCTCGTATTGCACCGATGCCTGCAAGGCTTGGCTGCGTTGGTAATATTGCCAGCCTTGGTAGGCGGCGAAAACCGCCAGCACGGCAATCAGTCCCCACGTCACCATATTGCCGTTGCGTTTCCACCACGCCTTGAGTTCGTCCAGCTGTTCCTGTTCTTCCAGATCGTATGCCATATGCTTTCCTAATGCGCCAAACGATGTTGGCCGGGTATTGAATTCAATAACTTGCGCGTATATTCCTGTTGAGGGTCGGCGTAAATCTGCGCGACATCTCCTTGCTCCACCACACGGCCACGATGCATGACCGCGATTTCATCAGCCATATGGCGCACAACGCGCAAATCATGGCTGATGAAAAGATAACTTAGTCCCATTTCCTGCTGTAATTCTTTCAGCAGCAGCAGTATCTGCGCCTGGATGGACACATCCAGTGCGGAAACCGGTTCATCGCAGACCACCAGTCGCGGCTCCAGTACCAGGGCGCGTGCGATACCAATGCGCTGCCGCTGTCCGCCGGAGAACTCATGCGGATACTTCTGCATATCTGCCTGGCTCAGTCCCACCCGTTCCAGCATGCGCACAACCCTGTCGCGTCGTTCTGCGGCATTTCCCATATGGTGAATCAGCAGGCCTTCGCCCACGATTTCGCCAATTTTCATCCGCGGATTGAGCGAAGCAAAAGGATCCTGAAAAACCATTTGCAGATGGCGTCGTGCGGCGCGCAACTCGCTTCCGCTCAGCCCAGCAAGGTTAGAGCCCTCAAAATACACTTCGCCTGCATCAAGGGGCTGCAATTGTAGCAGACAACGCGCCAGGGTGGATTTGCCGCTGCCCGACTCGCCGACGACAGCAAGCGTACTGCCCCGCCTGACAGAAACGGCCACGTCATCGAGTGCATGGATCGTGGTGGAACCGAAACCATACTTTCCACTACGCTGCCGGTAAGTTTTGACTAGGCCTTTTGCGCTGAGGATAAGTTCGCTCACAGCGCCGCCTCGTTCAGCCAGGCATAATCGATGGGTTTAAGCGGCTTCAGCCCTGCCGCATCGGGAACGCAGGCGAGCAGCGCCTGGGTATAAGGATGCTGCGGGCTGCCGAGCACATCGTTCACGGGGCCGCTCTCCACCACCTGACCGCGGAACATCACGACAACGTCGTCGGCGATATCCGCAACCACCCCGAAATCGTGAGTGATGAACAGCATCCCCATGTTCATACGCTGCTTGAGCTCCGCCAGCAGTGATAATATTTGCGCCTGCACCGTCACATCCAGTGCGGTGGTCGGTTCATCGGCGATCAGCATGGCGGGTTCGCAGGCAATGCTCATCGCGATCATCACGCGCTGGCGCTGGCCGCCGGAAAGCTCATCCGGATAGCTGGACGCACGTTCGGGAGGAATGCCTACCTGCTCAAGCAAAGCGGCGACTTTGCTCTTCAATGCCTTGCCGCCGAGTCCGAGATGCACGGCCAGGCTTTCGCCAATCTGGAAACCGACATTCAATACCGGATTCAGCGAAGTCATCGGCTCCTGAAAAATCATACCGATGCGTTTGCCGCGAATGTCCTGCATCTGCGTACTGGAGAATGTCGTGAGATCGTTGCCCTGAAAGATCACATGACCAGACTGACGCTTCAGGGCGGAAGGCAGCAGGCCCATGATCGCGAGTGCGCTCAGGCTTTTTCCGCTGCCCGACTCCCCCACGATACAGGTCGTTCTGCCGGGCGACAGCGCAAAGGAAACATCATTCACCAGCAACCGCTGCGGATCCGCAGCCGGTGCGATGGTCAGTCCCTCAATGCGCAGCAGGTCGTTCATCCGCCCAGATATTCCGCCGCCTGCGGCAAGGTCATGCGCGACTGTTCGCCGCTTTCACGCAGCGGCTTCACGGTCACTTCGTTGGCTTCCGCCTCTTCATCGCCGATGATGACCGCGAAGCGCGCACCGCTGGCATCGGCCTTTTTCATTTGCGACTTGAAACTGCCGCTGCCACAGTGCATGACGACCATCAGGCCGGCGTCGCGTAATTGCTCGGCAACCGGAATGGCCATGCGATCTGCCAGATCGCCCAGATGAAGAATATACGCATCCGGAGCCAGTGCCGGTGGCACGAACGCTTGCTCCTGCAGCAAGGCCAGCAGGCGTTCGACACCCATCGCGAACCCGCATGCAGGAGCCGGTTTTCCACCAATCTGCTCGACAAGACTGTCATAACGACCGCCGGCACAAACGGTGCCTTGCGCGCCGAGATGCGTAGTAACCCACTCGAAAACCGTTGCGTTGTAATAGTCCAGGCCACGCACCAGGCGGGGATTGATACGGAAGGAAACACCAGCCGCCCGCAGCATGTCCTGCAAATCTTGGAAATGCTTGAGCGATTCCGCGTCGAGATCTTCCGTCAGTTTCGGCGCGTGTTCGATAAGCGCTTGCATGGCAGGATTTTTTGAATCCAGGATGCGTAACGGATTGGTGTGCAAGCGACGCTTGGCATCCTCGTCCAGCAGGTCGGCCTGCCCTTCGAAATAGCTGATCAAGCGGCTGCGATACCGGGCACGCGCCTCGGGTGAGCCGAGCGTGTTGATTTCAAGCGCCACGTCATCCAGACCCAGCAGCTTCCATAGCCGCGCCGTCATGATGATGTGTTCGGCATCCATGTCGGGGCCCGCAAAACCCAGCGCCTCCACGCCTACCTGATGAAACTGCCGATAGCGACCTTTTTGCGGTCGTTCATGGCGGAACATCGGACCCTTGTACCACAGGCGCTGCGGCGCGTTGTACAGTAAATTATGCTGCACGACTGCACGCACGCAGGAAGCCGTCCCCTCAGGGCGCAGGGTGAGCTGCTCGCCGTTCAGGCGGTCCTCGAAGCTGTACATTTCCTTTTCTACGATATCGGTTACTTCCCCGATGGAACGCACGAAAAGATCGGTACTTTCAACGATGGGAGTACGAATCTGCGAATAGCCGTAGGCACGCAGCCAATCGGCCACGGTGTCCTCGAAAAACTCCCATAGGGCGGCGTCCGCCGGGAGGATGTCGTTCATGCCGCGCACGGCTTGTATGGTCTTGCTCATGATCTGCTTAGGTGAATACTGTTGTTGGTTATGTGTTGGCAATGCGTCGTTCAACCGACAGCCTTGAGCGGAATGACCTTGTACTCGCGTCGCAATGACCCGCCTTCGGAGTAATGCGTCTGCACATACTCCTCGACGATCGCCTGAAATTCCTCGGCAATGGCATCGCCCTTGAGCGTCACGGTTTTCTGACCGTCGACGAACACCGGCGCGACCGGTACTTCACCGGTGCCGGGCAGGCTAATGCCGATGTTTGCCAGTTTGGATTCGCCAGGGCCGTTGACCACGCAGCCCATCACGGCAACGCTCATGGTTTCGACTCCCGGATACTGGTTGCGCCATGCCGGCATCTGCTCGCGCAGATAGCGCTGAATTTTCTGCGCCAGCTCCTGGAAGAACGTGGAAGTAGTCCGACCGCAGCCGGGACAGGCTGTTACGAGCGGCGTAAAGGAACGAATGCCCATGGTCTGCAGGATTTCCTGCGCAACCACGACTTCACGCGTGCGGGACTCGCCAGGCTCGGGCGTCAGGCTGATGCGTATCGTGTCGCCGATGCCATCCTGCAACAGGACCGAGAGTGCAGCCGTCGAGGCGACAATACCCTTGGAACCCATACCGGCCTCGGTAAGGCCTAAATGCAACGGATATTCGCAACGACGCGCCAGCTCGCGGTAGACGGTAATCAGGTCCTGCACATCGCTAACCTTGCAGGAAATGATAATGTGGTCGCTGGGCAGGCCGATTTCTTCCGCCTGCTGGGCGCTTTCCAATGCAGACTGGATCAATGCTTCGCGCATAAGCGCTTCGGCCGACAATGGCTGCGCGCGGCCGGCATTTTCGTCCATCATGCGCGCCATTTTTTCCTGGTCAAGGCTGCCCCAGTTGACGCCGATGCGTACCGGCTTGTTATATTTGACGGCGGTTTCGATCATTGCGGCGAACTGCTCGTCGCGTCGTGAACCTTTCCCCACATTGCCCGGATTGATGCGGTACTTTGCCAGCGCCTCCGCGCACTCCGGATATTGCGCCAGCAGCTTGTGACCGTTGTAATGAAAATCGCCAATCAGCGGAACCGGACACCCCATTGCATCGAGCTTGCGGCGAATAGTACCGACCTGGGCCGCAGCTTCAGGCGAATTGACGGTAATACGGACCATTTCGGAGCCCGCCTGCCACAATGCGTAGACCTGTTGTGCAGTGCCCTCCGCATCGGCAGTATCGGTATTCGTCATCGATTGCACGACCACAGGCGAATCCCCACCGACGGGGACGTCGCCGATCATGACGCAACGGGTCTTGTGGCGGTGGATATGCTGTTCGATCAAGACTTACTCCAGGGTCAGACGCGCAACGTTGGCCCGAATGTGGGGCGCCAGATCGACCGGGCTGCCATTGTAGGTTAGCTGCATGCCTGTAGCGTTGCCGATAACGAGCTTGAGCGGCGGCGTTCCGGTAATCGTTTCACTATTGCCTGACGTGACGTTTCTACTGAAAATTTCCTTGCCGTCGCGGTCCTGCACGCTTACCCAACTGGTCTGTGTGGTAGATAGCACCAGCGTTGAAGCACCGGCAGCCGCCGCTGGCGCAGGCGGTTCTTCGGGCGTTACTTGCGGCGTAGCGGCGGGTTCCGTCGGTGCGGGCTGCACGCCATCAGCGGTCTGCGGAAGGGATTCGATCGGCTGCGGCATCATCGCCGTCTCCGGCAGATCATGAGGAATTGCTGCATTCGCAGGTTCCGCGGGCTCGCTTTTACCGCTCGTGAAATCCATATAGGCGAACCATGCCGCCAGCATCAGGATAATGATCGCGACGGCAGCCAGATAAATCGACCATCCTTTGCGTTCACGGCCGACGATGAGGATATTTTCCGAATGCAGGCTGATCTGGCTCGGCGAAATTTCGGGGCCGTGTACACGACAAGCTTCCAATAGCGGTTCGGCATCAACTTGAAGCAGCTTGGCGTAGTTACGCAGGAAGCCGCGCACGAAAGCGGGACCCGGCAAGGCATCGATGTCCCCGGACTCCAATGCACGCACTTGGCGCGGCATCAATCGCAGGCGGGACGCGACCTCATCTACGGACAGTCCGCTTTTCTCTCGCGCCTCGACCAACAGCCTGCCTACACCCTGCAAAGAAAGCGAGGAACTCTGGGTTGCCGTTTGCTCGGCTTGCTGAATTTGATCGGGTTGGTCAGTCATCTTGTGTGGTATCGCATTAGTCGTTTCCTGCTGAAATAGGCTTTTATTCCGCCAGCATGGCTTTGGTTTCGTCGGAGTTGGGGTACTTCTTCCTCAGCAGCAGACGATAGCTTGCCTCGGCATCCTTGCCACCTAGGATTTGTTCATTGCGGACACCGAGCCACAGCATTTCCGGCGTCGGGTCGATATTGTGCATTGCCTTCAGCAAATAAGTACGCGTCTGCTGATGCTCGCCCTTGTTGAAATACAGATTGGCGAGCTGATAGGAAGCGGCACGTGCATTCGGATCGATACGCAAGGCATTCAGGAAATACCCTTCAGCGTTCTTGGCATCCTTCTTTTTGAGCGCGCAGATACCCGCATTCAGGTACGCCGACTCCGGTGTGGTGTACAAAGGGTTGCTGATCGCCGTCATGAACTCCTTGATAGCTTCGTCCACACGATTACGCACACAGAGAAATGTGCCGTAATTATTATGTGTATCTGAGTTTTCCGGATCAAGCTGCAAGGCACGCTTGAAATTGGCCTCCGCCTTGCCATCCTGCTTCAAAGCCGCATGCACCAGCCCCAAACCGGTATAGGCTGAAGCATAGGAAGGATCAAGCTGGGTCGCCTTGGTGAATTCCTCCAGCGCAATAGCCATCTGGCCTTGCGCATAATAGGCGGCAGCCAGTTCGGTATGCAGCTTTGCACGATTCCGGCTCTGGGAATCGTCGGTATTCCGCGCGCCCTGGCTAGCGCAACCGGCAAGAGCGAATAATATCAGGAAGGCAAATAGCTTTTTCATGCAGCCGCTTTCAGTGTGATCTTGCGCGTGCGTTTAGTTTTATCTTCGACCTTGCCGGCGAGTTGGCCGCAAGCGGCATCGATATCGTCGCCACGCGTCTTGCGGGTCGTCACGACATAACCGGCCTGCATCAGTACGTCACGGAAGCGACGGATGTTTTCCGGCCGGGAAGTCTCGTAGCCACTATTCGGGAAGGGATTGAACGGGATCAAATTGAACTTGCAGGGCACGTTCTTGACCGTTTGCAGTAACTGCCTGGCGTGCTCGACCGAGTCATTGACGCCATCCAGCATCACGTATTCGAAAGTTACAAAATCGCGCGGCGCCTTTTCGAGATAGCGTACGCACGCGGCCATCAACTCGGCCAAAGGATACTTCTTGTTGATCGGGACAATTTCGTCGCGTAGCGCATCGGTCGGCGCATGCAGCGACACAGCCAGTGCAACCGGACAGGCATCGCGCAGCTTATCCATGGCCGGCACCAGACCGGAAGTCGACACCGTTACACGCCGGCGACTCAGGCCGTAAGCGGAGTCATCCAGCATGATGTTGAGCGCGGTCACGACGTTATCGAAGTTCGCAAGCGGCTCGCCCATGCCCATCATCACCACATTGCTAATAATGCGCTCGCCCGGCGGCAACATGTCGTACCCGTCGGATTGACGCAAGGATTTATTGGCCAGCCACAGCTGGCCAATAATTTCGGAAACCTTGAGATTGCGGTTAAACCCCTGACGGCCGGTGGAGCAGAAGGTACATTCCAGCGCACAGCCGACCTGAGAGGAAACGCACAGCGTACCGCGGTCGTCCTCGGGGATGAAAACGGTTTCCACGCCATTATTGGGGCCGACATCGACCAGCCATTTGCGCGTACCGTCATCGGAAACCTGTTCCACCTTGACTTCAGGCGGGCGAATCTCGGCCACTGTCGCGAGCTTCTCGCGCAGCGGCCGGGCAATGTCCGTCATCTGCTCGAAATCGGTCACGCCGAAATGATGCATCCAGCGCATCAATTGCTTGGCGCGGAACGGCTTTTCCCCAAGTTCAACAAAGAACGCGGCGAGTTTCGGCTGATCGTAATCGAGCAGATTGACGAGTGACATTAGCGGGAATACACCTGCGAAGCCGGGAAGAAGTAAGCGATTTCGATCGCTGCATTTTCAGCGGAGTCGGAACCGTGCACGGCGTTGGCATCGATGCTGTCGGCGAAGTCAGCGCGGATGGTGCCGGGAGCAGCCTTCTTCGGATCGGTCGCGCCCATCAGGTCGCGATGAGCCAGCACGGCGTTTTCGCCTTCCAGCACCTGGATCACCACCGGGCCGGAAACCATGAACTTCACCAGGTCGGCGAAGAAAGGACGCTCACGGTGAACGGCGTAGAAACCTTCGGCTTCTGCCTGGGACAGATGCGTCATGCGGGAAGCGACGATCTTCAGGCCGGCGCCTTCGAAACGCGAATAGATCTTGCCGATCACGTTCTTGGCAACTGCGTCGGGTTTGATGATGGAAAGGGTGCGTTCAACAGCCATTTTGACTCCAAAAGTTAAGTTTATGAAAAGCCCGATAAAATACCATTTTAGCGGCCTAAAATAAACCTTTTTCAGCCAGCGTTTCTCTGCCTTCTGGCCTCATACAGACAGATCCCGCTCGCTACAGAAACGTTCAAACTCTCCACCGTGCCGAACATCGGGATACGTACCAACTGGTCGCAGGTTTCCGCTGTCAAGCGACGCAAACCAGTACCTTCGGCTCCCAGAATCATGGCCATGGCGCCGGGGAATTTCGCTGTGAAAAGATCATCTTCGGCTTCCGCGACCGCCCCAACCAGCCAGACACCAGCATCTTTCAACTCACGCAAGGTACGTGCGAGGTTAGTCACTGCAATGAATGGAACAGTTTCCGCTGCACCGCAGGCGACCTTGCGCACGGTGGCATTAAGGCCAGCCGCGCGATCCTTGGGCGCAATCACGGCATGCACACCCATCGCATCAGCGACGCGCAGGCAGGCACCCAGGTTGTGCGGGTCTTCCACTCCGTCCAACACCAGGAAAAATGGCGGTTCGGCGAGATCGGATTCAAGGATGTCGTGGATGTCCTGGTATGGCAATGGCGTATCCGCCACCCGCGCCAACACGCCCTGATGGCGGCCATTAGCGGCCAGCCCATCAATGCGCTCCTTTTCCATTTGCATCACTCGGACGCCCTTCTCCTCTGCCAACTGCAGCAGATCCTGCATGCGGGCATCCTTGCGCGTCTTGTCCACGCACACTTCCTGCACGCTGGCGGGGTTCTGACGTATGCGGCTCAATACCGCGTGAAAGCCGAATACGATACGGGTGATGCTCATTTCTTTTGAGTGCCTTTCCTGCTACGGGTGGATTTGGATTTGCTTTTGCCGCGCGTACTGCTCGGCTCGCCCGTCCTGCCTTTGGACGATGTAGGCAGCGCGATCTTGGGACGTGCACCGCTGCCGGTTTTGGCAGCCGGCTTTGCCTTTGATTTCGCCGCCGGTTTAATACCCGGCTTTGCCACGGGCTTCGCGGCCGGCATTTTGGCGGGTTTCTGCGTTGGCGTCGACACCGGCATTGCAGGCAGCTGATCCAGCACAAAATCGATCTTGCTGGTTTCCATGTCGACACGCGCCACTTTAACGCGCAGACGGTCGCCCAGACGGTAGCGCACGCCGGTACGCTCGCCCGCCATTTCGTGCCGCATTGCGTCGAAGTTGAAATAGTCGTTGCCGAGTTCGGTGACGTGCAGCAAGCCTTCGACATACACTTCATCCAGCGCCACGAACAAGCCGAAGCTGGTCACGCCCGCCACGGTGCCGTTAAAGGTCTCGCCCACCTTGTCCTGCATGTAGAAGCACTTGAGCCAGGTTTCCACGTCGCGCGTGGCATCGTCGGCACGGCGCTCAGTCAGCGAGCAATGCATGCCCAGAGCATGCCAGTCACCCGCCTTGTATTTCCTGTCCTCGAGCACCGCATTGATCGCGCGATGGATCAGCAAGTCGGGATAGCGGCGAATTGGCGAGGTGAAGTGGGTGTAGTGTTCGTAAGCCAGACCGAAGTGCCCGACATTGTCCGGACTGTAGACGGCCTGTTGCATCGAGCGCAGCAGCACGGTCTGCAATAGCTGCTCGTCCGGGCGTCCCTTGATGTGTTCGAGCAGCTTGCCGTAGTCCTTGGCATGCGGCGTATCGCCACCACCCAAGGCAAAACCGAACTCGGCCATGAAACCGCGCACTTTTTCCAGCTTTTCCGGGGTCGGGCCTTCGTGGATACGATAAAGCGCAGGATGGCCGTGCTCTTTCAGGAAATCCGACGCGCAAACGTTGGCCGCCAGCATGCATTCCTCGATCAACCGATGCGCATCATTGCGGACTACCGGCACGATGCGGTCGATCTTGCCTTGGTCGTTGAACATCATCAGCGTTTCGGTGGTTTCGAACTCGATAGCGCCACGCACGGCACGCGCTGCTGCCAGCGTCTTGTAGAGCGCGTACAGGTTTTGTACGTGCGGCATCAGCCAGGCATACTCTTTCGCCGTCTCGCCTTCCGGATTGAGGATCATCTCGGAAACCTTGGTGTAGGTCATCCGCGCCTTGGAACGCATCACCGATGGATAAAACTTGTAGCGCTTGATCTTGCCCTTGCCGTCGATCTGCATGTCGCACACCATGCACATCCGCTCGACGTCGGGATTGAGCGAACACAAGCCGTTGGACAATGCTTCCGGCAACATCGGGATCACGCGCCGGGGGAAATAGACCGAGTTGCCGCGGTCGTAGGCGTCCTTGTCCAGCGCATCGCCGGGACGCACATAAAAACTGACGTCGGCAATCGCGACCACCAGTCGCCAGCCCTTGCCCTGCGGCTCGCAGAACACGGCATCATCGAAGTCGCGCGCGGTTTCACCGTCGATGGTGACCAGCGGCAGCTCGCGCAAGTCCACGCGTCCCGTCCAGTCGGATTTGCGCACCTGCTTGGGATAGGCTTCGGCCTGCTTTACTGCTTCTGGATTGAACAAATAAGGCAGTTGATGCTTGCGCAGCGCGATTTCGATTTCCATGCCGGGATCGGCATAGTTACCCAGGATTTCCACCACCTTGCCGATCGGCTTGGCATAGGCAGAAGGCTGCTCGATCAGTTCGACCATCACCACCTGCCCGGCCTTGGCTTTCAAATCCTGGCCCGGGGAAATCAGAATGTCCTGCGTAATACGCCTATCCTCAGCCGCCACCAGAACGACGCCGCTTTCCACGATCAACCGACCGACCAGACGTTGGGTCTTGCGTTCCAGCACTTCGACAATCTTGCCTTCGGGACGCCCGCGCCTATCGAGGCCGGACTGGCGTACCAGCACACGGTCGCCGTGCATGACTTGCGCCATTTCCTTGGGTGACAGGAAGAGATCGTCACCACCGGCGTCAGGAATCAGGAAACCGAAGCCGTCCGGATGCCCATGCACCTTACCTGCGATCAGGTTTACCTTCTCCGAGATGCACAGTGCATCCTTGCGATTGCGGAAAATCTGGCCGTCGCGTTCCATCGCGCCGAGACGGCGATTGAATATGTCGCGCTCGCTCTTTCGGATATCCAGTAATTTATACAAACGCTCGACGGAGACAGGCGCCCCCTCATCCTCCATGATTTGTAAGATAAATTCCCTACTGGGGAGCGGATTCTCATAATTGGCGGCCTCGCGGCCGGCATGCGGGTCTTTTGTTCGTTGTTTTTTGTTCGTTGACAAGTTCGAATTTTCCTCTAAAATGGCGGTCTTTTCGTTGCCCAGATGGCGAAATTGGTAGACGCGCTAGGTTCAGGTCCTAGTGGTGGAAACACTGTGGAGGTTCGAGTCCTCTTCTGGGCACCAGACAGAATTTCCTGAAGCCGCATCATGCAAAAGCAGATGCGGTTTTTTGTTTTTTGCGCTTGCAAGCGCAGAGTTCAAAGGCATGCGGACATTTTACCCTACTCGCTGTCACGCACTCGCTGCTATTTGCAATGTCGTGAGACAACTGCCCGCACAATTCCGTTTAATTCCAGCGAAAAAATCCTTTTCGGCATATTGTCGGCACATTCCTACAGCAACTCGCGCGTCGTCCTATAAGTAAACTCCACGGTCATCCGATTCCGTCCGATCGCCCGCAAGGCCACAATAAATAAGCTTGTGTCCGGGGAGTCGCAATCATGGACTGGGAAGGGATAATCGCTTTCAGCGTCAACCCATTGGAAATCGTATTGCGCGGAACGCTGATGTATTGGTTCCTGTTCGTCATATTTCGTTTCATACTGAGGCGCGAATACATCACAAGAACCGAGGTGCAAGCCAAAATGCGCGAACAGGGAATTGAGGAGCTGAACAAAATCAAGGAAATGCGACTGGAATCGGACGGCACGATCAGCGTCATCCGCAACGGGTAACGCTGCATCCCATGATGGTACAACCCGATAGTTATGGTGCGCAGGACTTGTTGCGGCATGCGGATACGGCATTCTTCGCCATCCAGCTTTATGACGTGCAACTGCTGCTCGTTGCCACTGTTATCCTGGTGGCAGTCATTGTCCCACGGCTGACGACCAATCGTTTTCTTAGTGCGCCCATGGTCTTCATGCTGTTGGGCATAGCCGTTTTTGCCTTGCCGGTAGATATCGACCTGCCCAATCTTGAGGAAGCTCGCTGGCCGGAACGTCTCACCGAGTTGGGCGTACTGATCGCATTGACGGCGGCCGGACTCAAGATCAATCAGCCTTTCGCCTGGAAATCCTGGCAACTCAGCTGGCGGTTGCTGGCCTTTACCATGCCACTCACTATCGCCGCCACAGCGCTGCTGGGCTGGTGGGCGCTCGGCATGGTGCCGGCCACCGCGCTTCTGTTCGGCGCCGTCATTGCCCCCACCGACCCGGTATTGGCTTCCGAAGTGCAGACTACGGACCCCAGCTCGCCCGATTACTCCCGCTCCCGCGTCGCGCTGACCACGGAGGCCGGCCTGAACGATGGCCTGGCTTTTCCGTTCACCAATCTCGCCATCGCCGTTGCGCTTGTAGGCACGGATCCCGCCAACTGGTTAGCCGGCTGGCTGGCGATGGACGTGGTGTATCGCATCGTCGCCGGCGCCTTGGTAGGCGCAGTGACTGGATGGCTTCTGGCAAAGGTGCTGTTCAGCCTCGCGTCTTCTGACTTTTTTACTACCGGCAGTATCGCACTCAGCCTCACGCTGATGCCTTACGCATTGGCGGAGCTCGCTGCCGGCTACGGCTTTATCAGCGTCTTCATTGCAGCTTGCACGTTCCGCCAGCAGGAATCGCGGCACCACTACCAGCAGATCCTGCATGACTTTTCGGAAGAAATGGGACGCATACTGGTCGCGGTATTGATGTTCCTGATCGGGGCCTATATCGCGAGCGGGGTGCTGGCCCCCTTAACCTGGGAAAGCGTCGCTGTGGCCCTGGCAGTGATTTTTCTCGTGCGGCCGCTGGCAGGCATGATTTCCTTCGCAGGACATCCGCTGCCGCAATGGGATAAATGGGTTCTCTCCTTTTACGGCATCCGCGGCATCGGCTCTCTTTACTATCTTGCCTATGCGATGCACCAAGCAGACTTCCCTCATGCAAAGGAGTTATGGGCTGTCGTCATTCTCATTCTCGTAATTTCCGTCATCGTGCACGGGTTATCCGCAAAACCGGCAATGGAAATACTGGATCGTCGGTCGCAGCGAAAAAATGCAACTAAACGCACCTAATGCTTATCCAAACGGTTGTGGACGAGCTTCCTGAATTCCTACACGGAAATCAGCTTTTGATCGATTAACTCGAAATGACGATATGGCGATGCTTCAGTCAATCAACACTAACGAGAATAATCCCGTGACCGACTCCCCTCCTCCGAGCCAGAAAGATCGTGTACTGGTTTATGCCGTTCATCCCGACGACGAGACTCTCGGCGCTGGCGGATTGATACAGAAAGCATTGCGCGCAGGCTCCGACGTGCGCGTCGTAATCGTCACCGATGGCGGCAACAATCCTTGGCCCCAACGCTATGTCGAGCGGCGCTGGCACCTGTCGGCCGACCATAAGGAACGTTGGGGAGCGCGCCGTCGTGAAGAAGCGCTGACGGCGTTGGCGATATTGGGCGTGGAGAAGGACCAGGTGTTTTTCCTCGGGCTTCCCGACCAGGGGCTCACTGCCCTGCTCAAGCTCGACAGCGATAAAATCGTGGAGCGCATCGCTGACGAAATCTCTGAATGGCAACCCAGTTGCATCGTGGCTCCGGCACTGCAGGATCAGCATCCCGATCACAATGCATTTGGCCTGATGGTCGAGCTGGCGCTGGCCCGACTTGATGCCGAACAAGTGCGACCGAGCGTTCTCCATTACCTGATCCACGGCCGGACGATATTCGCACCTGCCTGCAGCATCGAACTGAGCGACAACGAACTGGAACGCAAGCGGCAGGCGACCTTGTGCCACTCAACCCAAATGACCTTATCCCGGCGGCGCTTCATGCGTTATGCAACGCGTCGCGAGAATTACCTGAACTCTCCCGCGCTTGCCCCTTATCAACTGGAGCATCCGATCAGGGTCGTTTCCATTGCGCCTCCGCTGTTGACCTTGAATGTGCATGCATCACCCTGGCTGCGGCGCATGGGCAAACCGTCGATCTCCATCGTGACGGACCATGCCGCTTTCCACATCGATCTTGACGCCCGCGGGCTCGCCAATATTTACGATAGCGCCACCGATGCAGTCGCGGGCCAGGCTTATCTCGTCACGGACGAGGACATGCTCGAGCTGTCGCTGCCAATGTCGCTGTTTGAAAATGTTGACCGCATATTCTTCAAGCTCGAACGCCGCTGGGCATTTTTTGATCCTGCCGGATGGCGTGGCGCGACAATCACAACCAACAAGGCCCGTGCGAGCGTCATCGGCCTCATGCCATGCTATGACGTTGAGGATTTTTGCGAGCAGGTCATCCTGAACACGATCCAGCACGTCGATCACCTGATCGTCGTCGATGACGGCTCCTCCGACAACACAACGCAAATAACGCGTCGCCTTGCCGTTCAATTATCCGGGCAAATCAGCCTGATACACTTTGACCGGAATCAGGGCAAAGGCGTAGGCCTGATGGCCGGCTTCCTCCATGCGCTCAATCACTTCGATTTCGATATGCTGGTGACGCTGGATGCGGACGGCCAGCATTTGCCGGTGAGGATTCCGCAACTTGTCGAAAAAATCCGCGAAGGCGCCGAGATGGTCATCGGCGAGCGCCAATTAGCCGAAATGCCGGGACGAAGCCGTGTCGGCAACACACTGGCGACCAATGCGATTCGTTGGCTGCATCCACATGCACCGGCCGACACGCAATCCGGCATGCGCGCCTTCAACCGCGAACTCGTCGAGGAAATCGCGCGCCGGATCTCGGGCAGCCGTTACGAAACCGAATTCCAGATCCTGCTGCTCGCGCTGCGCAAGGGACGACGCATCGCTTCGGTACCGATTCCGACCATCTACATCGATAACAATCGCTCTTCCAAATTTCGTCCGGTACTCGATACCCTGCGCATTGCGCGCTCGATGATCAACTGGCATTGATTCGGGAAGCGGCCGGGCTGAACCATTCGCTCGAACGACCAGCGTTTGGATGACTAATCCTTGTATTCGGTGTATTTCGCGTTGCTGCCGCGCACCTTATCGGCGGGATATTTCTTGGCATTAAGGGTGATCTTGGCGTTAGCCGCATCGATGAGGTCAATGCCCAGCACATCCGCCATGCGCAACAAATAAACGAAAGTATCCGCAATCTCGTGCGACACCTGCTCGCGCTTTTCAGGCGGGATATCCTTGCTCTGATCTTCGGTCAGCCACTGGAAATGCTCTACCAGTTCCGCCGCCTCCACGATCATCGCCATCGCGAGGTTCTTCGGCGAGTGGAACTGTTCCCAGTCCCGCTCGCGCACGAACTCGCGCAAACGATCCCGCAGTTGATCCAGCCGATCAGGCATGAGCGGGCTTTTCCTTGCGATTGCTGCCGGCGACCATCTTGATCTCGAACAGACGGCACTCCAAAGGGCCATTGAACAACGGCGTACGCTTGGAAGGCGACAAGCGCATCAGCTTGGGCAGGCGCAGGTCGGAGGTCAGGAAGTAAGCATTCCAACCTGCGAAATGGCGCTTGAGCGTCTCGCCCATCTTCGGATACAACGCCGCCAACTCTTCGTCCTCGCCAATACGCACGCCATAAGGCGGATTGGCGATCAGCACGCCGTGATCGGCGGGCGCTTCGACATCGACGATGTCGGCGCGGTCGAGCTTCACCGCTTCCAGCAAGCCGGCCTGATCCAGATTCTGCTTCGCGGCTCGCACCGACTTCATGTCGAGGTCGCTACCATATATCTGCTGGAAAGTGACCGGCTTGGCGCGGGACTGCGCCTCCTGCTTCATTTTCTGCCATGCCGTCGCGTCGAAATTCAGCAGTTTCTCGAAACCGAAGCTGCGCTGGCTGCCCGGCGCAATATCCAGCGCGATCATCACCGCTTCCAGCAGGAACGTGCCACTGCCGCACATCGGATCGAACAATGGCGTGCCGGGCTGCCAGCCGGAAAGCTTGATGATACCGGCCGCGAGGTTCTCGCGCAGCGGCGCTTCCACGCTGGCTCGGCGCTGACCGCGCTGGAACAGCGCATTGCCGGAGGTATCGAGGTACAGACGGTATTCGTCGGCGGTCAGGTAGGCATGAATACGTACGTCCGGCTGTTTGGTGTCGATGTACGGGCGATTGCCGCCCTTGAGTCGAAACTTGTCGCACACCGCATCCTTGATCCGCAGCGTGACGAATTCCAGGCTCTTCAGCGGACATTTGACCGCCGTCACCTTGACCATGAAGGTACGATTGATCGCAAACCATTCCGGCCACGGCAACGCATAAGCCGCCTTGTAGACATCCTCCTCGCCGCTGTAACGCCCCTGCCCGACCTGCCACATGATGCGCGTGGCGATGCGACTTTCCAGGTTGGTGCGGTAGCACAAGGGCAGGTCGCCGGCAAAGCCGACGCCGCCATCGGTCGGTGCCAGCGATTTCGCGCCGAGCGCCGTCAGTTCGTCGACGAGTAAGGCTTCCAGACCGCGCGGGCAGGTTGCGAAGAATTGCTGGTTTGCATTTTTCATATGATGTGCCGCTGTTGCGCGACGACGGATGTCGCCCGGAACAGCCGCGTTTTCCTAGACGATCAAGCGATTAGATGTATTGAGGTTATTATCCCGCAGCCGCTCCACAAACTCCAGAAACTCTATCTTGAGCTTGTCTTGCAACCCCTTGGCACGTTCGCGCAACGTGGCCCAGCGCAAATCGGGCGGGGTACGACGGAAGCCGAACACGACGATATTGCCGGGGCGTCCGGTAGGCAACACCAGGACGCGGCCACCGAAACTCTGCTCGATGCGCTGCAGGTAGACATCGAATTTTTTGTCGCTGCCCCACAGGTTGATCGCCATCATGCCGTCCAGCGTCAACGCCTCGGCGCAACTGTCGAAGAAATCCTGCGAACACAGATCCGGCGGCACGCCCTGGCTGTCGAAGGCATCGATAATCAAGATCTCGGCCCCGGCGGGATGCTCACGCAGGTATTCGGCTCCGTCGCCCTCGATCACCTGCAACTGCTCATCATTCTCGGGCAGGTAAAAATGACTGCGCGCAACCGCGATAATCTGCGGATTGATCTCCACCACGCGCACGCTCAGTTCCGGCAGGTAATGATGGATGAACTTAGGGATAGAGCCACCGCCCAGTCCGATAGCCAGTACATTGCGCGCCTGCGGACGGAACAGCAGGAAGCCCATGATGCCGCGCGTATACGTCAGCTCCAGGTCGTACGGTGTCGACAGGCGCATCGAGCTTTGCACGGTGGCCGAACCGAGATGCAGCGAACGCACGCCTTCGGATTCGCTGACATCGACACTGTTATCTCCAGACACCTTGCGATGAATGCTGCGCGCGAACGTGCGCGGGCCAAGGCGGAACAGACTCACTCCTGCGCTCCCTTGTAACGGCAATCCAGCTCCATCAGCAGCGGATCGATACGCTTCACTTCCAGCAACACGCGGCTGCCCGAGGCCAATTCCGGAAGGCTGGGCACCTTGGTCATGTAAGGCATGCCGTCGAGGCGCACCAGATTCTCGCGCCAGACAGTGCCGGCCACTTCGCTCACGCCCTGCTGTTGCAAATACACAAGGCACCAGTGCCGCTCCATGCGTGTCTGGAATTCGTTGTAGGCGTTGTAGGCGAGATCGAAATCTCGCATTGCCCCGGCCAAGGCATCGCTGCTCTTGTCGTAAGGCGGTTCGCTGCCTTGCAGTAGCGCGATCATCTGGCGCTGGTTAATCAGATCCACCGCGCGACGCAGCGGTGAGGTGCTCCAGGCGTATTGCGCAACGCCCAGGCCTTGATGCGGCTCAGCATTGACCGTCATGTAGACCTTGCCGCCCTGCTGTGCGCGATAGATGCCGGGGATGGCATTTTCGGCGAGCAGCCCGCCCCAGTGTGCGTTGGCGTGGATCATCAGCTCGGCAACCAGCTTGTCCATCGGCGAGCCGCGCTTGCGTTCGGTGATGCGGACGTTGCCGTCCTCGACGTAAAAGTTGTAGTCCACTTGCGGCGCGCGGTTGGGATCGTACTTGCCGCGAGCTTTTTCCAGCGACTCGGCCAGGCGGTGCAGCAGCACCAGTCGCTCCCAATAGGGATGCTCGCTCGGCGTTTCCCAGTTTTCTTCGTTGAAATGCGGCTCCAATTCATCGTGGCGCAGGTTGTCGGCAATCTTCACGGCTTCGAGGCGGCTGGTCTGGTTCACGATGGAGAGGTCGGGCGCGATGTCGAGATACAGCGACAACGCCGGACGCCAGATGCCTGCATGCAAACTGAACGGCTCGATGGCCGCCTCCGGCAACATGGTGATCTTGTGGCCAGGCATGTAAACCGTGGAGAGTCGCTTCATCGCAATCGCATCGAGCGCGGTACCCGGCACGATGCCCAATGCGGGCGCGGCGATGTGGATACCGATGCGGGTATTGCCGTCAACTAGCGGCTGCACGGAAAATGCATCGTCGATTTCAGTGGTCGTCGCATCGTCGATGCTGAAGGCTTCGGCCTCGGCATGATCCAGCGCATCGGGCGAAGCAACAGGCTCGTGCGTTTCGAAATTCACGCCGCCGGGGAAATATTCGCGCAGGAATGCGCCGAAATGATAGTCGTGCGCCGAAGCCAGCGCACCGCAGGCTTCGAGCAGTTTCAGATGGCCAAGCCCGGTCGCGGCAGCGGCTTCGTCCAGCGCCTTCCATTCCAGGGTGTTCTTGTCCGGCTCGTACAGCAGCATGTCCAGCTTGTCGCCGAACTCCGGCGGCATGGTATATGCCGTAAGCAGCGCCACATACTCGGCGACCTTCTCGGCTTGCAGGCGTTTGCGCTCCTGCGCAGCCAGCGCAGCCTTGAGGTTCTCCTCTGGGGCAGCCTTGTAGCGACCCTTGCCCTTGCGGTAGAAGTACATCGGCGCGGCATGCAGGCTGATCGCCGTGGCGGCGGCTTCGGTCGGAGTGGGCGGATGCCCGTAATACTCTTTTGCCAGTTCGTCGAAAGCGAATTCGTCCTCGCCGCAGCATTCCCACAAGAAGTCGGCGGCCAGCGTTTCAGCTTCGGCCTGGGCTTTTTCCATGAATCCCGCCAGCGAGCCTTCGAATTTCAGCAACACGTTTGCGGACTTGATCTTGGAGCGTTTCCCGGAAATCGATTCCACTTGCATCGAGCCGGGATTTTCGGTCATGACGGAGGCAACCTTGAAGCTGCCTTCCTCTTCGTAAAAAACGTTCATTGAGTGACTACGGAATATATTGGCCGCTATTTTACCGTGGATTGACAGGTAACGTCGGGCAAACGCTTAGAAACGCACCCAGACGAGGTCCGGTGCGGCGTAATGATTCAAGCGCGCCGCGCAGCCAATGGTTGTTCCATTGGCAAGCGGTGCAATGCTGCAGACGCCGGGTCCGGACTCAACCCACAGGGCCTGATGACTGCGGGCGCGGGGGATGAAAACTACTGAAATAGGCTCTGATAGTGATTAGTGGTCTTCCACCCGGAAGCCGACCTTGATGGTGACTTGCCAGTGCGCGATCTTGCCTTCCATGATGCAGCCGCGCGTTTCCACCACCTCGAACCAGTCCATGTGCTTCACGCTTTGTTCGGCCTTGGCAATTGCGTTGCGTATTGCTTCGTCCGAACCGTTGGGCGATGAACCGACCAATTCAATCAGTTTGTAGACATGTGCACTCATGGTGTCCTCCTGTCGTGGATTAACTAATGCGAATATTCCGAACCCAACGTGCGCTCCAACCATACCTGCGCCGGCTCCGGCTTGAAAAAGAAAAACCCCTGATGAATCACCTTGCCCCGGGCATTCAGAAAATCGGCCTGGGCCTGGTTTTCTACTCCTTCTGCAACGATTTTCAGCTTGAGATGGCTGGCGACGGAAAGTATCACTTCGACCAGTGCAGCATCGTCCGGATCGTCCGGGGCATCCTGGACGAAAGTCTTGTCAATCTTGAGTTCGTGGATGGGCAAGCGCTTGAGATATGCGAGTGACGAATAGCCGGTACCGAAATCGTCCACCGAGAAATGGATGCCCAGCGCAGCAAGCTCGGTCATTTTGGCGACGATGCCGTTTATGTTGTCGATCATCAGGCCTTCCGTAACTTCCAGCGTGAGATGGGTGGGATCGGCGCCGGTGAGCGTCAGCAGGTTGCGCAGGGACTCCACGAATCCGGGCTGGCGGAAATGACGGGGACTGATGTTCACGGAAATTCGTACCGGCATATCCGCGATGCTTTCCATAGAAAGCAAGCGGCAAACCTGCTTCAGCATCCATCCGTCCAGATCGATGATCAGGTCCGACTCCTCGGCAATCGGCACAAACGCAGCCGGCATGATCAGGCCGCGCACGGGGTGCTGCCAGCGCACCAACGCCTCGGCGCCGACAACATTGCCATCGGCATCGACTTGCGATTGCAGGTAGAGCTGCAACTCGTCGGTACGTATGGCCTGACGCAACTCACGCTCCACAAGGAAACGCTGGCTTGCGATCTGCTCCATGTCGGTTTCGAAGAAGGCGGTCTGGTTACCTCCGCTTTTCTTGGCCCGATGCAATGCGGTATCTGCCCGGCGCAGGATGTCGTCCGGAGCGTCATGCTCCAGCTCCGGGAACAACGTTATGCCCAGGCTAGCGGTGATCATCACATCCTCCCCGCCGCTGCTGAAAGGCTGCTTCAATGCATGGTGTATCTTCTCGGCCACTATATGCGCATGCCGGCTCGCGGTATGCGTCGCATTATCCAGCCCCTGCAGCAGGATCGCGAACTCGTCCCCGGTCATCCGCGCCAGCGTATCGTCCTCGCGCAGAATGCTCGACAGGCGGTCGGCAACCGCTTTCAGCAGAAGGTCGCCGGCGGCGTGTCCCAACGCGTCATTCAGCGTTTTCAACCGGTCGAGATCCAGGAAAATGATCGCGCACACACGCTTTTCGCGTCGCGACAAGGTAAGGATCTGCCCTAAACGATCCATCAGCAGGATGCGGTTGGGCAACCCCGTGAGTGAATCGTAATAAGCCAGCCGATGGACATTGGCTTCGGATTGCTTGCGCTCGGTGATGTCGAGCATGACCCCTTGCATGTATAACGCTTTCCCTGCCTCATCGAGAACGGGCTGCGCCTCGTCGCTGAAATACCGCCACTCCCCTTCCTTGGTGCGCAAGCGGTATTCCGCTGAAAAAGGGCTCCCATTACGGTGCGATTCGGCCAGCTGTTGCATCATCCGGGACCGGTCTTCCGGGTGGACCAGCCTTTCCCACATATCCGGATTATTCACCCACTCATCAACTTCGTAGCCCAACTTGGCGACGCGAGGACTGACATAAATGGTCTTGCTGTATTTATCGAGCCCGGCGCGATAAATGATGGCGGGAACCTGCTCGGTCAATATCCGGTAGCTGCGCTCGCTTTCGCGCAGGCGCTCCTCGGCCCGGCGCTGCTCGGTGATGTCGCGCGAAACGCCGAATAAACCGACGACGTCGCCGGACTGGTCGATCAGCGGCCCCTTGGTCGAAAGATAGAGCCGCTCGCCATCGACCGTATCGAAACTCTCCTGAAACGAAACCACACCCGTTCCTGACATGACTTGCTGATCATTGCTCAACGCCAGAGCAGCCTGCTCCGGCGAAAACCACTCGCTATCGGTCCGATCCAGGATTGCTTCCGGGCTGCGCCCGATCAGTCGTGCCGCCTCGCGGTTACACAACAGGTATCGGCTGTTTTTGTCCTTGGCATAAATGGCATCCTTGGATCCCTCTACAATGGCATCAAGCAGCCGTAATGTCTTGAGTCGTTGCGCCTGGCTTTCCCGCTCATTAAAGGAGGCCACCAGCACTTTTCCGACCAGGCGCCGCACCAATCCGTAAAGCAAGAGCGATGTCACGCCGACAAACAGCCAGCCCTTGACCAGGCTGGCCCATGTGATTTGTTCGGGAGTGCGAAATAACAGCTCGACCGCCTTGTCGGAAAACAATATCCAAAGCGCACCAAACGCTGCATAAACAATTACCAGCCTCAATACGCCAGGCGCGGCGCCAGAAGCGGCTTCGGTTGTCATGCTGACTGGCTGCGGCTCGGTCATTTGGTCTTTCTGGATGCGAACGGATGCAGTATGGATAGGTGCACTTCAGAAAATACTACCCGATGCTGCCACCGCTGGGAATCGACATTGCGTGGAAGCGCCCTACTCCAGCACAACGTCAAAGGATTTCGCGATTACTTTGAAGTGAAGGCCGCAATATGCGTGAGCAGTTCTTCTTCCTGATAAGGTTTTCCAAGGTAGACGTTCACGCCCAGCTCTTCGGCATACTTGCGATGCTTGTCGGCCGTACGCGAACTGATGACGATCAGAGGGATATGCGCTGTCCGCGGATTGCCGCGTACCGCACGCGACAACTCGAAACCATCCATGCGTGGCATTTCGATATCCAGCAGGATCACCTCTGGCAACACCGACTCCAGTTGTTGCAGCGCATCCACGCCGTCCTTGGCAGCCAGCGGGTGATAGCCTTCACGCGTCAGCAAGCGCGAAATCACCTTGCGCATGGTGAGCGAATCGTCCACCACCATGATGGTCGGCAGCTGCGTACTTTCGGCGATTGCCGCAGCCTCATGCACCACTTCGGCAGCCAGCGTTTCGCGGAAAGCCATGTGGACAGGATTCAATACCAGCATCACCTTGCCGTCGCCCATCACCGTGGCCCCGGCAATACTGCCCATGCCGGCCAGTTGCGGGCCGATGTTCTTGACCACGATTTCGCGGTTGCCGCGAATTTCATCGACGATCAGCGCGATCCGGCGCGCACCGCTGCGCAGCAGCATCACCGGCGTATAGGCCTGCGGCTCGGGCTGGACCGGGCGGCCCAGCAAATGCGACAGGTAATATAAAGGATAGTCGCGCCCGCCCCAACTGAACTGGCCTTGCTCCTGTATCGAAGCTAATGCGCTGTGCTTGATCTTCTGCACCTGTTCGACCATGGGCGCGGGCAGCAGGAATTCTTCAGTTCCAACACGGACCAGTACGGTCTGATTGACCGCCAGTGTCAGCGGCAGGTAAATCGTGAACGTGCATCCATGGCCGGACTCGGAAGCGACTTCGATACGGCCACCGAGTGCCGTGATCTCGGCACGCACCGCATCCAGTCCGACGCCTCGTCCCGCCACCTGAGTCACATCGTCCGATGTAGAAAATCCGGGTTCGAAAATCAGCGAAACGAGTTCGGACGGACTGCTGTCCTGCGCTCCGCCTAACATGCCGAGACTGGCCGCCTTGGCCTTGATTTTTTCGTAATCCAGCCCGCTGCCGTCATCGCTCAGCGAAAGAATGATTTCATTGCCATCCTGACGCGCCTGAACTTGCACCTGGCCCACCTTGGGCTTTTTTAGGGTGGTACGCTTTTTGGCATCTTCCAGACCGTGTGCAATCGCATTGCGCAATAGATGCTCCAGCGGCCCTGCCATTTTTTCGAGCACGCTGCGGTCGATTTCCACCGACTCGCCCTTGATCTCGAGATCAGCCGGCTTCTTGAGCTCGGTAGCCGTCTGGCGAACGATACGGTGCAGGCGCTCAGATATGTTCTCGAACCGCACCATGCGCGTCCGCATCAGACCCTGCTGCAATTGCTTGGTCATGCGCGATTGCTCGTTCAGCGCCGCTTCGGTTTCGTTCAGGTTGACCATCAGGCCCTGCTGCACCGTCGCCACGTCGTGCACGCTCTCGGCCATCATGCGCGTCAGTTCCTGTGAGCGCGTATAGCGGTCGAACTCCAGCGGATCGAACGTTTCATGCGCCTCCTGCAACTGGGTCAAGCGCGACTGCATCTGCGTTTCAGCCTCGATTTCCGCTTCGCGCAACTGACTGCGCAGGCGGATCACGCTATCGGTCAATTCCAGCAATGCAGACTTGAAAGTTTCCATTTGCCGCTCGATCCGCGAGCGCGCAATACTGACTTCGCCGGCTTCGTTGACGAGGTTGTCGATAGCCTCCGAGCGCACGCGCATCATCGGCGTTACGGAAAGGGTTTCTATCGTCTGCGGGACGTCCTTGCCTGGCTCCGATTCAGGCAGCGTTGCGGTGATCGGCGCTTCAGCATGCTGGCGCAGCTCGTCCAGTTGATCGCTGATGCTGTCGTACTGTTTGAAGAATCCGGTGAAGCTCCTCGCCGTCGGCACTCCCTTCTCAAGCGCCTTCACCACCTGGGTTTCAAGCTCGTGCAGGTCGTCGCCCATGCGCAATGCCCCAGCCATGCGCGCGCTGCCTTTCAGCGTATGCAATGCACGCTGCAAACCCTGCTGCGCATCAACGCCTTTGGGATCGGACTGCCATTCGCGCAATTGCCTGCCGACCAGCGGCATGAGTTCGTTCGACTCCTCGAGAAATACCTCCAGCAGCTGCTGGTCGACATTGGCAGTTTCCACCACTGGCACGAATGACGGCACGCTGTCCGGCGTGGCTACCGAAGTCGCCGGCTGCGGTTCCGGCACGGCAGCCTCAGGCTCAACAGCCAAGGCCTCTGCAGGCACCGCTTCGGCAACCTCCTCAGTGGAGGACTCGACAGCTACCTCCTTGGCTGCCGTAGCTTTACGCAATGCGTTGCATAGCCATTTGGCCGCAACTGGTTGTCTGTAGTTTTGAACCTTCTGCAGCATCGCCTGCAAGGCAAGCAAAGACTGATCGAAGAGGTGCAACTCATCTGCCGTCAGAACCTTGAAGCGCGGAACTATCGCTTCCAGCCAGGACTCCACGGCCGCCCCGAGATCCGAGAGTGCAGTCAGGCCAACCGTGCGTGCCACGCCGCCCAAGGTATGGGCAGGCCGCGCGATATCGGAAATGGGCGGTTCGTCTTGCGTACGTGCGGCTGCCAGCAGTTGCTGCAACAACGCCAGGTTGGATTGCGCCTCATCAAGAAATATCTCGAATAGCTGCCGGTTCACCGACTGCTTGCCGCCAATGACGACGACCTCTTCGGCAGGCTTGCCGGCTGGGCTTTCCATCGTTTCCGTGACAGGCTGCGGAGGCGCGACCGGCATCTCTGGAGTCGCTTCTACGTTCGGCTCCTGCAAACCGGAACGCAGCAGTGCCTCGGCGCGCAACTTCCAGGTTCCCGGGGTCAGTGTCGCGAAGCCGTTGGCGAACAACTGCTTTACCCATTCCTGGAACTGCGCGCTCACGCTGTCGATGAAATCCAGCACAGGAGTTGTAATCCCGCTGCGTGTCTCGAGCAGATGGTTCAGCAATTGCTCGACAGCCCACGCCACGTCGCCCATCGCCGTGAGGCCAACGGTACGGCCGCTACCTTTGAGAGTGTGAAAGGCACGACGCACCGTGACCAATGCTTCACTGTCATTCGGCTGCGCGCGCAAAGTCTGGATGCAAGCCAGGATGGTTTCGTAGACTTCGCCGGCTTCGGTCAGGTAGACCTCCAGCAATTCGTCGTCGAGTGCGCGATCGACAACGATATCCGGCGCGGTCGGCTCTTCGGCCGGAAGCACCTCCACCTGCGCTTGCATATCCGCGGCCGGCATCGTTTCCAGCGCTGCCGACAGACGCGCAGGTAGCGGATCGATGGCACGGTTTGCTTCGCCATCGCCTTTCAGCAAGCGGTCGAGATAGAAACCAAGCGAGCTCAGGCTTTCAGCAACCAGCTCGAACTCTTCCACGGTGACTTGCGCAGTAGGCTGCGCAAACCGCTCAACCAAAGCCTGGCAGCCCTGGATCACCTCGGCTGCGACTGGTTGATCCAGCATGAGGAAGGCACCGCCAACCTGCTTGAACAGAGGCGAAACTTTCAGCAATTCACCACGCATTTCAGCATCGCGAAAAAAATCATCCAGCGTTTGCTCGATGCGCTGCAAATTCGCACGAATTTCATCGGCGACCTGTGCCAGCACTGCCAGCGTTTCGTCCTGACTCGCCTCGGGTACGGCATGGCTTTCGGGCAGCATCTCGGCGCCCGGCAACATGGCACGCATCGCCGCGGCCTGTCCAGCGGCACCTTGCAAAGCACTATCCAGCGACTTGCCGACGGAACCCAGTGCGCTTTCCAGCATCAGCAGCGTTGTCGCCATCTCGATGGAGAAAAGCGCGTCCAGCGGTTCTTTCGAAGCCGTCAATGTCTCTGCACAGGCCTGAATATCAATCAGGGCCTGCTTCAAGTCATCGCGGCCGTTTTCCGCTGCCGACGCCAGACTCCCGGCCTTGTCCAGGAATACCGCCAGCTGTGCAGCATCGCCCGTCGAGACTTGCATCCAGCAGTCCTTGAGATCGCTCAAACCTGCGCGAACAGCGCTTAACGATTCGTTATCGACGGTCGCTGCGAGTCGTCTGTCGGATGCTTCCGCCGCATTGCCTTCGTAATACTTGTCGAGCTCGAATACACGTTTGATATCGCGCAACCGCTCGGAAACCGGAGCGCTGATTGCGACGTAATAAAGCGCATCCCGCAGCATGCGGGTATTCGGCTTGGCGTTGCCCTGGGCATGATAATGAATCTGACGTTCCAACAGCACGCAGAGCTGCCGCGTATTCTTGTCGAGTGCCAGCGCGCCATGCGCAATGGCTTCCAGCAAACCTGCCGCGACCCACCATAATGTTTTTTGCGAGGGCAGTGCCTGCGCACGTTCCACCGCAATCAGCGCGTCGCGCATGCCGAGGATCAGGCTCTCATCCTGCGGCAAACGCAGCCATTGAACCAATAACTTGCGGTATTTCTGACCCTGCTCGTTCAGATAGGCCGCTAACTCCACCCCTTCCGGAACAAATGTTTCCAGATCGGCCGGCGCACTATTGAACAGGTCAGGGAAAAACAGCTCGCTTTCCTGAATGACCTCCGTCCCCAAGGCTTCCTGCATCGCCTTGAACTCGGGAAACAGTCGCAGGGGAATATCCGGAGCACCGTCGACCAGCGACTGGAGATATTGCAGCAAGGCGCGCAAGGCACGCGCCAGCACTTCCAGGTTTTCCGGACTGGCCGAAACGGAATGTTTCTCCAGTGCGGCAAGGTAAGTCTCGATTTCACCGGAAAATCGCTGTGCCCCGTCCAGGCCAACCATGGAAAGTGCGCCGCTGACCTGGTGAACGTGGGTCAGGCAAAAACGCAACGGGCTGGAATCGAAAGGCGAAGCGGCAAATTCGCCTACCTTGGCGAGGGCCTGGGCCAATGCCTGGTCGATTTCGTCTTTAACCCAGCTTAACGGGCCAATATCAAAGTCGGACACAATAAAGCGCGCTTATGATCAGGAAAGCTTGAAGCCGGAAACGGATTCACGAAGCTCTTCCGCAAGGCTGGCCAACTGGCCGATGGAACCCGCGGTTTGCCGGGTGCCTGCGGTAGTTTGCGAGGTAATCGCCTGGATTTCCTGCATCAGCTGGGTCACCTTCTGCTCCATCGCCGTCTGGGCGGTAGTCGCTTGAGAAATCGAGGCAATCAACTGGGCCAGGCTGGCCGTCACCTCGCCAATTTCGTTCAGCGCCTGACCAGCGGCATCGGACAGCTTGGCACCTTCCACCACACCCTCGGTGCTCCGCTCCATCGCCGATACGGCGTCGTTGGTATCCTGCTGAATGGTTTTCACGATCGCACCGATCTGCTTGGTTGCTTCGGAAGAGCGTTCCGCCAGCCGCTGCACTTCTTCTGCAACCACGGTAAAGCCGCGTCCTGCTTCGCCTGCCGATGCCGCCTGAATGGCAGCGTTAAGGGCAAGAATATTGGTCTGTTCGGTAATGTCGGAAATCAGCTCCACGATTTCGCCAATTTCCTGCGAGCTTTCGCCCAGACGCTTGATTCGCTTGGAGGTTTCCTGGATCTGCGAACGGATGTCGTTCATGCCGGCGATGGTGTTCTGCACGGCCACCGCGCCTTGCGAGGCCGCTTGCAGCGAACGCTGCGCCACCTCGGCAGACTGGCCGGCGTTGGCGGAAACCTCGTGAATAGACTGTGCCATCTGCTGCACGGCGGTACCGGCTTCCTCAATCTGCTGCGATTGTTTTTGCGCCGCAGACTGCAGGCGCGTGGTCACCGATTGGGCTTCGCTGGACGCCACCGTCACCTGTTCGGTAGCCCGGTTGATTTCCTCGACCAGGGTACGCAGGCTGTCGATAGTGTAGTTGATCGAGTCGGCAATCGCACCTGTGATGCTTTCGGTTACTTCCGCCGTTACCGTCAGGTCGCCATCGGCGAGGTCGCCCATTTCGTCCAGCAAGCGCAACACGGACTCCTGATTGCGCAGGTTTTCCTGCTCCACCTTTTCAAAATGCAGCTGTGCCAGCTTCACCTGCCGGTTGCTCATCATGACCATCACGGCGGCGGCAAGGATGATAAACACGACAGCCACCAACAGCCACAGATGAGAGCGGGCATCGCCGCGTACTTCTTGGAACAGCGCGTCGCCATCGACCGTCATGCGGTCGCCGGCGGCGGCGATATTCAGCGCCAGCATTGCCAGATTCACGCCGGTTGCAGGACGAGCCGCATCGAAACCCGTTTTCAGCTGGCTTTCCACGGCCTGCCACTGGCCCGTCAGCTTTTTCAGCGGCGCGCTGACCCGGCCACCATACCCGAACAGGCCGCCGGACTGCTGCAAGGCGGCAATGGCATCAGCCGCCTTGGTCTGGTTCGATTGGACCCGCTCGACCACATCCGGCAATCCCAGCGCCACCATCTGCAGATCCTTGGCGATGCTTTGAACGCTTACCTGCAGTCGGGCGATGTTTTCCAGATAGGCGGCGTCATGCTCCTTTTTCAAGACATTCAGAGTCAGTGCGATTGCGGCCAATACTGCTAACAGCAATACCAGCAGCAAAGGCCCGCGGGAAGCCTGCTGAGAGGAGTCGGCACTTGCGGCATGGCTTCGGGAAAACAAACCGCCCATGCCCGCAATTTTCTGCCAGAAATTATTCAATGCTGCCGTATCCAACGCCATAACGCTCCCCTAAAAATCTTTGTTGTTGCCATGATTGTTAGCCCAGCCCGACCTTCATGAAGTCGGGCGATGCCAGCAATGCCTTGATGTCGATTTCCTGCCAGGTCTCGCCTGCTGCGTCGCGAAATACGCGGCCACCTAACCAGCGTCCAGACTCATCCGTATTTTCCTGTTCCTGCATCTGATCCAATGCGCGCAGCCCCAGGATGGCACTGACCAGTAAAGCGACATTCGCCTTGTATTTCTGGTGCGACAACAAGATGCGGCTGGTCACTGACGCAGCGGTGGGAGGCTGGCCGGCAAACTGGGCAAGATCACTCACACCGTAAAGATTGCCGCGCACGTTGGCCATACCGATAAACCACGACTTGCTCAACGGCACAGGATGCATTTCCGGCACGGGCAGGACTTCACTGATGTCCTCGAGCCCGACCAGCAGAAGATCCTTGCCGGCACGCACGCCAAGACGACTGCGTGCACCTGCATCGGCGGACCGCGTCTGGTCCTTGATGCGAACCAGGATGTCTTCCTGGTATTTGCGTAAATCGAGGTTCTTCGCCATTTTCCGCCTTGAGATTCCTTAGCCCAATGCCGCGATCTTGGCCAGCAGATCGGCTTCCTGGACCGGCTTGATGACGCATTCCTTCGCGCCCTGCCGCAAGGCCCACACACGGTCGGTCAATTGCTCCTTGCCGGTGCACATGATCACGGGAATATGCGCAGTTTCCGGCGCCTTGGTCAGCGCACGCGTGGTCTGGAATCCGTTCAGCCCCGGCATGATCACGTCCATGATAACCAGGTCAGGCAGTTCGATCTTGACGCGCTCCAGCGCTTCTTCCCCGGTTTCCGCCTGACTGACGACATAGCCATTGCGGGTCAGCATTTCATTGAGATAGAAACGGTCCGTTGCCGAGTCGTCCACGATCATGATTTTGTTGATGGGCATGTCGACACTCTCGTTGGTGGTTGCGATTATCTGGCGGTATGGCGCGTTACCGCATCGAGCAAACTATCGGCGGTAAACGGTTTGGTAAGGTATTCGTCGGAGCCGACCATCCGGCCCCGTGCCCGGTCGAACAGGCCGTCCTTGCTGGACAGCATGATGACGGGGGTATTGCGGTAGCGTTCGTTTTTCTTGATCAGGGTACACGTCTGGTAGCCATCGAGGCGCGGCATCATGATGTCGACGAAAATCACGTCGGGCTGGTGATCTGCAATTTTGGACAAGGCATCGAAGCCGTCTTCCGCCAGGATAATCTCGCAGCCGGCCTTGCCCAGAAAGATTTCGGCGCTGCGGCGGATGGTGCTGCTGTCATCGATGACCATCACCTTGACGCCGGCGAGGCTGTTCGCCTTTTCCACAGTGACTCCCCTTGTGATTTTTTCTTGTCGAACTTCGCAAACATACGGCTGGGACGACGCCTGCCCGCCCCGATTCCGAGCCATTATGTCTGCGGTACGCAAAATTATCCAGCGCCTTTCGTCCCGAAATTTCGTCCGCTCATCGCTGAGTAATCTTTCGGCCGGATAAAGTACACGATTCATATTGCCCGGGCAATTCACTTGGGTTTAAACTCGCCGCAAGCCCGGTTCAATAACAAGGGCGCGTAAATTTACATTACGAATAAACCGTTCAAGCCATTGATAAATATGCGTTTCCGGACAAAGCCTCGGCTGACCGGCTGCGCCATTAGATGCCTTGCGCCCGTAATTTCGACATTTATTTGGAATCACAGACATGCTGATCAGACAGGAAGCCATTACCGGCAAGCAGGGTTTGAAGGATTTGCCCAAAGCCTCGCCACTGCCCTCCGCCAATCTCGTTCTGGTATTCGGGTCGGTCAAGCGATTCAGTGAAAGCAAACTGACAGCAACCCTGAAGGAACGCTATCCGTCGGCACAAGTCATCGGATGCACCACGGCCGGCGAAATCAGCGGCGATGGAGTTTTCGACGAAAGCCTGCAGATCACCGCGATCCAGTGGGAAAAAACCAGCATGCGTGTGGCCGACCTGCATGTCGCCGACATGAAGAGTTCGTTCCAGACCGGCGCATCGCTCGCCACCACGCTGAAAACAGATAACCTGCGTGCCATCCTGGTATTTTCCGACGGACTCAGGGTCAACGGCACCGAAGTATTGAAGGGCTTTCAGAGCATACTCGGCAACGACATCCCCCTCGTAGGCGGCATGGCAGGCGATAACGCCGCCTTTACCCGCACACTGCTCTTGCATAACGACAACGTCACCGACAACCTCGTGATCGCGGTCGGTCTGTATGGCAACCATCTGATCACCGCCAGCGGGGCACTCGGCGGCTGGAAACCCTACGGTCCGCCACGCAAGGTCACCCGCTCCGACAAGAACGTGGTTTACGAAATGGATGGCAAACCGGCCTTACCTCTGTATCGCATGTACATCGGTGAACACTATGCCAAGGGCTTGCCGGGCACCGGGCTCAAGTTTCCGTTTGCCATGGTCGGCGCCGGGGGGCGCGACGTGGAAACCGTACGCACGCTGCTCAGCATCGATCCGGCCAACAACAGCCTTACCTTCGCCGGCGATGTACCGGAAGGCGAAACCGTGCGCCTGTGCCAGACCACACATGACAGATTGGTGGACGGAGCCGGCGGGGCAGCGAAAATGGTGTCAACCTCGTTGCCGGAACAGGCTGCAAATTTGCCAGGGCTGGCAATCTGCGTCAGTTGCGTAGGCCGCAAGCTGGTCATGGCCGAGCAGATCTCCGACGAAATCCGCATCGTAAAAGATACGCTGGGCGCTCAGGCATCCATTACCGGCTTCTATTCTAATGGCGAATTCTGCCCGGGATCGAACAGCGACCAGAGCGTGCTGCATAACCAGACCATGACCATCGGTTACCTCGCCGAAGCCTGATCCGCGCCTTCACGCTTCACCGGGACGGGACCGCTACGGCAGTTCCGCCCAGATTTTTTCCAGCCGTTTCATGGATACCGGGAACGGAGTCTTCAGCTCCTGCGCGAATAGCGATACGCGCAACTCCTCGATCAGCCAGCGAAAATCCTCCAATGCAGGGCTCGCCCCGCCCTGCTTGCGCTCTGCCGTGACACGCTCTTCCCAGCGCGTCCACACCTGCTGCACCGACTGCGCATTGCGGGTATCCCGCTCGACCCCATTGGGATATTTTTCCAGTCGCAGGCGCAGCGCCTTGAGGTAGCGCGGCAAATGCTGCAGGCGCTCCCACGGCGTACTGCTGAAAAAACGCTTGGGCAACAGGCGGGCAAGCTGCTCCTCGATTTCCCGCTTTACGCGTGCCATGGGTGACGGCAAGCTGGCGAGTTTCTGCACCAGCGGCTGGATTTCAGCGGCGATGGCTTGTGCCAGTCGCCCCGCCCCGTCCACCACGGCCGGCAGACGGGTTCGGGCCCGGGCTTTTAGCGCCATGAATTCCTGGTTCGTTCTAGGCAATTCATCTTCCCCGATGAATGCACGGTCCGCGATGGCGGTCAGCATGTCCTCGCGTAGCTCGTCAGGATTCATGATGTTGCGCAGCAGCATCGCATACTGGTTGAAGCCGGGCAGGCCCTTTTCCAGTTGCTTCATCTGCTCCTTCAGCTCGAAACGCATCAGACGACGCACCCCTTTGCGATGCGATTCCTGCGCAGCGGACTCGGTGTCGTAAAGCTTGACTGCAACACTGTCGACGTTGTCTTCCAGCGCGGGATAGCCCGTCATCTGGCGGCCACTACGGTTGAAATCCAGCTTCTTCGGAAGATCGCCGAAATCCCATTGTTTGAGGCCGGACTTCTCGATGTCGGGCTGGCCGCTGCGGAAAGTCAGTTGTGCGGCCTGGCCCAGCTGGTTTTTCAATGCCGGCCAGTCGCGGCCCATCGCCAGTTCGCGGCCGGCGTCGTCCACAATGCGGAAATTCATCAAAAGATGCGCGGGAACAGCTTCGTCCCAGTCAGCAGGCGACAGTTTGAGCCCGGTGCGTTTCTGGATATACGCTGCCAAGACTTCCAGAACTTTGCCCTCGCCGATCTTCGCCTGTTCCAGAAAACCCGTGACAAATTCGGGCACCGGCACGCATACCCGGCGTATGGCCTTGGGCAGTGCCTTGACCAGATGGGTGATTTTTTCGCGGATCATCCCTGGCACCAGCCATTCGGTCTGCGTCGGATCGAGCTGATTGAGAAGCGCAAGCGGAACAGTGGCCGTGACGCCATCCAGCGGATGTCCAGGTTCAAAGCGGTATTTCAGCGGCACCTGCACGCCGTCGAGATCGAAGGTTTCCGGGAACTGGGCTTCCGTCACGCTGCTGGCCGCATGCCGCATCAGGTCGTCGCGTGTCAGGAACAGCAGTTTTGGATTCTCTTTTTCCGTGTCCTGCCGCCACTTCTCGAACCCGGCACCGTTGACAATGCCTTCGGGAATCCGCGCATCGTAGAATGCAAACAGCGCGTGCTCGTCCACCAGCACGTCCTGGCGCCGCGCCTTGTGCTCCAGTTCCTCGATTTCGCGCATCAGCTTGCGGTTAGCCTCGAAGAACGGCGCACGCGTGTCGAACTCCATGTTCGCCAGCGCCTCGCGGATGAAGATTTCGCGCGACTCGACGGGGTCGATCGGGCCGTAATGCACGCGGCGCCTGGGCACGATGGTGAGTCCGTACAGGCTGACACGCTCCCACGCGATCACCTGGGCCGGCTTGCGGTCCCAGCGCGGGTCGCTGTAATGGCTTTGCGTCAGGCCGCGTGCCAGCGGCTCGATCCAGTCGGGGTTGATATCGGCGACACTTCGGGCATAGAGCTTGGCGGTTTCCATCAACTCCGCCGCCATCACCCACTTCGGGCGCCGTTTTTTCAGGCTGGAACCCGGCGCGATATGGAAACGGATGCCGCGCGCGCCGAGATAGGATTCCGCTTCGCCGTCCTTGAAGCCGATGTTGCCCAGCAGGCCCGCCAGCAGCGCGCGATGAATCTGGTCGTAACCCGCCTCCTGGTCGTTGGGCCGCAACTCCATGTCGGCGACGATGCCAGCCAATTGGCCGTGCAGCTCGCGCCATTCCTTGAGGCGCAGGAAGGACAGGAAATTCTGGTGGCACTTGTTCAGGAGATCACGGTTGGATTTCTTATGCTTGAGGGCATCGTCGTAGAACTCCCACAATTTCAGGAAGCTCATGAAATCCGAACGCTCGTCGGCAAATTTGGCATGCGCCTGGTCAGCCGCCTCGCGCTTGTCCATCGGCCGCTCGCGCGGGTCCTGGATGGCCAGCGCCGAGCCGATAATGAGGATTTCCTTGAGGCAATTCTCGCGCTTTGCGGCGAGGACCATGCGGCCGATGCGCGGATCCAGCGGCAGTTTTGCAAGTTGATTGCCGACTTCGGTGATGCGGCGCTGATCGTCCACGGCACCAAGCTCTTGCAGCAGCTGGTAGCCGTCTGCGATCAGGCGCGAATATGGCGCTTCGATAAAAGGGAACTCGGCGACGTCGCCCAGCTTGAGGGCGGCCATGCGCAGAATGACCGATGCGAGGGAACTGCGCAGGATTTCGGGGTCTGTGAATTCCGAACGTGCGTTGAAATCCTCTTCGGCATACAAGCGAACGCAGATGCCGTTGGATACCCGGCCGCAACGACCGGCCCGTTGCCGTGCCGCGGCTTGGGAAATCTTTTCGATCTGCAACTGCTCGACCTTGGCGCGCGAGCTGTAACGGTTGACGCGCTCCAGACCGGTGTCGATCACATATTTGATGCCGGGCACGGTCAGCGAGGTTTCGGCGACATTGGTCGCCAGCACGATGCGCCGCCCGCCGGAGGGTCGAAAGACCTTTTGCTGGTCCTCGATGGAAAGCCGCGCAAACAAAGGCAGGATTTCCGCGCCCTTGGGATGGTGCTTGCGCAAATGCTCCGCCGTATCGCGGATTTCGCGCTCCCCGGGCAGAAATACCAGAATGTCGCCGCCGCCGAGGCGTGACAGATCATCGACCGCATCCAGGATCGCGGCTTCCATGGTTTCTTCCTGCTCGTCCTCCTCCGTTTCCTGCAAGGGGCGATAGCGCACTTCGACCGGATACATGCGCCCGGAGACTTCGATCACCGGCGCACCGTCGAAGTGCTTCGAAAACCGGTCGGCGTCGATGGTCGCGGAAGTGACGATGACCTTCAGGTCGGGCCGCTTCGGCAGTAGTTGCTTGAGATATCCCAGCAGGAAATCGATGTTGAGGCTGCGCTCGTGCGCTTCGTCGATAATCAGCGTGTCGTAGCCATTGAGAAAACGATCGCCTTGCGTCTCGGCCAGCAGGATGCCGTCCGTCATCAGTTTGACGTAGCCGGATTCGGACAGTTTGTCATTGAAACGCACCTTGTAGCCCACCGCTTCGCCCAGCGGCGTTTTCAGCTCCTGCGCGATACGCGACGCGACCGAGCGCGCGGCGATACGGCGCGGCTGGGTATGGCCGATCAGGCCGGAAACGCCACGCCCGAGCTCCAGACAGATCTTGGGCAACTGCGTCGTCTTGCCCGAGCCGGTTTCGCCACAAACGATAACGACCTGATGCTTGGCGATAGCAGCAGCAATCTCGTCCTTGCGCTGATTGACCGGTAGATCCTGCGCAAACTCAGGTCGCGGCAAGGCATCGCGGCGCGCGGCATAACGCCGGGACGAGCTTTCGATGCGCGTTGCCAGTTCTGCCAAAAGCCGTTCGACGGGCTTGCCGGCCTTGAGCGCGTCGCGGGCATCGCGCAGCTTGCGCTGCAGCGGATACCGGTCGGCCAGCATGCAGTGCGGCAGTTGCGCTTCGAACTGTTCGACGATGCGGGAAGGAGAAGGCGTGGAGGATGAAGTCATGGGCGGCGAATTTTAACACGCCAGGCAAAGAGGCCGGAGTGCGTAAAAAAGGGTAAATGTCGCGCTCCGCCCCTATGCCGTATTCCGGCGCTTCGCTACCATGCCGGGATTGATTCACAGGAAAACCCCCCGGGAAATGACCAAAATTCTGCTGGTAGATGACGACGTCGAGCTCGTCAACATGATCAAGGAATATCTGGAGCAGGAAGGCTTTGACGTCACCGCGGTGCATGACGGCGAACATGGCGCGGCCGAAGCCTTGTCCGGGCAATACGCCATCGCCGTACTGGACGTGATGATGCCGGTGATGAACGGCGTGGAAACCCTGCGCCGCATCCGTGCTGAAAGCGCAATGCCGGTGCTGATGCTGACCGCCAAAGGCGACGACATGGACCGCATCCTCGGCCTTGAACTCGGCGCCGACGATTACGTACCCAAGCCCTGCACCCCGCGCGAACTGACCGCACGTATTCGTGCCATCCTCCGTCGCGCGGAAGCCTCTGAGGCTGCCGGCCAACCCAAGATGCTGGCGCTGGGCGCATTAACGATGTGGCCTGAGCAGCGCCGCGCGGAATGGGGCGGCAGAAACCTGGAGCTGACCAGCAGCGAATACAACCTCCTGTTTGTACTGGCGCGCAATGCCGGACGGCCGGTTAGCAAGAGCGACCTGTCAGAGCAAGGGCTCGGCCGCCCCCTGGCGCGCTTCGACCGCAGCATAGACGTGCACCTCAGCAGCATCCGCCACAAGCTGGGCACCCTGCCCGACGGGCGCTCCTGCATCCAGACCGTGCACCGGCTGGGTTATCAGTTCATCAAGGAATAACCGGTCAAGGCAACCGACGACGCATGGGGCGACTTTTCTGGAAATTCCTGATCTTCATCTGGCTGGTGCAATTACTCGGCATGGTGGGGATCGGCGCCAGCTTCTGGCTCAAGGATCAAGCACGTGCGGAACAAGGGATTCGCCAGCCTTTTGATCCCGGCGGCCCGGCCCCACGCAACTTCATGCCGCCGCCCGATTCGCAGCATCGCCCACCGCCTCCACCGCCGCGCGGCCCGCACCTGCTGCCGCCGCCCGAACTCATTGTCGCCAACATTCTGGTCAGCCTGCTTTCGGCCGCACTGTTGGCCTGGTATTTTTCCAAGCCCATCTGCAGCTTGCGCGCCGCTTTCGACGCGGCGGCCGAGGGCAAGCTGGAAACGCGCCTGGGCCCGACCATGGGCAAGCGGCGCGACGAACTGGCCGACCTCAGCCGCGACTTCGACCGCATGGCAGAACGTTTGCAAACCCTGATGGACAGCCAGCGTCATCTGCTGCATGACGTTTCCCACGAGTTACGATCCCCCCTCGCCCGCTTGCAGGCAGCGATAGGCCTGGCGCGGCAAAAGCCGGAAAAACTGGAATCGACCATGGATCGCCTGGAGCTGGAAAGCACGCGCATCGACCAACTGGTCGGCGAGCTGCTGACCTTGTCGCGACTGGAGGCCGGGGTGATGGGCAACCTGCAGGAAGAGGTCAACATGGGCGAACTGATCGCCGACATCGTGGAAGATGCCCGCTTCGAAGCCGAAAGTCAGGGGCGCACCGTGGATTTCCAGGGGAACGGCGACGTTATCGTCCAAGGGCGCGCCGAGTTGCTGGGGCGCGCCATCGAAAACGTCGTGCGCAACGCGATCAAGCATACGCCGCAAGGTAGCTGGGTTCTGGTCAAGGCCGAATACATCCCGTCTCGCAATCATTTGCTGCTGTCGATTCGCGATAACGGCGCCGGCGTTCCGGCAGCAGACATCGACAAGATATTCGATCCGTTTTTCCGCAGTGGATCGAGTAGCGGCACCGATGGTCACGGACTGGGCCTGGCCATCGCACAACGCGTCATGCAGGCGCATGGCGGAACAATCTCGGCTCGCAACAACGCGGGCGGCGGCCTTTGCATCGAGATGATTTTCCCCGTCAACCGGACCACCCTTCCGTAGCGCAGGCGTCTCGCCGACAGAGAACCATCCCGCGCATCTTTACCGGTATTTACCGTTACCTAACAGCACCTTACACGATCTCCACCTAATATTTACCCATCGTATCGGCCAATGACGGCAGTAACGAGTCCGGTTAACAAACTCATAGGAGATCATCATGAAAACGCTGCTCAAACCTCTTCTCGTCGCCCTTGGCATTGCTTCTCTCGTGCCCGCACCCGCACTGGCCGAGCCTTCGCCTGAAGGAAAAATCGGCAGTTGTGGCAAGATGGAACCGCCCGAACATCGCGGACATCCTGAAGCCGGCATGATGCCCGGCATGCCGATGCCGCCCTTCCTCCATGGAATAGAACTGACCGAAGCGCAGCGCGATGCGATTTTCAGCATCCTGCATGCCGATGCTCCCACAGTATGGGAAAGAATGAAGGCCGTCCATAAGGCGCACGAAGCCCTGCACGCCCTGACGATGTCCGGGAAATACGACGAAGCAAAAGCCAAGGAGCTGGCCGAAGCCGCTGCGGACAACATGGCAGTACTTTCGCTGCTGCGTTCGCGGAGCGAATCCAGGATCTACGCCCTGCTGACGCCGGAACAACGCAAATCGGTCAATGAAGCCAAGGGGAAATTCGGCCCTCACCCGGCCAACGCACGCTTTGACATCCCCCGCGACGCTTCCCGCAAGATATGAGGTTTGGTAATTCAAGACACACATTTGAAGATAGCGAAGCGGGCTTTGATGGGACCCGCTTTCGCATTTTTCGTTGCCTGACTGATCGGCGACCCGGTTGCAACGGCAATAATTGCCGCCCTCTATGATTCAGGCACCAGAAGTCAAACTCAAGAAACGAAGAAATCAAAGTCCAATCAACCACTTCCATGAATATCGGCCTTATTTATACACCTTTATGAGCACAATGGAGGCGGAAAATTCTTGCCGTTTTCCGCGGCCCGATTGCCGGCTTTGCAATACAGGCATAAATACATCCCAAGTTATTAATAAATAAAGAATTATTATTAACATAACTTAACAATACTTTACATCGCTGGGCATCAAATTCGCCTTTGTTTGGCCGATACTTTGCTATGGCTTCCATGCAGAACATGGCATTGCAGCAACGCCATGAAAATCTGTTTTTGCACGCATGAAGATGCGCTGTATGACCATTCAAAAATAAAGAAAGGGAAGAATCATGATGAGCAGCATCAGTAGCAGCATGGCTTCCAGCTGGGCGAACAAACTGTTCACCCAGCTGGAAGCCAAAAACCAGGGCTACATCGAGCAAAGCGATCTGGCATCTGCTTTCAGCAAAGTCTCGGATGACTCCACCGATGTGGAAGACATCTTCAGCCAGATAGACAGCGATAGCGATGGCAAGGTCACCAAGGATGAGATGACCACGGCCCTCCAGCAAATCGCCGACGAACTCGATAGCCAGTTCAACAGCATGCGCATGCAGGACGGCGGCCAGGGAGGCCCGGGCGGTATGCCCCCGCCGCCGCCACCGGAAAACGATGCCGGATTCACCAAGGAAGAACTTGCTAGCCAGCTAGAAGAAATCGGCGACACCGACAGCAAGCGCTCCGAGCTGATTTCCAGCGTCCTCGAGAACTTCGAGGACGCGGACAGCGATAGCGACGGCAAGGTCAACTTCCAGGAAGCCATGGCATACGACCAGTCGACGCAGAGCAGTTCGTCCACAACGACCAGCTCGACCGACTCCAGCAGCACTTCATCCTCCACATCGACTGCTGAAAACGACGTGATGATGAAGATCATGCAATTGATGCACGCTTATCAGATATTCGGTCAGGACAACGACGAAACGAATATTTCCTCGGCGTTATCCATCACTGCCTAGTTATCACCTTACCCTGCTGGCCGGCATATGCCGGCCTTTTTTACGTTACCCGGCATCACTCCCAGGCGATTCATGAAAATCATTAGGCATGATTCATGAACCGCACGAGTGGTCATGAAAAATGATGGCGTATATTGGAGTTTATGCGATGAGTCATAGCGAATCGCCCAACCAGACAATTTTGAGGAGACTGACATGTGGACCAAGCCTGAAGTGACTGAAATGCGTTTCGGTTTTGAAGTGACGATGTACGTCTGCAACCGCTAAGACGCGCGTTCAAGTATTAAGACAACGGGAGCCGAGGCTCCCGTTGTCGTTTCTACCGCCGCTTTCCGCGCCTGCATTCGGATATTGCAGTACCGCCCTGCGGGAGTATCATCATAAATTCGCATCGACTCACTCCTACAGGAGGTCATCATGGCATTGCGAATTGGCGACGAGGCTCCCGATTTCACCGCGGAGACTACAGAAGGCACGGTCCATTTTCATGACTGGATCGGCGACGGCTGGGCAATACTCTTTTCCCACCCCAAGGATTTCACCCCGGTCTGCACGACCGAGCTTGGCTACCTGGCAAAACTCAAACCGGAATTCGAAAAACGAGGCTGCAAGGTCATCGGACTCAGCATCGACAGCGTGGAAGACCATGCAAAATGGGCGATGGATATTGCGGAAACGCAGGGCTGCGCACTCAATTACCCTCTCATCGGCGACACCGATCTCAAGGTGGCCAAGCTGTACGACATGATCCACCCCAACGCCAGCGGCACGGCTAGCGGACGCACTGCGGTGGACAATGCGACGGTACGCTCGGTATTCCTGATCGGTCCGGACAAGAAAATCAAGCTGATGCTGATGTATCCGATGAGCACCGGACGCGATTTCAACGAAGTGCTGAGGGCGCTGGATTCCTGCCAATTGACGGGTAAACACACGGTGGCGACACCGGTCAACTGGCACCCGGGAGACGAAGTCATCATTCCGCCTTCCGTTTCCGACGAAGCCGCCCGCGCGAAATACCCGGCCGGCTGGCGGGCACCAAAACCTTACCTGCGCTACATACCTCAGCCCAGGTAAGCGCCGCCTTTAATCAAACAAGATGCCTCTTGCGTCTTGTTCATGGCTACTTTTGCGCGCACTCTTCGGTGCCGGTATTGCCGCCTTTGTATTCCGGCTCGTAATAGAACTTGCTGAACGCCAGTTTGCCGTTCTTGCCCTTTTTGATCGTCGCGATGCCGGTGCCGTAATCCTTGGTGGATTGATCCTTCAGCGCGAAATAAATCGCCAGCTTGTCGCCTTCCGATACCGCATGCCCCAGGTAAGCGCCGAACCCCGGCACCTCCAGCTTGAAACGATACGCGCCGTGATCGCCCGCGCTCTGCTCCGGCACCAGCTTCATCGTGACGGTGCCGGTATATTTGCCCTCGTGCGCATCGACGCCGGTGCATTCGTAGACCCCGCTGTAATCGGGCGCGGTAAAGGCGGGCTTGGCGTATGCCAAGCTGCTGCAAGCGAATAGTGCCAGTATGGCGGCAAGCTTCTTCATATCAATTCACCCTTTAAAACAGACTCTTAATCGGCAATCCAGATACCCGACTCGGGTGTCGGTAACACGGTAATCGTAACATCGCCCACCGTCACGACTTGCCCTGCCCGCACCTTGCAGGTTTTGCGCAATTCGACATTTCCGTCAACGGACACCGCGCCGCTGGCGACCATCGCCTTACCCGCGCCGCCGCTATCGCAAACGCCGGTCAACTTCAGCAACTGGTTGAGTTCGACGAATTCGTCGTTCAATACAAATTCATGTTGTTCCATGGGGTTCTCCGGTAAAGAAACGCTCGCGCATTTCCTGAAGGCCGACGGCCTCCAGCACTTCGTTAAGCCGTTCAACCGGCCTTCTGCGCGGCAGGTTTTTGTAGCGCGCGATAATCAGTTCGTTTTTCATCGAATGTTCCCAGCCGACCAGCTCCGTCACCGTGACCTGATAGCCGTGAGCCTCGAGCTGCAGGCAGCGCAGCACGTTGGTGATCTGGCTGCCGAATTCGCGCGTGTGGATCGGGTGGCGCCAGATTTCCGCCAGCGGGGTCTGGGCGAAGGCCTGGCTCTTGTTACGTCGCAGCACCTCGGCCACCTCGGCCTGACAGCATGGCACCAACACCAAAAATTTCGCCTGCTTTTGCAAAGCGAACTTGATCGCGTCGTCAGTCGCGGTATTGCAGGCATGCAAGGCGGTGACGATGTCGATTTCTTCCGGCAGCTCCGGCGAGGTGATCGACTCTTCCACCGACAGATTGAGGAAAGTCATGCGCTCGAAGCCCAGCCTGGCCGCTAGCGCACGCGATTTCCCGACCAGTTCCTGCCGCGTCTCGATGCCGTAAACATGGCCGGTAGCATGCTGCTTCATGAACAGGTCGTACAGGATAAAACCGAGGTAGGACTTGCCCGCGCCGTGATCCGCCAGCGTCGGGTTGCCGTTTTCCTCCATAACTTCCCGCAGCAGCGGTTCGATGAACTGGTAAAGGTGATATACCTGCTTCAGCTTGCGCCGGCTGTCCTGGTTGAGCTTGCCGTCGCGCGTCAGGATATGCAGCTCCTTTAGCAGCTCAATGGATTGTTCGGGGCGGATTTCGGGGATGCTGGTCACGGTCGGATAAAAGTCTTCTGTAGACTCACATGATAGTATTTTTTGCGGCCGTGCAGGACGCCGCCGCACAATGGTAAAATAATCAATTAATTAGATTCTGGTATTCGCATGGCAATTCAGTGGTTCCCCGGTCACATGACCTCTGCCCGCAAAAAAGCGGCGGAGACCATGGAATTTATCGATGTGGTGATCGAGGTGCTGGACGCGCGCCTGCCCGAGGCGAGCCATAACCCGATGATCGAAGAGCTGAGGTTGTTCCGCCAGCGCCCGTGCCTCAAGATCCTCAACAAGGCAGACCTCGCCGACCCTGTCGCGACCCAGGCCTGGATCAATTTCTACAACAAGCAGCCGGGCGTCAAGGCAGTCGCACTTTCATGCAAGAAACCGGGCGATGCCGCCAAGATCACAGGCCTGTGCCAAGGCATTGCGCCGCATCGCGGCACCAACCTCAAACCGCTCCGCATGATGATCATGGGCATTCCCAACGTTGGCAAATCGACCCTGATGAATGCATTGCTGAACAGGCGCGTCGCCAAGGTTGGCGACGAGCCGGCGGTGACCAAGAACCAGCAGCGCATCGACTTGAGCGATAAGGCCAGCATCACCGACACGCCCGGCATGATGTGGCCCAAGATCAAATACGACTCAGACGGCTTCATGCTCGCCGCCAGCCACGCCATTGGCCGCAATGCAGTGATCGACGAAGAAGTCGCCATCTACCTCGCCGACCTGCTGCTGAAACGCTATCCCGCGCTGCTCACCGAGCGCTATAAATTCGCCACCGCAGGCATGGATGGCGTAGACGTCGTCGAAGCGGTCGCAAAAAAACGCGGCTACCGCATCAAGGGTGGCGATCTCGACCTGGAAAAAGCCGCGATCACACTGCTGACGGATTACCGTTCCGGCACGCTCGGCCGCATCAGCCTGGAAACGCCGGAAACGCGTCGCGAAATGCTCGCTGCCGCCACACCGGTCGAAAAAACCACCGCGGATGAAGAGCAAGAAGCCGATTGATGCCTGCCCTTGCGGCGGAGTCTCTTACAGCACGTGCTGCGAACCCTTGCACCTCGCCAAGCCGCCCGCTTCCGCCGAGGCCTTGATGCGCTCACGCTACAGTGCCTACGTGATGAAACTGGAAGACTACCTGCTTGCCACCTGGCATCCCGACACCCGCCCCACTGCGCTCGACCTTGCCCATGACGATACAAAATGGCTGGGGCTGGAAGTGAAACATCACCGACAGGAGTCCGCCGATCAAGCCAGCGTCGAATTCGTCGCCCGCTACAAGATCGCCGGACGCGCGCACCGGCTGCACGAAATCAGCCGCTTCGTGCGCGAGGATGGGCGATGGTTTTACGTGGACGGCGAATTCCCCGAATAACCGGGTTCAGGATGCGCCATCCTCAAAATCGAGGGCAGTGGCTTCCCCTTCCGCGTCGATGATCTCCGCCCGCTTCAGGGTACCGCTGGCGTAGTATTCGTAGCGGTGCTGCATCTCGACCTCGCCGTAAACCATCTTCTGGAAGCCGGTCATGCGTTCCCCTTCGTCGAACCAGGCACGAAAGAAGGTATTGCGATTATTCAGCGCCGACTCGTCCAGCGGCTGGCTCAGTTTCAGCGGCAGCTTGACGCCGCTGTAAGTCACGAAATAGCGGCATTCGCCGTGAAACTCATTCGTCATGTCGTCCTGAGCCTGCCTTGTGATAAAACCTGCGTTCGAGCCACCATCCTTTTCATGGCTGCAATTTCACCTGCACCATGCCGTCCTCGATGCGCAACGGATACTCCTTCAATTCGCAGCCGGTAGGGCTCAACCCTTTTCCGGTGCGGCCGTCGAATACCCAATTGTGGAACTGGCAAGTAATGATGCGCCCGTTGAATGTGCTCCACAGTGGGACATTCTGGTGCGGGCAAGTGCCCTGGAAGGCTTTTATCTCGCCGCCGTCCGGCCAGACCAGCATCACATCACCTCCCTCGACGCTGAACGCGGCCAAATCGCCTTCCATGACGTTTTTCGCCTTGCATAACGTGACGTAGCTCATGTCTTACCCCTTGAAAAGTAAACGGCTCAGGCGCTTTTTTCCAGCAGCGCATCGTTGACGGAAAGAGCGAATTCGCGCCAGGCGGCGGACAGGTCGCGGCGTATGGCATCCATGTAGATCCGGTCGGGTTCGTGCTCGTCGGGAAAGTTGGAGATCGCGCACGAGCCGCGGTTGAATTCCAGCGCCGTATCGACCAGTTCGCGGATGAAGCCGTTGAATGGCGTCAGTACCGCCGGCGTCAGCGCGGAACGGCCCTGCTCCACCGTCACGCTGCGTGTATCGAAGGGCAGCTTATCCAGTTGCTGCAAGGCTTCGTCGTACATCTGCCCCGCCGTGTCCAGCAGGGCGCGCTGGGTCAGTTGTGCCTTGTGCTGCGCGGCAAGCGCGCGATTGAGATGGCTGCGGTAACGATCCAGCACATGGCTGCGCTGAACCGCCACCCAGTTGCCGAAACTAGTCAGGCCGTCGGCGTTGGTGCTCGCCTCTTGTGCCGGCACGTAACTGGTGGAAAGCGCCAGGCGCAGGCGCGCGGCGGCGTCCAGCGCCCCTTCCATGTAGCCCCCGCCCTGGCTGGCGGTTTCCGAGCCGCCCAGCAGCAATTTGCCGTCCCAATGCTGCTCGCGCAGCCGACGGTTGCCGTAGATGGGATGCGCCTCCGGCGGGTTGCGGTCCAGCGTGGCACAGGTGTAGCGCTCGTTGGCCCAGTCGCGGTAATGCAATTCCCCGTGCACGGCATCCTTGCCGAACACCTGCCCCAACTGGCTTTCCAGCAGCATGGGCATACCCAGGCGATAGGATTCGCGCACTTCCGGCGGCATCGCGACAAAACCGCCTAGCGCGGCATGGCCGGCGGCGTCGCAGGCATCGTAAATCTCGGCCAGCACCACTTGCGCATGGTTGACGAAGGCATTGCCCGAGTGTCCGGCCTCGCGCCAGAATGCGGATGCGTAGCCCGTCACCGCCTTGGCCTGATCCGCCATCCAGGTGTGGTTGGCGCGCATGGCTTGCAGCAGCGAGGCATCCAGCGCCGGCGTGAAACGCACATGCTCGGCCAGCAGCCGCGGCGGCAAGGCCAGCACGACGCGCCGGGCTTCGACGATCACTTCGCTGTCGGCATGACGAAAACGCAGTTCGATGCGGTCCCTCTTATTCTCCAGCGCCGTCAACTCGTGCTGCAAATGGATCGTCTCGGGCACCAGGCGCTGCACCAGCGCCGCCGCCAGCGCGCCCATGCCTCCCGCCAGGCGATGCGCGCCGCCATGCACACTATCCACCGTGAGCGCTTCGGGCTGTTTGTTGGGGTCGGTCAGGCTGAGGATTTCGCCATTGTCGTGCTGCGGAAAATGCGCGAGCCCCAGCGATTCCGTCAGCGCCAGCATGCGTGGCTGGACTTCCGGCCAGAACCAGGTCGGACCGAGGTCGACTGGCATTCCGGCCAGCGCCGAATGCTCCGACAGGATGCGCCCGCCTAATCGGTCGCGCGCCTCGAACAGGGCATACGGCTGCCCCGCCTGGCGCAATCCGTCAGCCAGTGTCAGGCCGCACAAGCCACCTCCTACAATCACGGTATCCAGCATGATTTCCCCTTTACCTCACTATGGCGTTATCGGATTTCCTGCTTCGTCCACCAGCCGCGCAGTAATGCCAGCTTTTGCGATTTCTTCCAGCGTCCGGTAAAAACTGCTTTCGTGCGTCACCGTGCCGTATTTTCCCAATACGGCGACATAGCGCGCCACGGGATCCACTTCGCAGCGGTAGCCCCGCCCGGGCGCATCGGTACTGCGGATGTTACCGTCCCAATCAACAAAATATCCCTGGCTCATACTGTCTCCTTTTGCTACTCCCCCAAGGCCTCGCGCAGCACCTGCGCCAGATGCTGCGATTCGCGTGCCGCGCCGTCGCGGATCTGGTGCCGGCAACTGGTACCATTGGCGATCAGCAGCGTATCCGCGCCGGCGGCACGCACTTGCGGCAGCAGCGCAAGTTCTCCCATTTGCATCGAAACCTCGTAATGCTCGGCTTCCAGCCCGAATGCCCCGGCCATGCCGCAACAACTCGCTTCGATGAATTCGACCTGCAGTTGCGGCACCAGCCCCAGCACCTTGCGCATCGCCTTCATCGCACCGAAGGCTTTCTGGTGGCAATGGCCATGCACCAGCACCGGCCTGGCCACGGCCCGCAGTGGCAGGTTGAGTCGTTTGGCCTCGGCTTCGCGGGCGAGGAATTCTTCCAGCAGCAATGCCGACTTGGCGACGGCGGCCACACGTTCGCCCAGCCCCAGCGCGTAATACTCGTCGCGCAGCATGAGCAGGCAGGATGGCTCCAGCCCGATCACCGGCAGGCCGCGCTCGACGAAAGGCCACAGCGCATCCACCATGCGTGCGGCCTCTTTGCGCGCCTCTTCAATCATGCCGTTGGAGAGAAATGTCCGGCCGCAGCACAGCGGGCGCTCGCCGTTCGCGGGGCGTGCCACATGCACCGTGTAGCCGCCCGCTTGCAGCACTTCCAGCGCGGCCTGGGCGATTTGCGGGTCGAAATGGTTGGAGAAGGTATCCACCAGCAGCACGACTTCACGTGCGTTGCCCGGCACCGCGGTGGCAACGGGCGCGGACGAAAGGAAGTCGCGGGCCGCCGCCCGCGGCAGCGAACGCCTGGCAGCGATGCCCAGCCAGCGCTCCATCGCCTGGGCAAGCGGCGGGATGGTGTCGCGCAGTACTCCCACCCACCCGAAAAGCCTGAAGTAATGCGCGAATCGCGGCAGATGCGCCATCAGCCGCTCGCGTAGCGGAATTTTGCCCAGGCCCACCCAGCGCTGGGCCAGCGCTTCGGTGCGCAGCAGCGCCATATCCACGCCGTTAGGGCATTCGCGCTTGCACCCCTTGCAACCGACGCACAACGCCATCGCCGCTTCCAACTCCGGGCCGATGAACGGCTGCGCGCCGTATTCGCCGTTGAGCGCGGCCTTGAGCGTCGCCGCCCTGTGCTGCGTCGAATGCGCCGCGTCGTGCGTGACCCGGAAGCTGGGGCACATCACGCCTTTTTCCTCGCGCTGGCATTGGCGGTTGCCTATGCACACCGCCGCCGCCTTGCCGTAAGCGCCGCCCTCGGCGGGAATCTGCGCATAGGCATCGCCTTGTCCGTAGCTGTCGTAGGCCGACCAGTCGAGCTTGGTTTTCATCAGTGGGCCTTGATCTCCGCGAACGTCCTCATCATTTCCTGCGGGTTCAGCTCGGCGATCATCGCCGGGGCAAACACATCCTCGCCCTGGAGCCAGCGGTCCCGGCTGCCGACATCCGTCAGCGCGATGTGCAAGGCATGGTTAAGTTCGTACAGGCCCCAGGCGTAACCGTTATCCAGCATCGCCGATTGCATCGCATTCTGCACGATGCCGCGCACCACCAGGTGCGGCTGGGAAATCGGGATCACGATATCGCCCCCCGCCATTGCAGCGACGCAGGCGCGCCTGTCATGGGAGGCGTGGCCGCGGCAGGCCAGCGTGCGCACCGGGTAGATGGTGCAGGCACCCTTGGCAATGAAAGGGCAGCGGCGGCGGCGTGTGATGCGTTCGGTCTCGGACAACCCACGGGTATCGGCATCGGCTTCGGCCACGCACTGCGCCAGGTCAATACCGCGCTCTCGCAGCCTTTCCGCCGTGGCGCGGATGAATCCGGCGATCAGCAGCACCTCGGGCGCGGTGGCGACAACGCGCAGACGGCAGCAGGCGGCGCACCCTTTGCGGCAATCCACTTCCGGTTGCCCTTCGGACTGGATTTCGACGTTGCCGTCGAAGCTACCGAAGGCGAGCGACAGCAAACCTTCGATCAGCTCCGGCCTGCCGCGCCGTTGTGCCAAGATGTCGTCGAATGCACCGTGCATGGCCTTGAAAAATGCCAGCGGGCTGTTATTCATGCCGCGCGCTCCATATCCATGCCGCGGAATACCGAGCAGCGCTTGAATACCTCCAGCGTCGGGAACTCCTCCGCCATGGCCTCGACAAAAGGCTGTTCGATTTGAAGTTTCATTGATTGCTCCCCAAAACTGAGCCCGTTTGTCGACAATGCAACAAAAAGGCCGATTCAAGCGGGTAGGAGCAAGAAAAATGCCTGCCCTGTTTAAGAGCCCATTTCAGTAGTTTCCATGCCCCGGGTTGGGCTCGTGTACGGCGTCTGCGGCGTTGCGCCGCTTTCCAAGGGAATGGCCATTGGCTGCGCGCCGCGCCTTGCATCCATCCGGACACGAGCCCAACGCGGAGGGCCTTTGGTCTGCGGGCTCATTGCCGCGTTGCGGGCTGCTTGTGGAGAATGACTACACCGCGCAGCCCGCGCCTTGCACTGCATCCCGCAGACCAGCGGCGCGGGGCATGGAAACTACTGAAATGGGCTCTTAATCCTCTCCGCCGGAAAAGACCGAGGGTTCCATGGACCAGTTTTCGACCACGCGACCGGATTCATTGCCCGCTGCGTCATAGCTGCGCTCTTCGAACCGCACACGCCCATCCCGCGCCATGACCAGCGCCGAACTTGACCGGGTACCATGATCCGCCCCGACGACAAAGCAGGCGGAAAGACGCTCCTCCTCATCCTCGTCGACGCCCGTGTCGGGCAGGCCGCTGGAGTACGTGGTACGGTCGCCCAGCATGGCAAAACCCGCGGCGGCAATGTCGTCCGGGCTCAATCCGCCGGCTCCCGGTTTGGGCAGGTCGACGGCTCCGCGCGCGGCGGATGCGGCGAGTTTCGGGTACGCCGCCAGCAGGATGCTGAACCCGCCGTGCGTCAGCAGATACGTCCCCAGCAGGCTATCCAGTTGCGCGCATTTCGGCCAGCGCTCGTCCAGCAGGCCGTTGGAGACGGTATGCACCCCTTGTGTCAGCGCCAGCGGCAGGCGCGTATGGGTTCCCGCGTAATACGCTTGTCGCGTCGAGCCGACGATGAGGTTGAAGGGCGGATGGCTGCCGCGATTGCGCATGAACTGCCGCACATGCGCCACGGGAGTATCGTCGGATGCCAGGTAATCCAGCGTGAGCTGCCCGCGCGAAGGCAACGCCGGGTCGACCGGCTCGCCATCGCGATACGGCGTCACAGCGGCGTAGCGCCCTTCGCGGGTGACACACATCCAGGCACCGCCGCGCGCCTCGTCGCGCCCGGCAAAACAATGCGGCGCATCCGGCCACCAGTCGGCCGGAGCCGCTGGCCGGTCATGCGGCCCGTCATGGTTCATCAACAGCACCAGGGGGAAATCGGGATGTGCACGCCAGGCGATTGCGATCAGGCTCATGAATTGTCTCGTTTGTCGGGAAATGGATGTTGCGAGACACTGAAGCAATATGCATGCGCGAACGCCGCAGCACCCTCCGCAACAACTCTTGGAAACTGCTTTAAAAATTCGCGAGGAGGGAGGGATGCAAGGCGCACGGAACGCAGCGACCGAGACAGTACGCGTAGTACGGCGAGGAAGTGAGTACCGCGCAACGCAGCAGACACCCTCCGCAGCAATTTTTAATCAGTTTCTACAGCCTGTACCCCTCCTCCATCAGCACCCGCCGCACCGCTGGCCGCTGCAACATGCGCCGGTAATGCGCGAGGCAGTTCGGCGGCAATTCCAGCTTGATCTTGTCGGCCCAGAATTCAACGTAGAACAACGCGGCATCGGCGATGCCGAAGCTGTCGACGACGTAGTCCCTGCCCGCCAGCGCTTCGTTCATCACGGCCAGGCCTTTTCCGACGATCTCGCAGCCGCGCTCCCGGATGGCTTCATGGTCAGCCTCGTTGGCGGAGTAATTGGAGGTGGTGAAGATGCGCGTGTAGCCCTGCCCGTGGATGGTGCCGACGACGTAATCCATGGTCTCGATCACGCGCGCCTCGCCGTCGATCCCCTCCGGCAGCAGTTTCGCCTTGGGATAACGCCGCGCCAGCCACCACGCGATGGCCTGGAATTCGGTCAACGCCACGCCGTCGTCGCACACCAGCGTGGGAATGGTGGCCTTGGGGTTGATCGCCAGGTATTCCGGCTTGAACTGGTCGCCCGCCATCAGGTTGACGAGATACACCTCGAACGGCAGCTCCAGTTCCTCGAGCAGGATATGGATGCCGGTGGAGCACGAGCCGGGGGTCATGTGAAATTTCATGCGTATGCTTTCCGTATGTGTTGCATTGCCGACAAAACCGCTTGAGACCACCGGATCAAGCATCAGTCGTGCCTGCACCGCGACTCTGCCCCGGCAACACGCACATCGCGGTAAAATCGGCGCAATCCCCGTTCGGAACATCGCCATGGAATACCGTCGTCTAGGAAGCAGCCACCTCAACGTCTCCGCCATCTGCCTCGGCACGATGACCTTCGGCCAGCAGAACAGCGAAGCCGAGGCGCACGCGCAACTGGATTACGCCGTCGCGCACGGCATCAACTTCATCGACACCGCCGAGATGTACCCCGTGCCGCCGCGCGCCGACACGGTCACGCGCACCGAGACCATCGTCGGCAACTGGCTGAAAAAACAGTCGCGCGACAAGATCATCCTCGGCACCAAGGTCGCCGGCCCGCGCCGCCACATGGAGTGGATACGCGGCGGGCCGAAGTCGATGGACCGCACGAACATCCGCGAAGCTATCGAAGGCTCGCTGCAACGCCTGCAAACCGATTACATCGACCTCTACCAACTGCACTGGCCGGAACGCAACGTGCCGATGTTCGGACAATATCAGTTCGACCCGACGCAGGAATTCGATAACGGCCGACAAAAAGAATGGATACCCATCCGCGAACAACTGGAAACGCTGGCCGAGCTTGTAAGTGAAGGCAAGGTGCGTTACGTGGGCGTTTCAAACGAGCAACCTTGGGGCGTCATGGAGTTTTTGCGAATCGCAAAGGAATACGACTTGCCGCGCATCGCCTCCATCCAGAACTGCTACAACCTCATCAACCGCGGCTTCGAATTCGGACTGGCAGAAATCGCCTGGCGCGAAAACGTCGGCCTGCTCGCTTACTCCCCACTCGCCTTCGGCCATCTCACCGCCAAATACCAGTCCGACCCGCAGGCCCAGGGCCGCGTCACCCAATTCAAGGGCTTCGCCCAGCGCTACGACAAACCCAACGTGCAGCCCGCCGTCGCCGCCTATGCCGAGCTCGCGCGCAAACACGGCATGACGCCGGCCCAGATGGCGCTGTCATTCGTGTATCGCAGATGGTTTGTGGCAAGCACGCTCGTGGGCGCTACGTCGATGCAGCAGCTGGAGGAAAATCTCTCGGCCTGGGAAAAGCCGCTGTCGGAAGACATCATGAAGGAAATCGAAGGCCTGCATTTGCGGTATATGAATCCGGCACCGTAAGGCTGGCTTCGACCAAAAAGCGGTCGGTCGGCAACAACCCAATTTTATGATCCTCTGAGCTACAATCAAAAAAACGTGGCTGTGTCTCCTTTTCCATAAATCAATATAGGGACGCGCTAGACATTAACTCACAGAAAGTAAAAGACAAAATGATGAGTTGTCCCAGTGTTGTCATTATTAATATAGGGACGTATGCGTCTCTATAATTACTGTTGGGGCTACTGGGCTCAGCAATGAACATCCCGCTACCATTTGAAAGCCTGAACGAGACCGATATTCGGGAGGAGGTGCTTGCCCCTCTTGTCAGAAGTCTTGGATACCGGTCAGGGACGCCGAACAACGTTATCCGAGAGCAGTCATTGCGGTACCCGATGTCGTCTCTTGGTCGCAAGGATGCCAAGAAGGACCCCGCGCTTCGGGGTAAAGCGGATTACATTCTCGAAGTTCAAAAACGTGTGCGCTGGGTAATCGAAGCAAAGGCCCCCGAGGTCTCTCTCGGCGTAGACGACATAGAACAAGCATGGTCATACGCCAACCACCCAGAAGTGCGGGCCGTCTATTTTGTTCTATGCAATGGCCGGCAACTTCTTGTGTATCGCACTGTTCACGGCCCTGAAGCGCCTCCCGTTCTTTCTCTCACCTATGAGCAGTTGGAGTCGGACTTTCAGGTACTCTCAAATCTTCTCTGCCCCGACGCTCTGCTGCGGGACTTCCCTGATGTGAAGCTCGACGTCGGAGTACCAATAGCTCCAGGGCTTCGATCAATTGCCCGGATCACGAATGGCCTGATTCGCTATGAAACCAATAGCCTTGGTTCGGCAGTCCTGAGTGAACTCCAAAATGGAATCCGGGAAGGAGCCATCGAGCGAGATAGCAACGGAACACTCATTGCGTTCTTAAAAACCGGCGGACCTAGTCGTTCTCTTCAAGAGCTAAATGAAAGGCTGGGACTTTCCACATTTGAAATGACAAGTCCGGACACACAGCTTTCCAGCGACCCATCGCGTCCAACATCATTTGTTTATGCGCATCGCGTCATTCTCCCTGCCGGCGAGAAACTACTTGACCTGAATACCTGGAAACATATTCAGCTTCCCCAAAACATTACCTGCGATGTTCGTTCTGAAGCTAGCGGCGTATTTGAAAACCGCACCTTTTCCGGGCGCTTCATGACGGATATGCTTTACGTTGAAGCTGGGATGGCCGTCAACATGTCTGGCTCGTTTGAGGTTCATCTTGCGTAGCCCCAACCCGGCAGTCGAGCGGACCTGAGAGAAAAGCCGCGCAGGCCGCTCACTTCTATGTTAGACGGCACATGAACCTCCCCGCTCCAGAGTTGCTGGCGATCATCGAGTACCGTATGCGCGCGGTCGCAATCGGTCACCTTGCGCTGCAATACACGAGCGCCTGGGAGGAAGTGCCTGCAGTTCAGATTTACTTCGACGGAAAGCAGGTGATCGAAGGCAAAGCCACGGCGTTCACGAACAGCGCCATCGAGGCTGCCATCGTTCATTGCCGTGCACTGCTCGAATTTCTTGGCCTTGCTGCAAGGAGTCAAACAGAACTTGCGGAGCGTTCCGCCCGGAGCAAGACCGACGATCAAGGAATCGAACACGTTGGCGGTCTCAACAAGGTGTCCGTTGAAGCGGCCGTTCATTCGTATCCGGGGCCCAAGCATGAAGCGGAGGGTGCGCTCGCCTATGTCATCTATCTGGCAAACAAGGGGCTTGCGCACACCACATCCTCATTTACCAAGCACGATCAAGGCTCGCAACTACTTGAGATCGCCTTCCGGGGTGTTCCGGTCCTCATGGTGAACAACTTCTATGTACCGCTCGGAATTCAGCCGCCTGAGTACAAAGTCTTGGGCCACAAACGTGCCGTCTAACCCGCTCATGTCGAACGTTCCTGAACTTTCTAACTTCCGCTTTGCGCAAGCCGCCTTTCCTGCGTTGCCTCCCGCCCGACCTTCTGGCATGAAACTGCACATAGCACCGGCATAGCCGCGAAAACCGGTATTCAGTGGCGCAGCGCGCCGTTTTCGTTTTAGCCTGGATTCCGGCTCAAGGCCGGAATGACGGGTTTTGCACTATGCGAGTGCCGGGCGGCGCCCTTGTGGGCGACCCGCCGAATCAGATACGAAACTGCGCCACCACACCCTGCATTTCCGCCGCGACCTGATCCAGTTCCTGCGCGGTCTCAGCCGTGGATTGGGCGGCGGCGCTGTTTTCCTCGGTCATCTGGGCGATACGTTCGACTTGCTGGGCAATGTTGTTGCTGGCTACGCTCTGCTCGCGAATGGCGAGGCTGATTTCGCCCACCATATCCACCGTTTGCTGCGCGCTCTGGCCGATCCGCGACATTGCTTCGTTCGCTTCGCTGGCCTGCTGCACGCCGCTGCCAACGTGATTCGCAACGGCATGCATGCCTTTCACGGCACTTTGCGCGCTGACTTGCATGGCCGCGATGCTGGTCGATATTTCCTCGGTGGACCGCGCGGTGCGCTCCGCCAGTTTGCGCACTTCGTCGGCCACCACGGCGAACCCGCGTCCCTGCTCGCCGGCACGAGCGGCTTCAATGGCGGCGTTAAGTGCGAGCAGGTTGGTCTGTTCCGCCACCTCGCGAATAACCGCGACGACGGCACTGATCTTCTCGCTGTTCTGCTCCAGCTTGGCAATATCTTCGGAGGCGACATGCACCGTTTGCGCGATTTTGTGAATATCTTCCACGGTTTTGTTGATGACGCTGCCGCCCGCCTGGGCCAACTGGCCGGAATGCTCGGACAGGCGGTTGGCTTCCGCGGTCTGATCTGCCACGTGGGTGATGCTCACCGTCATCTCCTCCACCGTGGCTGCCATGTCGGAAGCGGACTCGCTTTGCTGGACGGAGCTGGTGGAAACCTGGGAAGCCGCGGCGGCAAGCGCTGACGAAGCGGTGGTGATTTTGTTGGCGCGATCCCGCAGGTTGGACAAACTCTCCTGCACCCCTGCGATCAGATGATTGAAGGCATCCACCATTTCCCCGATTTCGTCATCCGACCGATGTGCAGCCCGCAAGGTGAAATCGCGATCGCGTTCGATATTGGTCAGGGTTTCGCGCATATCCCTAATCGAACCGACGACGCTGCGATAAATCCATGTGCCGATACCGCCGCACAGCAAGGCAGCGAGCACCAGCACTGCCGAAATCACGCCTACGGCCCAGGCAAAAGTTTTCTTGTAATCCGCGATGAAGTTGTCCGCGATACGGGTATTGAAATCAAGGTCGGCATCCAGTGCTTTTATTGCCTGGGCATGCAGGTCGGCTTGGCTCGTCAGGTAATCGCGTGCTTCCTGCTTTTGCCCGGCCTGAGACATGCGCATCGCGTTATCAACGACCTCCAAAAAGGCCAGCACGTCTTTTTGCGCGGCTTTCCACAACGCCTCGTCCTCAGCATTGGTAAGCAAATCCTTGCCGTAATGCTGCAACTGCCTCAGCAGATCGTTGCGCGCCGCAGCCAGTTCGCGCTCCTCTTCCGCCATTTTTGCGGAATCAGTCGCCAGGATATGCTCGCTGGCAATCGCCCGGATTTCATTCAGACGGATGGTGGAAAGATAAAGCGCGTCGTAGCTGGGAAGAGTATTGATGTACAGGTACTCACCGCCGTCGCCTATTTTTTTTACCTGCGACAGCGCATAAACCCCAAGCATCACCGCGCTGCCTACTGCAATCAGAATCAGCAAAACCAACCGTTTGGCGATACTCATGATCCACCCCCCCCTTTTTTGCGCAGACAATGAATTTTATCCAGCCACGTATAAAAATCCTGTAAAAAATTTACGCAACAGATTGATCGGATTTGATAATTTACTGATTAACTTGTGCCGGCGGAGGGATAGTTCAACGCGGCGTCATGCTGCCAGCACGCCGAATTATCGTTGCGAAAATCCGGCACCGAAGGCCTGCTTATGGCCGATAGCGGCCTGCCAATCGAGCGATCTTTGGCGAATCAAAAGCAGTAGCCTTAAAAGCTAACCTTTGTGATGCGCTTCTTGTCTATCCTTGCAGCGTTTGCAAATCCAGCGTTGATGCAGCCGATCTGCGGTGACGATCTGCATGCCTCCCGCAGCGGGACAGGAATTCTTGCATTGCGTGCAGAACTTGTCACCCGGCTGCCTTGAGGGTAACCATCGTTCCGAGATAACAGTCATGACCTTGCCTATCGGGTTACTGAATTTTCATCATACCCCTACCAGCGGCGAGTAACGGCCGACGCCTGAAATTTCTACCGAAAAGCCTGGATCAGGCTTTTTCCCTCATCAGGTCGAAGGCTCCCGGCGAGTTGCGATCAAGGCCGTCTGGCGTGAAACTGCACCGGCTGCGGCTGGGCCATTTGCAATACCGGCTTGCGGATTTTTCCCATGACGTGCATTTCGCAGCGCTTGCAGTCGAATTTGAGGGTGATGCGATCCTTGCCGTTAACCAGCGTCATCGGTTCGGCGGTGATCGTGCCCTGCACGCCGATAACGCCCTTGGCTTCCTTGGGGCACATCGCGAAGCTGTAGCGCAGGCAGTGCTTGGTGATCATGACCGGCACCTCGCCCAGCTCCTCGTTGGCCTCGTAGGCGGCAGCGATGGCCTGGACGCCGTGTTTTCCGTAGAAGGCGCGGGCCTTGCGGTTGTAGATATTGGCGAGGTAGCTCAGCGTATCTTCCGGGTAAATCGCCGGAGGCTGGGCAGGCGTGCCAGGTTGCGGACGTCGGTAGCCCTCCGTGCGCACCTGTTGCAGCCGCATAATCGCATCGCGCCGCAGCGCGTTGACGACCGATGCCGGCACGAACCAGGGCTGCCCAATGTCGAGAGTAATCTCCTTGACCGAAAAATCGGTACCGCCGAGCTTGCCGAGATTTTCGCGCAATGCGGCTTCGGCTTTTTCGGTGTTCTGGGCTGGCAGTTTGTCGGCGATACACTGCGCCTCGGTGGTGAAACCATCGGCGTCGATCACGCTGAGCGCAAAACCGTCGTTCGTTTCCTTGAAGGTCAATGCAACGGGAATGCGCCGTTCGGCCGAAGGCTTTTCCAACTGGCGCATGAAGGCGTGGTCTCTGTTACGGTACACGGTGGTGTTGCGACGCAAATCCGCAGGCATCTCATTCGGATAAAGCCGCGTGCCCTGCACGGTATTGACGCGCAGCCCCACCAGTTCCTTATGTACGTCGAAGAAACATACGCCGTCGCCGTTGTGCAATTCCAGCGCGGTATCAACCTCGAAGTGATCCTGCCCCACACGCGTCACCTTACCGATTTCTTCACCGGCGAACTTGGGCGTATCAAATGCACCGACATCTTCGCCCCGGCCGTGAATGAAGTATTCCGTGGTACTGCGGTTGAAGGTCTTGTCCGGCTGCGGTGTGAAGCTATAGGTGCACAGGCCCGAGGAGGAGCGCGCATATTGCGGCATCTCGTCGAGCAGCCCATCCAGCAACTGGCGGTAATAGGCGGTGGCGTTCTTGACGTAGGCCATGTCCTTGTAGCGGCCCTCGATCTTGAACGAGCTCACGCCCGCCTCGATCAGCGCGCGCAGGTTGGCGCTCTGGTCGTTGTCCTTCATTGATAGCAGGTGCTTGTCCTTGGCGAGAATGCGGCCTTGCGAGTCTTCCAGCGTGTAAGGCAGCCGGCATTCCTGCGCGCACTCGCCGCGATTGGCGCTGCGGCCGCTGTGTGCATGGCTGATGTAGCACTGGCCGCTGAAGGCGACGCACAAGGCACCGTGGACGAAGTATTCGAGGTTGCAGGTGGTTGCTTCAGCCACCTTGCGGATGGTGGCAAGGTCCATCTCACGTGCCAGCACGATCTGGGAAAAGCCGACCTGATCGAGAAACACCGCTTTTTCCACCGTGCGAATGTCGGTTTGCGTGCTGGCGTGCAGCTGGATCGGCGGCAGATCCATCTCCAGCAGGCCCATGTCCTGCACGATCAGTGCATCCGCGCCGGCTTCATAAAATTGCCAGGCAAAATCGCGCGCCGCTTCCAGCTCGTTATCGTGAAAAATAGTGTTGAAAGCGACGAACACGCGCGCATGGTAACGATGCGCATGCGCCGCCAGCCGCGCGATGTCGGCGATGGAGTTTTCCGCCTTGGCGCGCGCTCCGAACGCCGGGCCGCCGATATAAACCGCATCCGCGCCATGATTCACGGCCTCGATGCCGATATCGGCATTGCGGGCGGGAGCGAGCAGTTCGAGGTGGCGTGGGTTTGTTAGCATAAGTCGTAAGTGCCTATTTCCGTATGTCTCATCGCTTGCGCCTTGCACTGCATCCCGCAGACGAGCGATGCGGTCTATGAAACCTACGAAAACAGGCATTAAATCAATGGGGTGCGTACTATAACATACGCTCGCTCAGGCACTTTTCCGCAAATCGATGAAAAGCCGCAAATCCTTGACCCTAAAAGATATTTAATTCATTCTAACCGAACGAATGAACACACCAGCCCAAGACTTGACGGGGTCATCAGTTGCCGGTGGTACTTCGGATACGGATCAACTCGAAACCCTGGTCCAGATCGAGTTGGTCAGCACGTTGGCCCGTCAATCCCGCGATGCGTCGCTAATAGCGCCGGTTGGGTTCTTGTTTTTAGCTTTTCTCCAGATCGGGCATGCTCCGCTTATGTCCATCCTGGTATGGCTGGCGCTGGTAATCGTGCCGGATGTTCTGACTCTCCTGCGATCATACAAATTCGATCAGGTTCCCCGCACGCTGGCCGCCATGCGGTCCTGGCAGGCCTATCAGACATTGATTCACAGTTTTGCCGGCCTCGCCTGGGGCTCATCCATATTGTTTTTCGTAAGCGACGCCACCCCTATCGAACACGAAATGAAAATCATCCTGGTGTTAATGGTGGTCAGTGCGCTGGCGGTCATTCCGATCTCAACCTCGCTCGCTTCGCTGACCGGTTTTCTGCTCGGCATCACCACGATTCCCTTGTTCCATTATTTCGCCGGCCCGCACCCGAATCATCTCTGGCTGGCCCTCGGCTCGCTCATCCTGATGGGCTGCGCATTGCATTTCGGCCGGATTGCCCACCAGCAGATTCGTGCACATGTCTTGAGTTCGGCGATTAACGACCGGTTGGCATCGGCGCTAAGCGACGCCAACCTGACCATCAACGAGACCAATCGCAAGTTGCAGGAAAAGAACCTGGCATTGACCCATGCGATGGAAAACCTCAACAACCAGGCCACGCACGACGAACTGACAGGCCTATACAACCGCCGCTACATCCTGCAACGGCTTGAAGACCAATGGCAGGATATCCGCCGCTACCACACCACCTGTTCCATCGCACTGCTCGACATTGATCACTTCAAGCTTGTGAACGACAGATACGGCCATGGAATCGGCGATCTGGTGCTGAAGGGATTCGCCAGCCGTATTCAAGGCGAACTGCGACAGGGCGACATATTCGCGCGCTATGGGGGTGAGGAATTCCTGCTCGTATTGCCGATGACCGAACTGGAAGCGGCCGGAAAGCTCGTCGACCGCTTGCGGCAAATCGTCGAAGAGACTCCTATCATCGATGAGCCGCTGACCATCAATATCCGGAGTTCGTTTGGCGTGGCGGAATTAATGCCCGCCGAAGCAGTGCATGCCTGCATTTCGCGCGCCGACCGCGCGCTTTATCGCGCCAAGAAAGGCGGCAGAAATCGCGTGGAACTTGCCGGCAAGGATAACTGAGGCCATTACTTTTCGCCCCAATGCTCCTCGACGCGACCGTCCTGTGCCACGAATATGGCACTGGCAAGACCCTGAAAAATCCCGTGTTCCACCACCCCTGGCGTCGCATTGAGCATGTCGTTCAGCGCCTGGCTATCGACCGTGGGATCGAACACCATGTCGAGCACCAGGCTTCCGTGCGATGTAACCGCCAGCCCATCCTTGCTCGCGTTCTGCCGCAAGCCGCCGCGCCCGCCCAGCGATTCCAGCGTGCGTTTGGCGAGTTGCCAGGCAAAGGGAATGACTTCGACCGGGATCGGGTATTTTTCGCCGATCCGGCTCACCAGCTTGCTTTGATCGACCAGCACGATAAAACGGTCGGCCGCGCGTGCCAGCAATTTCTCACGCACCAGATCCGATCCGCGCCCTTTCAGCAGCGTCATGTCCGGCGTGACTTCGTCCGCGCCATCGACGTAAAGATCAAGACGGCTGACATGCTCCATCGCTACCAGCGGCAAACCCAGGCCTTGCGCCTTGATCGCGCTGATGACCGAACTCGATGCGGCAGTCACCTGCAAGCCTTCCTCATTGCGGCGACGAGCGAGTTCTTCGATGAAGTAATTGGCGGTCGAACCGGTTCCCAGACCGACCAGCATGCCGTCCTCCACCAGCCGGGCGGCCTGGTAAGCAACGAGCTCTTTATCGTTCATGGTGTCCTCCGTGAAGCCAGGATTGATTATTTACCCCAACGTAAAGCCGCAGTATGCACAGGCGAGTCCCAATGCCGGCGGATTTCCTCATCCAACAGGCAGACAGTGATCGATGCCCCGGCCATTTCCAGCGAGGTGGTGTAGTCGCCGACAAGCGAGCGGCTAATGGTAATTCCCTGCTGTTTCAGCAATTTTGCAGCGGAGTTGTAAAGCACGTATAACTCCATGAGCGGCGTACCCGTGAAACCGTTCACCATCAGTAGCGCTTCGCTGCCCTGTACTGGTTTCAGGTCGTCCAGAATTGCAGCCACCAGATCGGCGACGATTTCGTCCGCAGTACGCATCAGCTCGCGGCGACGGCCAGGTTCGCCATGGATCCCAACCCCCATTTCCAGTTCATGATGCTCGATGTCGAAGGTCGGGCGGCCGGCGGCGGGCACCGTGCAACTGGTCAAAGCCACGCCCATCGAGGCAGTGCGACTATTCACCCTGTCACCCAGCGCCTTGCAGGCAGCAAGGTCGGCACCGGTTTCGGCCAGGCTGCCGACCACTTTCTCGACAATGACCGTGCCTGCAACGCCACGGCGGCCAGTGGTGTATGTCGAGTTCTCGACAGCTACATCGTCGCTGGTCATCACCGTGGCATGTTCGAACGGCAGCATTTCTGCCGCCATTTCGAAATTCATCACGTCGCCAGCATAGTTCTTGACGATGAACAGCACGCCCTTCCCACTCTCGGCGGCAACGGCAGCGGCCAGCATCTGGTCGGGCGTGGGCGAAGTGAACACGTGCCCGGGACAGGCCGCATCCAGCATGCCATAGCCGACAAAGCCGCTATGCAACGGCTCGTGACCGGAACCGCCGCCGGAAATCAGCGCCACCTTGCTTTCAGCTTTGTGGGCGCGCACAAGGTAATTCGGATCGAGATTCAGACTGACGATGTCGTGATGCGCGGCGGCAAAACCGGATAGGCTTTCTACCAGCAGATCATCAACCTGGTTGATGAATTTTTTCATGAGAACTCCTCTTGCTTGTCGCTGCCCTGAAGCAGGCGTGGAATAGTTATTTCATCAGCGCCAGATCGCAGATCGTGTCGATAATCACCTGACTGCTCTTGGCGCCCGGATCGATATGCCCGACGGCTCGCTCACCCAGAAAAGCCGCTCGCCCTTTGGTGGCAACCATACTCCTGGTTGACAGCATACCCTGCTCGGCTTCGCGTTTTAGCACCGCCAGCAATGAGGCACGCTCGAATCCTTCATCGGTCAGACGGGTGAAAGTCTGGGATACCGGAATAAGCACATCCAGCATCGTTTTCTCGCCAATGTCGGACTTGCCGCGCGCCTTGATCGCCTCGACACCGGCGGAAAATGCAGTGGCGATTTGCGGCAATGTTTCGGTCCCCTCTTCCTTGACGGCTTTCGCCATCGAGATGAAAAAACTGCCGATCAGTGGGCCGGAAGCGCCGCCTATGGTGGAAAGGAGCTTCATGCCGATTCTTTGCAGCGCAACATCCGGCGCAAGTGGGGCCAGCTCTTCGCGCATGCCGACGATGGTGACACAGCCACGCTTCATATTGATGAAATGGTCACCGTCGCCAATTGCGCGATCCAGCGATTCGATTTCGGATTCGTGGGTGAGGATGGCCTGATGAACGGCTTCGGCCGCTCGCAGAATGAATTCGGTGTCCATGCGCTTGCCTTGATTCTGAGTGGCGGGGAAGCGCTTATGCTGCCAGTTTTTGGCAATAGCGCCAAGGGAAAAGAAAGAAAGGCAGGCATGCCGGCGAAATTATCATCGCCGTCAAACCAGAAGGAAATCTAAACAGAAACGGCCGATGTCGAGCACGATAAAATCGTGGCCTCGATATCGGCCGAGTCATACAGCCAACGATTGCAGAATCTTACTTGGCTTCTTCAGCAGGAGCAGCCGGGGCAGCTTCGCCTTCGGCGGGCGCTGCAGGAGCTGCGGAATCAGCAGGAGGAACCCAGCCGCCCGGTTCAGCCGGAGCCGGCTCAGGGGCGGCTTCTGCCGGAGCGCTTTGCTCAGGAGCGGCGGCTTCAGGTGCAGGGGCGTCCGCAGGCGCGTCTTCCTGCTTTTGGCAACCGGCAAACAATACACCAGCAATGGAAAGAGCGAGCAATGTCTGGATCAAAGATTTCATAAGTTCCTCCTTTAAAAATTAAGCGAGACGGCGTCAGCTACGCCAGAAAAAAATGATAGCAGCAATCATGCCTGAATTTCGGAAAATGTGCTTGATATTCAATACTTTTCCAATCAATTCTTCCCGGATAGTGAAATATGAGAGCTTAACTCATGCTTCGCCTTAAATTGGTCATCGATTTACTTCCATAAGTTCCTGAAACAGCCAACAAGCCTATTTGCGACAATCGACACCGAACGACAATGCACCGCTGGCAGTAAGCAAAAGTAAACCGCCGGCAATCGAAAGATTCTTGAGGAACATGATCATCTGTATCTGATCAGCAAAGTTGTGATGGAATATTACCGCTGCGGCTATCGAAAAAGCCGCCAGCGCAAACGCGGCGATCCGGGTCTGGAAACCGATCACAATGGCAATGCCGCCCAGGATTTCGAGCGCGATGGTCGGCCATACGAGGATGCCCGGTACACCCATGGATTCCATGAAACCTGCGGTGCCTGCCGGATCGGAAATCTTACCGATGCCGGAAAGAATAAAAATCAATGCCAACAGGATGCGGCCAACTAGGTGAGCAAAAGGGTTCATGCATTTCTCCTTTTTATTTCATATGGTTATTGAATGACGCACTGCGCAGTGCATGATACTGCCATCTTTCGCCATTCGCCATGTCACCCTGTTTGCACTTCCTTTGCCGAGTTTTCGCATGCGTCGCACCCAATCAGCCGGTCCCGTCCTCCTTCCTTGGCACGGTACATGCGCCGGTCGGCGATTTCTATCAACTCACTCCACGACTCCACCTTATCGGCGATGCGTTCGGCGAGGCCGATGCTGGCCGTCAGCTTGCCGCCATCCGGCCTGATGCCGAAGCCTGCTCTCGCAATCCGCTCCAGGGCAAGTGTGGCCTCGGCCGCGGAGGTGCCGGGAAAAACCAGCAGGAACTCCTCGCCACCCCAGCGCACCAGCAAATCGCTGACGCGCAAATGCTCCTGGATCGCGGAGGCGGCATTCCGGATTGCCAGGTCGCCGGCATCGTGCCCAAAGTTGTCGTTAATGCTCTTGAAGTAATCCAGGTCGAGGAAAGCGAGGGTCAGGCAGGTCTCGGCCCGCTTGGCCAGTTCGAACTGGAATTCGAGCATCTCCTGGCCGCTGGCGCGTGCAAAACATCCGGTCAGCGAATCCCGGATATTTTCGCGCACCAGCAATATCATCAGTGCCAGTTGTGAACAGCAGGAGATGGTTGCAACCCCGCTGATCAGCACCAGCAGCCACAACGAGCCGACAAACGAAGGCCAGTTGAAGACCGGCAGCTGCAAGGAGGTAGCAACGATTTGCACCAGCAGGATGGGAACGGTAATCGCGATGCTTTCCACATAGGTCAGCGGGAAAATGCCCATGCCCGCCACCACGACAAAGGGCAGGATGGTATAGCCCATCGAAAAACTGGTCGCCAGCCAGTCCAGATCGGCGCTGGCGAGATAGATGTAAACAAAGGAATAGAACACCGTCGGCACCAGCAGCATCAACAGCATATGGGCCAACGCGACGTTGATTGTCCTGACCCTGCGCGCCGAAATCGTCAATCCCAGAAAGCAAAGCGAGGCGACGATATGCGCAATAGCCACCGCCGGCCATAAATCATCCGGCAGGAACAAGGCATCCAGCGGAATCCAGAGCGGCGTGCAAACAAAGAAAATCAGGCTGATGAGGCGGACGCGTGAGGCAATCACCGCAGCACGCTTCGAGCAAAGCAGGGAAATATGGCCGTTGGAGATGAAGAGCCAAAAAAGCTCCTGCCGGGAAATGTCCCCCAGCACGGCCTTGAACGGATCCAGAAATACAGCCCGCAGCATCATTCAGGCACCTTTGCAATTGAACCTGCAATGCAGGTTAAGCAAGAGCTAAGTACTAGATTGAGCTTATTTTTTTTGGATGGCAAGAGAAGACGGAGATTGTCATGCAAAAACACGACAGCTACGAAATCCCTGCGATTACAGGAGCTTGGACCATACTCACGGAAGGCGGGGAGGCGATCTGACCTCCCGCCTTTTTGCAAGATTACCGACTGATTGGCTTGTAACGTATCCGCTTGGGCTTGGCGCCCTCTTCGCCCAGGCGCTTCTTCTTGTCGGCTTCGTATTCCTGGTAGTTGCCGTTGAAGAAGGTCCATTGCGAGTTGCCTTCGGCGGCGAGGATGTGCGTCGCGATGCGGTCGAGGAACCAGCGGTCATGGGAAGTCACCAGCACGCAACCGGCGAATTCCAGCAGGGCGTCTTCCAGCGCGCGCAGAGTTTCCACGTCGAGGTCGTTGGAAGGCTCATCCAGCAGCAGCACGTTGCCGCCTGCGATCAGGGTCTTCGCCAGATGCAAGCGCCCGCGTTCGCCGCCGGAGAGGTTGCCGACGATCTTCTGCTGGTCGCCGCCCTTGAAGTTGAAGCGGCCGAGGTAGGCGCGCGACGGCATTTCGAATTTGCCGACCGAGAGAATATCGGCGCCGCCGGCAATGGTATCGAACACGGTTTTCGTGCCATCCAGCCCTTCGCGGCTCTGGTCGACGGAAGCGATGTTCACCGTCGAGCCGATGACGATTTCGCCGCTATCGGACTGCTCACGGCCCTGCAGCATACGGAACAGCGTGGATTTACCCGCGCCGTTGGGGCCGATCACGCCGACAATCGCTCCGGGGGGCACGCTGAATGACAGGTTATCGATCAGCAAACGCTCGCCGAAGCCCTTGGACACGCCGTTGAATTCGATGACCTTGTCACCGAGGCGCTCGCCGGGAGGAATGAAGATTTCCTGCGTTTCGTTGCGCTTCTGGTATTCGACGGAATTCAGTTCTTCGAAGCGGGAGAGACGCGCCTTGGACTTGGCCTGGCGCGCCTTGGGGTTCTGGCGCACCCATTCCAGTTCCTGCTTCATCGCCTTCATGTGAGCATCGACTTGCTTGTTTTCCTGTTCCAGGCGCGCTTCTTTCTGCTCCAGCCAGCTGGAGTAGTTGCCCTTCCAGGGGATGCCCTGGCCGCGGTCGAGTTCAAGAATCCACTCGGCGGCATTGTCGAGGAAGTAGCGGTCGTGGGTGACGGCGACCACCGTACCGGGGAAACGCACCAGGAACTGCTCCAGCCATTCGACGGACTCGGCATCCAGGTGGTTGGTCGGCTCGTCCAGCAGCAGCATGTCGGGCTTGGACAGCAGCAGCTTGCACAGCGCCACGCGGCGCTTTTCGCCGCCGGAGAGGTGTTCGATCTTCGCATCCCAATCCGGCAGACGCAGCGCGTCAGCCGCGATTTCCAGTTGGGTTCCCACGTCTGCGCCGCTGGCGGCGAGGATGTTTTCATACTTCGCCTGCTCTTCTGCGAGCTTGTCGAAATCGGCATCGGGTTCCGCATAGGCGGCATAGATTTCATCCAGCTTGGCCTGGGCTTGCATCACCTCACCCATGCCGGATTCGACCTCCTGACGCACGGTCTTGGCCGGATCAAGCTCGGGTTCCTGCGGCAAATAGCCGATGGAGATGCCGGGCTGCCATTGCACTTCGCCTTCGAATTCCTTGTCCACGCCGGCCATGATGCGCAGCACGGTCGACTTGCCGGAGCCATTGAGGCCCAGCAGGCCGATCTTGGCGCCGGGGAAAAACGACAAGGAAATATCCTTGATGATTTGCCGCTTGGGCGGGACAACTTTGCTCACGCGGAGCATCGACATTACGTATTGGGCCATGATGCTTATGCTTTGAAAGTAAAAGCGCGATTTTACCCGAGGTCTCGCCCCAGCATGACGTCCTTGTCGAACCCGACTTGCGTATAGCCTTGAAGGAATCGCTTATACATTGCCGTATCGGTGAAGATGGGGCGGGGAAGCGCCCCCGGGTAAATCCTGCGAGTCTCGGCTGCGGCAGCCATTGCCTCGTCCATACGGCCCAGCAAAGCGTAATACACCGCCAGATAGGCGTGATTGGCGACGAAGGCTGGATTGATGGCAATGCCTTGCCGGAAAGCATCGAACGCCGCCTCGTAATCCTGTAGCGCGATATAGGCCTGACCGAGCGCGAGCAAATAAGGCGACGAAGGATGCGGATTCAGCTGCAAGCCTTGTTCGATGTGGCGCAAAGCTTCCTCGCCCTGCCCGTCGGCAGAAAGCGTATAGGATAAAAACAGATGGGCGTCGGCATCGTTGGGGTTGAGCGCACAACCGCGCCGCCCCTCGGCGACGGCAATCTCCGGCTTGCGGCGCCAGAGCTGCACCCAGCCCATCATGGCATGTGCCAGCGGCAGGAAATCGTCCAGTTCCACCGCGCGTTGCGCGTGCATGAGCGCCGGATCCAGCGTCTCGGCATCTCGCGTATTCCATCCCATCGAGTATTGCATGACATAACTGCGCGCTAGCCAGGCGTGGGCGACGGCGTAATCGGGATCAATTTCCAGTGAATGCCGAAAACTGGATTGCGCATGCAAACAGCCTTCGCGGGAAAAATGCCAGTATTCGCTCAGGCCGCGCAAAAGCACATCGTGCGCTTCCATGATTTTGGTGCCACCGTATCCCAGGCGTTCGCGCTCGAAACCGGAGAGCTTAACCTCCAGCGCATCGACGATGCGCTTGGCGACGTCGTCCTGCACGGCAAAGATGTCGTTGGCGTCGCGGTCATAGCGTTCCGCCCAGAGGTCGCATCCGGACTTTGCATCCACCAGCTGCGCGGAAATCCGCACGCGGTCGTCCGCCTTGCGCACACTGCCAGTCAGCAGATGACGTACACCCAGCTCGGCCGCGATTTCCTCGGCGCGCTTGCCGCTGCCCTTGTAAACGAACGACGACTGCCGAGAAATCACGAACAGGCCGGAGAGTTTGGAAATATCGGTGATCAGGTCGTCCGTCAGCCCATCGGCGAAATAGCCTTGCGCGGAATCGTCGCTGATGTTGACGAAAGGCAGGACAGCCAGCGATGGCCGGTTGTCGCGCAGTGTCTGCGTGCCGCCGGCCCGGCCGGTATGAATCAGTGGCGCATAGCCGCCTTTGGGAAGCTCGAACACCACCGCCTCGCTGCCGCCTTCGCCGGCATAGTACTCCACGAGCTTGGAACGAAGGCGCGCCACCTCGACACGCACGATGGAATCGGTAACTGGATCGAAATTGGAGCCTCGCCCGAACACCTCTACGCCAAGTGTATAACCCTTGAGAAGATGCGCACGCCCCGCCAGTGCTTCTTCGACAACAAACTGCAATAGCGCTTGCTGACGGCTGGAGTGCGCAAATAGTCCGTGCGCCAGTACCCGCTGAAGACAGGCGCGAATCTGCGCCTGCTCTTTCTCCGGCCATTGTCGTGAGCTGTCGTCCATCAGGTTCCCCCGCCGAAAGCACATAGAGTCTATTGAATCAGGCGCTTAACCGCCTGTTATCAGGCCTGTTACTAACAGTCAGACACTACGCCATCTGCAATTCAGGCGCAACAATGCGCCAACGCATGCTCAAAAGGAGACAACATCATGGACGACCAACTCATGCCGACAAACGTCGCCACGCAACCCACCGCAGCCAAAATGCTGAACGAGGCCGTGGAACGCGTGCGCTCATCCGCCGAGAAATTCGTGCATCTCACGCTGGAGCAGCGCATCGCGCTCGCCAGTGCAATGCAAAAAGGTTATCTTGCCGTCGCGCAGGACAGCGTACGTGCCGGTTGCGAAGCCAAGGGCATCCCTTTCGACAGTCCGCTTGCCACCGAGGAATGGGCTACAGGCCCATGGTGCGTGGTTCGTCATCTGCGCCTGGTGCGGGAGCAGCTGGAATCTCTGCGCCGCACGGGCAACACCCGCATCGGCGCAACAAGGAGCGCAACGGACGGGCGCACCATGGTGGAAGTATTTCCCACCAACGCCGTAGACGGCATGCTATTCAAGGACTGCAAAGTTGAAGTACGCATGCAGCACGGCGAGGACACCAAGGCCGTGGAACAGCGCCGGGCCAGCTTTTACAGGGGCGGCACACATCAAGGCAAGGTCGCGCTGGTACTCGGCGCGGGCAATATCGCAGCCATCGGCCCGATGGACGTCATCACCAAGCTATTCAACGAAGGCAAGGTGTGCGTTTTGAAGATGAATCCGGTGAATGCCTATCTCGGCCCCTTCATCGAGCGCGCGTTCTCCGAGGCCATACGTCAAGGCTTTCTCGCGGTGATTTACGGCGGCGTCGAGCAAGGCACGCAACTGGTGCAGCATCCCGACATAGACGAAATCCATCTGACGGGATCCGATGCCACGCACGATGCCATCGTCTGGGGCCCGACCGGCCCGGAACGCGAAATGCGCAAGCAATTGGGTACGCCGCTCTGCACCAAGCCGGTTTCGTCCGAGCTCGGCAATGTTTCGCCGGTGATCCTCGTGCCTGGGCCTTATACCGATCGGCAGCTCGCCTATCAGACGGAAGAATTGGCCAGCTACACAACCATGAATGCCGCTTTCATGTGCAATGCGGCACGCGTGCTGGTGACTTCGCAGCAATGGGCACCCCGCCGGAAATTCCTGATTCACCTGCAACGCATACTCAGCGACATTGCGCCGCGTCGCAGTTACTATCCCGGCGCAGTCGACCTGTGGCTGGAGCAAACCGAGAAGCGCAAAAATATCCTGCTGCTGGGGCAACCCAAGGACGGCACGTTGCCCTGGACGCTGCTGACCGGACTGGATCCCAACAGCCGTCACGAACCCTTATTCGAGCACGAGGCTTTTTGCCCCATCCTGGCGGAAACATCGCTCGGCAGCAGCGACCCGGTTGAGTTTCTGGAACAAGCGGTGGATTTCGCCAACGAGCGGCTGTGGGGCACCTTGTCGGCGACGCTCGTCGTTCATCCGCACCTGATGAAGGACAAGCGCACTGCCGCTGCCGTCGAGCGCGCCATTGCCCGCCTGCGCTACGGCACAGTGGCGATCAACGCCTATCCCGGCATGTCGTTCGCCTTCGGCTCGCCGCCGTGGGGGGCTTATCCGGGTTCCACGCTGGACAATATCCAGAGCGGCCGGGGCTGGGTGCACAACACGCCCATGCTGGAAGGCATCGAAAAAACGGTGATGCGTTTCCCGCTCACGATGTTTCCCAAACCAGGGTACTTCCCAAGCAATCGCAACGGGGCCAAAACCATGCAGGCGCTCATCCGGCTGGATACCGATGCGCGCTGGTCCCAATTGCCGTCGGTGATGTGGAACGCGATGCATGGATAGTTGTTCAACCCGGAAACTTTTCATCGAAAGGAAAAAGTCATGAAACCATTCACCAGATTCATCACTCCCGTTGCCGCTCTGGCCGTCTGCTCCATTTTCAGTGGCGCGGCCATGGCCGAAGGCGGCGACATTTCAGGCTCCGTTGCCCTCAGTTACACCAAGCAGGAGGCATTGCCGGTGGCGGAAGCGCCCGGATATATGGTGCTGTTGGGAGAAGTAAAAGGCGCCAACAAGAGTACGGGCAGCACGGACTACATGGACGGCGCCGCGGTCACCAACCGCGAAATCGTCCGCCTGTCCCAGGGCAACGGCCCGCATAGCGGCTACATCACCTTGGGCAAGGACGGCAACTCCACCATTGCATTATGGAGCGGCGAAGTCACGACCGTAATGTCGCCCGAAGGACAGCCGCAGACCAGCTTCAAGGGCAACTGGGAGTATGTGGCCGGCACCGGAAAGTACGACGGCATCCGCGGCAAAGGCGAATATCACGGCCATTTCACTTCGCAAACCAGCTATGTGGTGGACTGGAGCGGCGAATACTCCGTCGGCAAATAAGCACACATCCTTCGTCTTGCGCTGCTCGGGATTACTTTTGCGCCCCGAGCACGCGCAGGACCTCTTCCGCCGTCGTCATTCCCGCATGGACCTTGTCGCGCGCATCCTCAATCAGCGGCCGGGTGCCGCTATCGCGCGCCACGGCGGCCATTTCGAGCATGTTGGCGCCGCGTGCGATCAGGTCGCGCAGCTTGTCGTCGGGCCACAGAACTTCATAGACGCCCAGACGCCCCAGATATCCGGTGTGATTGCAGCGCGAGCAGCCTTTTCCGCGAAAGTGCAGCAGGTTCTTGTCTGCGAACAATGCCCCGAGACGCGAAATCACCGCTGGATCGGCGGCGACCGGTTCGCGGCAATGTTCGCAGATGCGGCGCAACAAGCGCTGGGCGATGATGCCTTCCAGCGCGGTGGCGATCACGTAGGGTTTGAGACCGAGATCGAACAGCCGGGCGATGGTGGCGATCGCCGAATTGGTGTGCAGCGTGGAAAACACCTGGTGGCCGGTCAGGGCGGCGTGGAAAGACACTTCCGCCGTTTCGATATCGCGGATTTCGCCGAGCAGGATCACATCCGGGTCTTGCCGCAGGATGGAGCGCAACACCACAGGAAAGGTCAGGCCGATCTTCTCGCGGATCAGCACCTGCCCGGCAGCGTCGAGGTAATACTCGACCGGGTCTTCCAGCGTCACGTAGTTCTTGCTGGGCGTGGCGGTGTGCTGCAGCATCGCGTACAGCGTGGTGGTCTTGCCGCTGCCGGTGGGGCCGGTGGCGAGGATGAGGCCCTGCGGCCTATCCATCATGTAGAGAATTTTGTCGAGATCGGCTGGCGAGAAGCCTAGCCCCTGCATGCTGACGATGGCCGAGTTGCGGTCCAGCAAGCGCATTACCACTTTCTCGCCGTTGATCGTCGGCAGCGTGGATATCCGCAAATCGACGATACGCAGCGGCGTCTTGATGGTGATGCGCCCGTCCTGCGGGCGGCGGCGTTCGCTGATGTCGAGGTCTGACATCACTTTCAGGCGCGACACCAGCGATAGATAAAGATTGTTGGGAATCTGGATCTTGTCCGCCAGCACGCCGTCGATACGGTAGCGCACCACCACGCTCTTGGTGCGCGGATGGATGTGGATATCGCTCGCGCGCTGGCGGATGGCTTCCATGATGATCGCGTTCACCAGGCGGATCGCGGGCGGCTCTTCGGTGCTGTGCAGCAGATCCTCAAGAGAGCGCTCGTCGTCGTCCTGGTCGATGACGATCTCGATGCCCTCGTAGGGGTCGACGCTGGACACCAGCGTTTCCATTTCCTCGAACGAGACGCCCTCATCGACCCCGTACACTTCGGCAATCTTGGCCTTGATCGCGGCGACGTCCGACATCACCGCCTGAATCTCCAGCCCGGACACGAAGCGCAAATCCTCGATCAACCCGGCATCCAGCGGATCGGCCATCGCCAGCGTCAGCCGCCGGCCTTCCTGCTTGAGCGGCACCACCCATTGCCGCTCGCAGAAACTGTGCGGTATCAATGAGGCCACAACAGGATCGACGCGGAATTCCGGCAATGCGACTTCCTCGAACATGAAATCCTTGTGCAGGATGTCGCGGATGACTTTTTCCGCCACCCAGTCCTTTTCCATCAAAAGCCGGATCACCGGCTCCTTGCGCGTCTGCTGCAAGCGGTGCAATTCCTGCACCTGCTGATTGGTCAGCAAACTGCGCTTGTTGAGCATGATCGCCAGCTGGCTGCGGTTGCTGACGGCGATCTTGGAGAGCGTGCTGATGGTCTTGTCCTTGCTCTCGTTGGCCTGTTGCAGCGCGCGATTCTTGTGGATCAGCTCGTACTGCTCCAGCGCAAGCGCGACCGTCACGCGCAGGTCCTCGTCGTTCCACGGCTTGAGGATGAACTTGTACACTGCGCCCTCGTTGATCGCGCCCATCACGGCGCCGGTGTCGGCATGGCCGGTGAGCATGATGCGTATCATGTCGGGCTGAATGGCGCGCGCCTGCTTGAGCAGTTCCGCCCCGTTCATGCCGGGCATCATGTAGTCGGAGAACATCAGGTGAAATTGCCCGTTGCGCAGGTGATCGAGCGCCTCGCGGCCGCTGGCAGCGGTAACGACGTGGTAGTTCTCCTGCCGGAACACGCGCTGCAGGGCTTTCAGCACGTTCACCTCGTCATCCACCAGCAGCAGGCGGTATTGCGTTGGCGCGCGACGCTCGTCGGCCGCCTCTTCGCCGGGTTTGCCTGTAAAAAGCGAGGATAGCCTGGACATGATCAACGGCCCTTCAGCGGAAGATGGATAGTAAAAGTCGTGCCTGCACCGACACGGCTTTCGACTTCGATGCGGCCGCCGTGCGCGCGGACGATGTCGCGGCAGACGGTGAGGCCCAGCCCGGTACCCGCCCCCACCTCGCGTGTGGTAAAAAACGGATCGAAAATCCTTGAGAGATTTTCCGGCGCGATGCCGCATCCGTTATCCGAAATACGTACGCAGATGTCCCCACCTTCCACGGCGGTCGAGATGCGTATTTCGCCCCCTTCCCCCACGGCTTGCGTGGCATTGAACAGCATCGCCAGCAGCACGTCGTTGATATGGCCGGGCTGGCACTGCAACGCTGGCAGCTCGCCCAGTTCCAGCACCAGCTGCGCCTTTTGCTGGATGCGGCTGCCGGCGACGTTGCACACGGTGCGTACGCTCTCGTTCAGGTCTATGCGCTCCTCCTTGCCGTGGTCGATGCTGGAAAAGCCTTTGAGGTCGGACACGATGCGCGCCACCCGATCCGCGCCGACGATGCTTTCCTGCAGCAAGGACTGGAAATCCTCCAGGAGGAAATCCATGTCGGCCGTCTTCCAGGCCGCGGCAATTTTTTTCGCATCGCCGCTAGCAATCGCTGCGCGCAGCCCGGAGATATCTTTCACGTAGGCACTCGCGCTGGTGAGATTGCTGCGAATGAAACCGATGGGATTGTTTATTTCGTGCGCCACACCAGCCGCAAGCTGGCCCACGGAAGCCAGTTTCTCGGCCTGGTAAAGCTGCCGTTCGGCGGTCTTGAGCGTTTCGACCTGCTCCTGCACGCGCGCCTCCAGTTCCGCTGCGAGCGTGCGGTATTTCAACTCCGACTTGAGCAGTGCTGCATGCTCTTTCTGCAAACGCTGGTAGTCGTGGCTGACCTGCTCTTCATGCAGCCGCGATGCCATGTGGTAGCGCATCTGGCTCTGGAGCAGGATTGCCACCAGCTCCGCTGCTGCTTTGAGAGTTTCAATGTTTCCCGCCGCCTGCAAACGGCCGACGGGTTCGATATCGAGCATGATGTCGATGGTCGGCACATCCGCGGCCACACTCCCCGATTCCAGCACCGTCTGGTTTTTTTCGTCGTACAGCCGGAAGTCTCCCAACAAGGAAGCAAGATGCCTGCCCAGGCGCTCCGATGCGAATGCCCCCAGCAATTCGCGCAGGGACAACTCGCGGTCGAATGCATCGCCGGAATGCAGGGCGTCCATCACCTAGACCCCCATTCCCTTGATGAAACTGGCTGCATCGAGACCATGATTGATATTCAACAAATACGTCTCGTCCATATGCCGATACACCGGCTCAAGCAATTGGCTGAAAGTCTCGCTCACGCCCTCGCCGGACAATGCCGAAGCAAACACCAGCGGCCATTGCGCGCCTTGCCAGCGCTCGGCGATCTCCTCTTCGCTGAGGATGTCCGGCAGGTCGCGCTTGTTGAATTGCACCACCAGCGGCATGGCGTCGAAATCCAGCCCCACGCGCGCGGCGTTCTCCGCGAGATTCTCGAAGGATTCGGCGTTGTTCAGCACCTGGTTGCGCTGCGAATCGGCGACGAACACCACGCCGTCGGCACGCGACAGCACGGCCTTGCGCGTGCCGTCGTGCGCCACCTGGCCGGGAACGGTAAACAGTTTGAACTTGACCAGCAGGCCGGAAGGCGCGCGGAAACCGAGCGGAAGCAGGTCGAAAAACAAGGTGCGATCACCTTGCGTTTCCAGCGTCATGAGTTCGCCCTTCATGTCCGGCCGCAGTTGGTCGTGCAGCTGCATCAGGTTGGTGGTTTTTCCGCTCATCGCCGGGCCGTAATACACCAGCTTGATGGTCAGGCGATGGGCGTCTTCGTCGTAGTCGGCCATGGTTTATAAGACCTTGTTTTAATTGAACCGCCAAGACGCCAAGATCGCCAGGGAAACCCGTAAAACGTCAAAACAAATCGGAGTCGCGCAGCCGGGATTGGGCTTTAAAGGAATCTTCATAAACTTGGCGTCTTGGCGGTTGAATTTTTTCCAGGCTTCAATCATCGTCCAGCAGTATTCCGCCATCGGAAGCGCGCTTCACCTTGGTGATGCCCGGGGTTTCGGCTTCCAGGCGGCGCAGTTCCAGCTCCTGCCGGGAGATGATGCCCTGCTGGTGGCGCACCTCGTCCGCGAGACGCTGGTTCTCGACTTGCAGATTTTGCAGCTGGAAAAGCTGGCGGATGTCGGCGCTCAGCGTGTAGTCGTCCCACGGCTTGCAGATGAAGCGGTGGATTTTCGCCTGGTTGATCGCGCCTATCAGGGCTTGCATGTCGGCGTAGCCGCTGAGGATAATGCGCACCGTGTTCGGCTGTATTTCGCGCAAGGCCTTGAGAAAGGCCACGCCGTCCATTTCCGGCATGCGGTAATCCGAGATCACGATATCGAACGCCACCCCCTCGCCTGCTCGAGCCAGCGCGAGTTTGGGCGAGGTGAAGATTTCCACGGCATTGCGCGGCGCGTCCACCGCGTCGGGATCCAGCGTCGCCCGGTCGCCGCACCAGGCATCCGGCGAACCGAGAATGCGGCGCAAGGCCCGGAGTATGTTTTCCTCATCATCCACCAGCATGATGCGTGTCATGGCTATCCCCTCACTTTCACATGTACAGCCATCGGACGTCCGTCCATCTTTTCGTAATTTCGCAACTGCTCGATCAACATATCATCCAGCAGATAATCCCTGGCCAGCAACAGCAGGCCATCTTTTGCCACCAGATCGCGCGTCAGCACCATGCCGGGCACAAGGTCGGCTGGACGCAGCCCGATCTCCCGCTCCCTGCCTACCGATTCCTCGCCGCCGCCCATCATCGCGACGAACGCGTCCGCCACCTGCGGGTCGTAACGCTTGCCGCGGCCTTCCCCGATGAAGGTCAACGCGTCCTGCGCATTCAAGCGCCTGCTCATCACATGCCCGAGTTGCACCGCGTCGTAATCGTTGGCGACCGCCAGCACGCGCGCACCGAGCGGAATAGCCTGCCCGCTCAGGCCATCCGGGAAACCCATGCCGTCGAAGCGTTCGTGGTGGCTGCGAATCAGCCTGGCCGCACCGTGCAGCTGTTCAAGCGCCATCAGCGCCGTCTGCCCCACCACCGGATGCTTGATCACGGCAGTGCGCTCCTCGCCGGCCAGCATGCTGAAAGGCTTGTGCAGCAGATGATCCGGCAGGCCGATCTTGCCGATGTCGTGCAGCAGGGCGGCAACCATCACTTCCTGCGCCTCGATTTCGCTCATGCCCATGCGCAGCGCCAGCTTGCGTGCAAGGTCGGCGACGCGGCGCGAATGGCCCGCCATATCGCCCTCACGCAGCTCCATCAGGTTGGAAAAGACGCGAATCGATGTGAGGAAGCTCTTTTTCAGCTTTTCGTGCGCGACTTCGAGAAAACCCATGGTCTGCCGCACTTCTTCGGTGCGCGCCTTGACCCTCTCTTCCAGATTGGCGTTGAGATCCTTGAGTTCCTCGTTCTGCCGCCGCGTCAGCTCCTCCAGCCGCGCCTTCTCGCGCGCCAGCCGCTTTTGTTCCAGCGCATAGCGCACCGAGAGGCTGATGTCGTTGTCCTCCCAAGGCTTGGCGATGTAGCGGTAGATCTGGCCCTTGTTGATCGCGTCTATCGTGGACGAAATATCGGCGTAACCGGTCAGCAGGATGCGCACGGTGTCCGGTGATTTCAGCCGCACCTGTTCCAGGAATTGCGCGCCGTCCATGACCGGCATGCGCATGTCGGAAATCACCAGGTCGATTTTCTCCTTCTCGAAGACTGCCAGCCCCAGCGCACCGCTTTCCGCAGTAAAAATACGGTAGCCCTGGGGCCTGAACAGACGCCGCAGCGCGGAAAGAATATTCGGCTCGTCGTCGACGAAGAGCAGGGTTTCCGGCGCAGCTTCCTGCGCTTCCGGCCGGGGGGTTCCGTGATCCGTTACATTGTTCAACTTACGATCCCAGTAATTCGACACGTAAATTTTGTTCGTCATTCCGGCGGATGCCGGAATCCAGCGGTGCGCAAAGCACGCCATTATTGATGATTGGATTCCGGGTCGAGCCCGGAATGACGGGAATCATGACGTTTTTTCTTCCGGCCGGGGTTCCGGCTGCTTCACCGGCAGCGTGATGCGGAAGGTCGTGCCCTTGCCGGGCTCGCTGGCCACGTCGATGCTGCCGTGATGCTTCTGGATGATGCTGTAGGACACGGACAGCCCCAGCCCGGTACCTTTGCCCACCGGCTTGGTGGTAAAGAACGGGTCGAATATCCTGTTCATCAGTTCCGGCTTGATGCCCGCCCCGGTATCCGCCACCTCCATCCACACGCTATCCCCCTCCGTCGCCGTACGAATGGTGATGGTGCCCTGCTCCTCGATGGCATGCGATGCGTTCACCAGCAGATTCATGAACACCTGGTTCAACTGCGAAGGCAGGCACTCGATCTCGGGCACTTCACCGTATTCCTTTATCACTTCGGCCTTGTACTTGATTTCATTCCATACGATATTCAGCGTGCTGTCCAGCCCCTTGAGCAAATCCGCCCATTGCCACTCCTCGTCCGATCCCGCGTGGGAGAAATCCTTCAAGTCCTGCACGATTTTCTTGACCCGGGTAATCCCTTCGCGGGACTCGCTCATCAGCTCGACGATATCCTGCTGCAGAAATCCGAAATCGACACGCTCCTTGATTTCATGAATCTCCGCCAGCGTTTCTTCGCGCAGGCCCGGCAGCGACTCGATTTTCTCATAAGCGTCGGTCACCAGGAAAATATCCTGCAAATACTTCTGCAGCGAGCCCAGGTTGGAATAGACATAGCCGATCGGATTGTTGATCTCATGTGCCACGCCCGCCGCCAACTGGCCGACGGCCGCCAGCTTCTCGGATTGCAGCAACTGGCCCTGGGTGTCCTGAAGTTGCCGATACGCCTTCTCAAGCTCATGATGGCTATTGCGCAATTGCTCCTCCGCCTGGCCGAGCGCCTTGATGCGCCGCTGCTGTTCGATGTGCAATTGGGCGTTCTCGATCACCACGGTAATCAGGCTCACAAGTATGCCGCCGTGTTCCAGGTCTTCCGCGGCATAAGCTTTCCGGTCGCCGACGCGGTTGATGCTGAGCGCGCCGATCACGCGATTCTCCAGCTTGAGCGGCCAACACATCGCGGAACTGGGTCTTGTCGAACCGACTCTGGCCCGCATGTTGCTGAATCGGGCATCGCTGGAAATGTCGCCGTTCAGGAGCAGCGCCTCCCCTTTCTCGACAACCCAGCCCAGCACACCCTCGCCAGGCTTGATCGTGCTGCCGATCGCATCCGACGGGAGCCCGACGCCTGCGACTATCGCCATGCTCTCGCCGGCGGCGTCTTCGCAAATGGCAAGCGCCCCGCTGCTTGCCTCAAATCCGGCAACGATATGCTGCAGGATACGGTCCTGCACCTCCGCCGGGTTTTCGCGCAACGCGCCCGATTGCCCGAGACGGTAGAGTTCGCCAATCCAGGCTAATTGGCCAGCATTGTTCAAAGCCATGCGACGATCTCCTTAACCTGAAAACTGCAATTGAACCACGGGGCACACGGGGAACACGGAGATATTCAATGGGTTGCATTTCATTGCACGTTCACCGAATGGGTGACGGTATAAAACACCCCGTAATCCTTGATCTACCCTGTGCGCCCCGTGTTCTCCGTGGTTAACTGCTTTTTCCAGGTTCATTGATTACAGCAGCAGGCGTGCGCCCGCATTGAGCCGCTCCATTTCCCCGGCCACGGAATCCAGCGCGGCTGCGTCAAGCCCCAGCCGCGACAGCGTTTCCGCGAAGCGGGCCGTCTCCCGGGCCGGAGTGCCGCCGGCTGTCCGTGCCTGGCAAAGCCGGTCGGCGACGTGTACGATTTCCGCCAGCATGGTCTGCCGGCCTTCATCCAGATGATGGTCCCCGATCGCCGCCTGGATGGCTGGCGGCAGGCACCAGCGTTCGGCCGCCCTTGCCCCCAGCGCGGCATGATCCAGCCCCAGCACCGCCTGTTCCGCCGCGAGCATGCTCACGCCGTTATTCTTCCGGTATTCCAGCACCCGCAGGAATGTGTCGTAAAAATAGACCCCCAGCACCAGCCGGCCGAGATCGTGCAGCATACCGGCCGTGAAGGCGACTTCAGGATCCGCCCCCAGCCGCCTGGCCAGCGCTTTCGCGCAACTCCCGGTTTCCATGCTGTGCTGCCAGAAACGCCTGACGTCGAAAGCGCGCCCTTCCGACGGAAATGCATTGACGAGCGCGGCGGCGGTGACCAAGCCTCGCAGGCTGCCGAAGCCGATCACCATCACCGCCTCCTGGACCGAGCCTATCTGCCTGGACAGCCCGAAAAAAGAGGAGTTTGCCACCCGGATGACTTTCACGGTCAGCGCCGGGTCCTGGTTGATGTGGCCTACCAGGGTGGTGACATCGGCCCGGTCGTTATTGAAGGTGTTCATGATCTCCATCACCACCGTGGGCAGTGATGGCAGTTGCTGGATTTTGCCGAGCATGTTTTCAATAGGTTGCATAATTCGCTAAGACTTGACTGTAATAACCAGAACATCACCCCTCGACCTGGAGAGCGCCCCCATCGGATGGCACCATGCCTCGGCATGACGCCCATCCGGCAATTCCACGAGCCTGCCGCTGACCGTGCCTTCTTCCGCCTGTGCTTCCTGCAGGCAAGCGAGCAGTGTTGCCGGCAACACCGTCGCAGCCGGGTTGCCCAGCAGCGGGCCGGCTGCGGACTGGACCAGCAACTCCCCGGCTTTCCGGTTGGCAATGACGATCATCCCCGTATCGTCCACGCCGAGAATGGCTGCCGGCAGGTTTTCCAGAATTTCCTGGGAAACCTGCAGGATGTTGACCTTGCTCACGACTTCGAGGGTCTTTTCCTCGACACGCCGCTCCAGCTCCAGGTTGCTGCGGGACAATGCCTCGTTCGCGGCCTTGACCTCCTGCGCGAGATGCTCGTTCTCCCGCTTCAGCGCATGGTGGCGGAACGCCTCGCGAATGTTCTCGCGCAACTGTTCGTCTTCCCATGGCTTGGTGAGGAACTTGTAGATGGCGCCCTCGTTGATGGCGTCGGTCACCGACTTGAGGTCGGTATAGCCGGACAGCACGATGCGCACGGTATCCGGGTAAAGCTCCTTGGCCCGCCGCAGGAACTCGACGCCGGTCATTTCCGGCATGCGCTGGTCGGAAAGAATGACGCCGACATCATGGATAGCCAGCAATTCCAGCCCGTCACTTCCACTGTTTGCGGTGAGTACTGTGTAACCGTCGTGCCGCAACAGCCGTTTCAGGGCGGAAACGATATTCTGCTCGTCATCCACCAGCAACAAAGTCTGCGCCGTCTGCCCGCCGCGGCCGACGGACGGCGGTATCCCTTTGCGTTCAGCCAGCAGGGAGGTGACATCTTCCACCGACAAGGGCTTGCTGAAGAAGTATCCCTGTATCTCGTCACAGCCGTGCGCCGCCAGGAACCTGAGCTGGGCTTCGGTTTCCACGCCCTCGGCGATTACCCGCAGCTTCAGCCGCTCGGCCATGTCGATCACGGCCGCGGTGATAGCGGCATCGTCGGGACTGGAGACGATCTCCCGAATAAAGGTCTGGTCGATCTTGAGCGCATCGATGGAAAAATGCTTGAGGAAGCTCAGGGATGAATAACCGGTGCCGAAATCGTCCAGCGAAACCTGGACGCCCAGCGATTTCAGCGCCTGCAACACCTCGGTGGCCCGGTCCGGATCTTCCATGAGGAGGCTTTCGGTAATTTCCAGTTCCAGATATTGCGCGGCAAGTCCGGTTTCCCGCAGGACACGCCTGACCATATCCACCACGTTGTCCTGCCGCAACTGGCGCACCGAAATGTTCACCCCGATGCGCACCGGCGGGAACCCGGCATCCTGCCATGCCTTGTTCTGGGCGCAGGCGGTTTGCAGCACCCACTCCCCGATCTGCACGATCAAACCCATGCTTTCGGCCACCGGGATGAACTCCGACGGCGGAACGAACCCTTTTTCCGGATGCCGCCAGCGCAGCAATGCCTCCATGCCAACCACCTGTCCCGTGCGCAGATCGATCTGCGGCTGGTAATGCAGCACGAATTCGTTGCGCACCCATGCCCGGCGCAGATCGTTCTCGCTTTCCATCAATCCGGCAAGCGCCGCATTCATGTCCTGGGTAAAGAAGCGGTAACTGTTCTTTTCGTGCTTCTTGGCATGGTACATCGCCGTATCGGCATTCTTGAGCAGGGTGGCCGCATCCTCGCCGTCGCCGGGATAAATGCTGATGCCTATGCTCGCGGTAATGAAAATTTCCTTTCCCGCTATCGCGGCCGGCAATCTCAGCTCGCGAACGATCTTGCCGGCGATCTGCGCGGCATCCTCGAAGCAGGATATTTCCGGCAACAGCAGGGTGAACTCGTCGCCGCCCAGGCACGCCACGGTGTCGCTCTCGCGCAGGCATTGCCGGATGCGCCCGGCGACAACCTTGAGCAGACTGTCACCGATGTCATGGCCAAGGGTGTCATTGATCAGATTGAAATCGTCCAGGTCCAGGCACAGCACCGCCAGTGATCGCTTGCTGCGGCGCGCCTGCACCAGCTCCTGGGACAGGCGGTCATGGAACAGCGCCCGGTTGGGCAGACCGGTCAGTCCATCGAAATTGGCGAGATACTCCAGGCGCTGCTGCGCCTTTATCCTGGTCTCGACTTCCTTGGCATGGGCAATAATCAGCGCGAGCGAATTGGCATAACTCGCGGCGAGCAATTCGTCACTGGCGCTAAAGGGCTCGCCGTTGACTTTCTCGCTCAGGTAAACACGCCCGAAAGCTGCGCCATCGCGGTCGATGGGCACCGCGAGCAGGCTTTTCATGTGGGGATGATGGGGTGGGAAGCCGGCGTTGCGCGGGTCCTTGGACATATCCTCGAGGCGCAAGGCGTGATTTTCCTTGATGACCACGCTCAGCAGCCCCCGCCCCTCGGGGGGCCTGCCGATGCGTTTGGCCTCTTCGGCCGAGATGCCGGTATAGATGAAATGCTCGAGCTCCCCGGCCTCGTTCAGGATGCCGATGGCGCCGTAGCGCGCCTGGATAAGCTGCGCCAGGGCTTCGATGCCGGCCTGCAGCAGGTCCTGTTCCAATGTCGTGTAAGCAAGCAGCGAAATCAGCTTTTTGGAGGCATCGTGCAGTTGCTCGACCCGCTCGGCCCATGCAGTCAGGTGGTGGTGGCTTTCCTCGAGATGCAGGAGCAATTCCCGCTCGCGGGTAAAAAGCGCTTCCAGGATGCCCGTCCGGGTCACCGCTCCGACGAACTCACCTGCGTTGCCCGCTACGGAAATGGCCTCCAGCCCTTCCCGGTCCATTCGCGCCAGGACCTCTTCAAGCATCATATCCTCCGGAACGGGAGCAACCACACCGATCGGCAGACGGTCGGCCGCACCAACCGGTAGCAGGTCGGCAAAAATGCGCTGCGGGTAACGCGCGACATCGCCCTGCGTCACGAGCCCCAGAAAAGTGCGCCTGCCGCCCGCGTGATGTTCGAAAACCGCATAGATATTTCCGGCATTCGCCTTTTGCGGACGCCCCTCGGCACCCACCTCGACCACCCGCCGGCACAGCGCATCCCTCGCCAGCAATGGGTTCATAGGCCGCCATACTCCACCATGATCTCCACGTCCAGGTCCAGATGCATGATTTCCTCCGCGCCCATGAGAGGCTTGACGGTCTTGAGGACGAAATCGATGAGCTTTTCCGCCGGAATACGGCGCAGGATGGCCTTTCTTACCATTATGTCGCTGATGACATCGTCCTCGATCTCGATATGCTCGAAAGGAGCGGCAACCAGCAGGTCCAGCGCCCGGCGTATGGCGATGCAGCCGAGAGGGGCTTCCTTGCCCAGCACGACGCCGTCCCGGATGACCGGGATGACGAACTCGCGCACCTTTGCCCTGACATGGGGCTTTTGCGATTTGGCGTCTTTGGCCATTTCTACCTTTCCCGAAAATTATGCAGAGTTGTAAGAAGCTGTTTTAAAAAATCGGGAAGTGTCCACTTACCCCTCCCTGTCATTCCAGCCTTGAGCCGTAATCCAGTGGCGCGCAAAGCGCGCCGTTGTTCGTTACTGGCTGGATTCCGGGCTCCGCCTATCGGGGCGGCTCCGGAATGATAGGCTAATGATTTGGACTTGCCCATGATTTCTCAAGACAGCTTCTAAATTCGATTTCGTCCGACATGCCCCACCCGCATTCTATCCATGGGTATGAAGCAAGAAAATTAGGGTTTTCCCTTAAGAGCCCATTTCAGCAGGTTTCATACTCGGGTTGGTGTTGGGCGCGGATGGATGCAAGGCGCAGCGCGCAGCCAATGGTTGTTCCATTGGCAAGCGGTGCAACGGCGCAGCCCGTGCCTTGCACTGCATCCCGCAGATTGGCGGCGCGGAGTATGAAACCTGCTGAAATGGGCTCTTAAGGCGCAAATGGCATGCATTCTCATATCGCCCGGAAAAACTATATCACGCACCCCCTTACCCAAACAGCATAACGCCATCGGCGGAACAACGCTCCCGGGCAGAGTTACATCAAGCGTCCGATTAGGCAACGTTTATTGCGCCCGTTGGATGATTGGGATCAAACGGAACCGTGCCCGGACGATGCCGTAACGGTAAAATACATCTGCGCGAGGGCGGCCACCGAGGCCGCCCGCATCTTGTCCATCGCCCTGGAGCGATGCGCTTCGACAGTCTTGGTGCTGATGCCGAGCATCGTGGCGATCACCTTGTTGATCTGGCCGGCAACGACCAGTTCCAGCACTTCGCGTTCACGGTCGGTCAATTGCGCCATTCGCGCCCTGATTTCTGCGTGATGCGCCGCCTCGCGCCGCATTTCCCGGTCCTGCGCAATGCACCTGTTCACGCAGTCCAGCAATTCCTGCTCGTCGAACGGTTTTTCGATGAATTCGAATGCGCCGCCTTTCATGGCCCTGACTGCGGTCGGCACATCGCCGTGGCCGGTGACAATGATGACCGGCGTCCGAACCCCCTGTTCCGCGAGCCTTGCCTGCAACTCCAGCCCACTCATACGCGGCATCCGCACATCGAGGATGATGCACCCGGGGCGCTCTGGTGCGTAGCATTCCATGAATTCCAACGCGGAACTATACAGCTCCACGTTCAGATGCATAGTTCTGAGCAAGCGGCGCAGGGAGTTGCGCATTTCCCTGTCATCATCGACGACAAAAATCGTGGAATCACTAATTGTCACTTCAGTTGATTTTGATTTCATTCCTGCTCCGGCTGCTTCACCGGCAGCGAGATATGGAAGGTCGTGCCCTTGCCGACCTCGCTAGTGACGTTGATGCTGCCGTGATGCTTCTGGATGATACTGTAGGAGACGGACAGCCCCAGCCCGGTGCCGGTGCCGACCGGCTTGGTGGTGAAGAACGGGTCGAAGATGCGGCCCAGGTTTTCCGCGGCGATGCCCTTGCCGGTATCGGAAACTTCCACCCACACCGTATCGTTCAGCGCTCCGGTGCGTATCGTGATCGTGCCGCGCTCCTCGATGGCGTGCGCCGCGTTGACCAGCAGGTTCATGAACACCTGGTTGAGCTGCGGCGGCAGGCATTCGATCTCGGGAATCTCACCGTATTCCCGCTTCACCTCGGCCTTGTACTTGAGCTCATTGTTGACGATGTTGAGCGTGCTGTCCAGCCCCAAGCGCAGGTCGGCCTGCTGCCATTCCTCCTCCGAACCGACATGGGAGAAATCCTTCAGGTCCTGCACTATTTTCTTCACCCGCGTGATGCCCTCGCGGGACTCATTCATCAGCGCGCTCACGTCTTCGCGCAGGAACTCCAGGTCGGCCTTCCGCTTCACCGCGCGGATGCCGGCCATCGCTTCCGGATGCTGGACCAGCAGGGACTCGGCCTGCTCGTAGGCATCCACCACCGTAAACACCTCGCTCAGATACTTTTGCAGCGAACTCAGGTTGGAATAGACATAGCCGATGGGATTGTTGATCTCGTGCGCCACCCCCGCCGCCAACTGGCCGATGGAAGCCATTTTTTCCGATTGCAGCAACTGGCTCTGGATATCCTGCAGCTTGGCATAGGCCTCCTGCAGGTCCGCATGGCTTTTCTTGAGTCTGGTTTCCGCTTCGCGGCTCTGGGTAATATCGGTGCCCAGGCCATTCAGGCTGGCCGGATTGCCATGTTCATCGAAAATCGCATGGATGTGGTCGTGTATCCAGCGTACTTCGCCGTCCGGGCGCACGATGCGGTACTCGATGTCGAGCACGCCTTTCTCCAATATTTCAGGCAGGCAAGCGCCGACGCGCTTGCGGTCTTCAGGGTGCACCGTCTGGAACCACAGTTCGGAATCGGCCATGAATTCGGCGATGGGCCGGCCGTAAACCTTTTCCGCTGCCGGATTGAGAAACAGCGTTTCGAAGGTATCCGGCGTAATCGACCAGACCACATTGTCGAGTGCACTCAATATCTGCTCCAGGTGCTCACGCGACTGCAAGGCCTGTCGATGCGCCTCTTGCTGCTCGATATGCAGCTTCACATTTTCAAGGACGATGGAAATTAGATTGACCAGCAAGGTGCCCTGCTCGAGATCGTCCTCGGTGAATAACCGACCGTTCACTTTACGGTTGATGCATAGCGCGCCAAGCAGGCGATTTTCCAGCTTGAGCGGCCAGCACATCGAGCAGCTGACACGCTCCGCTTCATGTTGCAGCTTGAGATCGCGGAAGCGTTCATCCTGCGAAATATCGCCGGCCAGCAGCACCGGCTTACCGTTGCGCATCACCCACCCCAGCAAACTCTCACTGCAGCCCACTACGCTGCCCACCGTATTCTCCGGCAGGCCGGCACCGGCCACGATAGTCACCTGCTGGCAATCCTCCGTGACGCACAGCGCCAGCGAGCCCGTGTCTGCCTCGAAACCGGTGAGGATGTGCTGCAGGATCTGCTGCTGTACAACCGACGGCGTATGACGCAATAACTGCGACTGGCCGAGGAGGTAGAGATCATAAAGCCAAGGCAATTGCTTGTCTTTTTCCATGCCGCATTCCTTTCGTTATTCGCCAACCAGGGATACAGAGCTCGAATATAATCGCTGCGCCTCTTCGGCCAACACCGGGAGGATGGCTTCATCCATCAGCAGCCTGACCTTGGCCTCGGAAGCCAGCTCCATGAGTTTGTGCTCCCGGATCAGGCCGTTTTCCAGCGCATGTGCAAACAGGTTGGCCACATAAATAACATCCGGCAGCCCGCCCCGGTCGCCGGCGCCCAGCGGAGTATGGTGCAAGGCGATGGATTCGCGGATCGCCAGCGGAAATTTCCATCGTTTCGCCAGCTCACCGCCGAGGGCCGCATGGTCGCAGCCGAGCATCTCGTGCTCGATAGCGATCGAAATTTCGTCGCTGGCATCATCCTTCATTTGCGGAAGTGCGGCTACAACCTGCGGGAACTGCATGGCGATAATCAACTTGCCGATATCGTGCAGCACGCCAGCGGTGAAGGCGATTTCAGGATTCAGCCCTACCCGCCTTGCCAGCACCTTGGCGCAAGCCGCTGTGGCAATGCCATGTCGCCAGAACAGCACCCGGTCGAATTCACCCAAATCTCTTGGCGCGGAATTGATGATGGCCGCCGCCGTTACCAGCCCGCGCAGGTTATTGAAACCCAGTATCGAAATTGCTTCGGAAATGGTGCCGACCTGACCAGACAGACCGAAAAACGCCGAATTGGCCACGCGCATCACCCGGGCTACCAGAACCTGGTCAATGGCGATCTTGCGCGCCAGGGTGGACACATCCATACGTTCGTCATCGAAACTTTCCAGGATTTCCAGCACCAGGCTGGGCATGGAGGGCAACTTCTGGATCTTGTCCAGAATGCTGGTAACGGTCGCATCGAGACTCATGACTTCCCCCAGTTTTTCCGTGATTCCCTGCCTCGCTTCAATTGGTATCGACCAGGTTCAAGACAATGATCGTGCCCCTGGCTTTGCATAGATCGCCCATGCGATGGCAAATCGCACTAACGCGACGGCCATCTTCAAGCATGAGCATGCGGGTTTCCTCGGAGGCTGCAGCCGCGAATGCGGCCAGGGCTGGCGGCAGGCATTCGGCTGCGTTGGCGCCCAGGAGCAGACCATTACCGCCGGGGGCCAGCAGCAAAGCCGCCTGGCGATTGGCGATCACGACCAGCCCTTCGTCGTCGAGGCCAATGACGGCTGCCGGCAGATGCTCCAGGATTTCCTGAGACACCTGCAAGATGCTGACGTTATGGCGAATTTGCTCGGTTTTTTCTGAAACGCGCATTTCGAGGTCGCGATTGATTTCGGATAACTCCGCATTGGCACGCTCCAGCTCGCGGCCGAGCCGCACATTTTCCTGCTTGAGTTCATAACGCTGGAAAGCTTCACGGACATGGTCGCGCAGTTGCTCGTCGTCCCACGGTTTGGTGAGAAATTTATATATCGCTCCTTCGTTAATCGCATCGGTGACCGATTTCAGCTCGGTATAGCCTGAGAGCACGATGCGCACCGTATCCGGGTAGATATCCTTGACCCGCCGGAAAAATTCGACGCCGGTCATCGCCGGCATGCGCTGGTCAGAGATAATTACGCCGACAGGACTAGTAGCAAGCAATTCCAGCCCTTCCTGGCCGCTGGTCGCGGTCAGGATGCGGTAGCCGTCGGATCGCAGCAGACGCTTGAGCGAAGTGGTGATGTTCACTTCGTCGTCCACCAGCAACAGCAAGCGCTCCTGAGGTTTTTCACCCCCTCCGAGCGTAGGCAATCCTTCGAAGCGCTGGATAAAGGCAGCGCACTCGTCAGGCGGCAAGGGATGGCTCAACCAATACCCCTGAATTTCATCGCAGCGATGGTGGGCAAGAAAACCAAGATGCCCTTCCGTTTCCACGCCCTCGGCAATCACGCGCAAATTCATTTCATGGGCCATGCCGATGATGGACCTGACCAGTGTCGCAGAAGCCGGGTCGGTGGTAATGCTGCGCACAAAGGACTGGTCGATTTTGACGGATGTCACTGGGAAGCGGCGCAGATAGGAGAGCGAAGAATAGCCGGTACCGAAATCGTCCACCGACAGCCGAACCCCCAGCTTGCGCAGGCCGAGGATCATGTCGATCATGCCTTCGGTTTCCTGCATGAACAGGCTTTCGGTCAATTCCAGCTTAAGCAACGACGGTGCAAGGCCGTTTTCGCGAAGGATGCGCTCCACTAGCTGGGGCAGGTTGTGCTCGGAGAATTGCCGGACCGATACATTCACCGCCATCCGCAGCTCTGGCAGCCCGGCGACCTGCCAGGCTGCTGCCTGTCGACAGGCGGTTTCGAGGATCCACTCACCCAACGGCACGATCAGCCCGGTTTCTTCCGCCAGCGGGATAAATTCCGCGGGCGGGACCATGCCGAGCTCCGGATGCTGCCAGCGCACCAGAGCCTCGACGCCGACGATCTTGCCGGAATCGATATCCGCCTGCGGCTGATATTGCAGCACAAACTCCTGGCGGACGAGCGCCTGCCGCATCTGGTTTTCAAATTGCAGTCGATGGACCGCCGCCGAATTCATCTCGGCAGTAAAGAATTCAAAACGATTTTTGCCGCTTTCCTTGGCTCGGTACATCGCCGCATCGGCATCCTTCAGCAGCGTCTGGACATCCTTGCCGTCCCGGGGATAAACGCTGATGCCAATGCTGGCGGTTAGAAAAAGCTCGTGCTCGCCTACAGTGAACGGAAGCGCCAGACACTCGACGGCATTCTGCGCAATCGGCGTGATGTCTTCGAGCCGCGCGATATCGGTCAGCATGATCATGAATTCGTCGCCGCCGAAGCGGGCCATCGTGTCGATGTCGCGCAAAATGCCGATCAGCCGCCCGGCTGCGGTCTGCAACACGACATCGCCGACATCGTGCCCCAGACTATCGTTGATGTTCTTGAAGCGATCCAGATCGAGCAACAGGATAGCCACCATGTCGCCGCTGCGGTCGGCCTGTGCCATGGCCTGGCGCAGGCGGTCCTGCAGGAGGCTGCGGTTGGGCAATCCGGTCAGTTCGTCGAAAGAAGCGAGATAGACCAGCTTTTTCTGGGCATCCTTGAGCGCGGTAATGTCCACCATCAGGCCGCGCAGACCGGTAAGTTTTCCCTCCTTGTCGCGCACGGTACTGACGCGTCCGTGTATCCATACAATGCGGCCATCTGCGGTACGCACGCGATAATCCATGTCGTGCCCGCGACCGTCGGCAACCTCGACAGCCAAGGAGCTGATGACCGGAGAACGGTCATCGGGAAGGATGATGTCGCGCCAGAATTCCGGTTCCTGCGTCCACCGCGCAAGCGGGTACCCGAGCATATCCTGCGCCTGATGGCTGACGAAGGTGAAATGCATATCGAGGTCGGCTTCCCACACGATGGCATCGATGCCGTCCAGCAAGGACTGCAAACGCTTCTCGAATTGCAGGACTTCCTGTTTATCCGCATGGTGATAGGTATCGATCGCCAGGCCGATGTCGAAAAGCACGACTTTCAGCAGCGCGTCGTAAGTCTTCAGGAATTTCTCGTGGTCGTCGCCGTAGAGCTTCCAGAGCTCAAAAAGAAAATGAGAGAGATACTTGCGATACGCGCCGAGGTACCACTTCGGATCCAGCCCGACGCGCTTATGCACAATCCCGACATGCAGGCGCGTGAGGATATATTCGGCGCCGTACTCACCGGCAGTGAGCCCCCTGAAGTACGTGGAAAGCGTTCTTTTCAGGCGCTCCAGTGTTTCCGCATCGGGAACCAGGTCGCGAATTTGCGGAAACCCGAGCAGGTGATTGAAAAAAGCAGCGGCGATGACTTCTTCGTAATCCTGCTGCTGCGATTGCAGACCTTTGAGCAATTCGGCATCGAGATCACCGAATTCCAGGAAATGCTTGCGGTTGGCAATTTCATTGCTATCGATCCCCAACTCGCGGGCAACAATCGCACTCTTGTCAAAAGCATTCATGCCATGTAACTCACTTTATTTTTGTTCTCGAAATCGCCGAGTCAGATTCCCCACTTGCCATCTCGAAATGAATCAGCGCATCCGCAATGAATCAATCCATTGTCAACGTGATTTTTTCTCCTTCGATCAGCCGTTGCGCAAGCATCGCGATGCCGCCAGGATGGCCGCGAGCATTGGCGCGCAACACGTCGAACGCGGCGGCGCGGTCCAGCTGATGACGTTCCATGACCAGTCCGATGGCCATATCGGTTTCGCGATGAAGCATGGACTCATCTCCGAGGTTGGCGTTGCCCAGCCGGAGCTGGACGATCTCGTCCGCTCGCTTCAACGCCACCTCGATCGCCGGGACGATGCGCGAGACCTCCACAGGTTTGACCAGGTAGCCGAGCGCGCCGACTTCAACCGCCGCCTTGACCAGCCCTTCGTCGCTGTGCGCTGAAAGAAAAATGAAAGGTGTCGATGTCTCGCTGTGTATCGTCTGGGCTACCTGCAAACCGGTAATGTCGGGCAGGTTCATATCGAGGATGGCGAGATCGGGCTTCTCGCGCCGGCAAATCTGGATCGCAGGTAAGCCGCTATCTACCTGAAAGACGTGGTAACCCGCCCGGCGCAACCCCAGACTGATTGTAGCCAGGACGGCCAGGTCGTCGTCTACAACCAGAATCTTGGGCATGGTGGACCTCGCTTTCGTGTCGAATTGCGTAATCGGCACAGGAGCAGCGTCGGCCGACGCGTTTCGATTGCCTAACCAACATAGCACGACTTTATTTTTAATGTAACCCTATGCCGTACAAGGGGAAATTACCCATTTGGCATATCCACACCCAAGCTCGAAGTGACACCTCACCCGCCAGCCGGTAAACTTGCGCCGCTTGAGCCTATCTCAGCAGGAAACGAAAGATGCGTTTGAACACAAAAGGGATGGATGCCAGGCGCAGCGCGCAGCCAATGGTTGTTCCATTGGCAAGTGGTGCAACGCCACCGCTTTTATCATACGGGGCGCCCTTTTGTGTTCAAACCCTACGGGGCAGTGCTGCTTTGCGCGCAGTGCGGTGTTGCTCGCCACTTGTTGGGAATAACCAAACGGCGTGGCTCTCGCCTTGCACTGCGCGCAAAGCAGTACTGCCGCACATTCGTTTCCTGCTGAAATAGGCTCATGCTTTCCAAATTAAATCCCCCCCAACGCGAAGCGGTTAAATATCTCGACGGTCCCCTACTGGTACTTGCCGGTGCAGGCAGCGGCAAGACCCGTGTCATCACGCACAAGATCGTGCATTTGATCGACCAGTGCGGTTACCAACCCAAGGAAATCGCCGCGATCACCTTTACCAACAAGGCCGCGCGCGAAATGCAGGAGCGCGTCGGCAAGCTGCTGGAAGGCAAGCCTTCCAAGGGCCTCACCGTCACCACCTTCCACTCGCTGGGCTTGCAGATGCTGCGCCAGGAAGCGACGCTCTTGGGCTACAAACCGCAGTTTTCCATCCTCGACTCCTCAGACAGCTTCAAGATCCTGGCCGATGTGCTGGCGACGACCGACAAACAACTGCTGCGCCGCACCCAATCGCAGATTTCCAGCTGGAAAAACGCGTTCATGACGCCGGATCAGGCCAAGGCACAGGCCGACGAGGAAGACACGCACGCTGCGGCCAAGGTCTACCAGATTTACCAGCAGACACTCAAAGCCTATCAGGCCGTGGACTTCGACGACCTGATCCGCCTGCCGGTGGAGCTGTTCGAGCAGCACGCGGATACGCTGAACAAGTGGCAACACAAGCTGAAATACCTGCTGGTCGACGAATACCAGGACACCAACGCCTGCCAGTACAAGCTGGTCAAGCTGCTGACCGGCGTGGAAGGCCGCTTCACCGCGGTAGGCGACGACGACCAGGCGATCTACGGCTGGCGCGGCGCGGACGTGGAAAACCTGCGCCAGCTGACCGAGGACTTCCCCAAGCTGAAGGTCATCAAGCTGGAGCAAAATTACCGTTCCACCGTGCGCATCCTGCGCGCTGCCAACCAGGTGATCGCCAACAACCCCAAGCTGTTCGAGAAGAAGCTGTGGAGCGAGCACGGCACCGGCGACATGATCCAGGTGGCCGCGATGCGCGACGACGAGCACGAAGCCGAAACCGTGGTGATGAAGCTGATGGCGCACAAGTTCGAGCACCGCACCAAATTCGCCGACTACGCCATCCTCTATCGCGGCAACCACCAGGCGCGGCTGCTGGAAGAGCAGCTACGCAGCCAGAAAGTGCCTTACACCGTCTCCGGCGGGCAATCGTTCTTTGACAAGGCGGAGATCAAGGACCTGGTCAGCTATCTGCGCCTGATCGCCAACGAGGACGACGACCCGGCTTTCATCCGCGCCGCCACCACGCCGAAAAAGGGCATAGGCAACACCACGCTGGAACGTCTCGGCGAATACGCCGCGCAAAAGCACATTTCGCTGTTTGAAGCAGCGTTCGAAGGCGGGTTCCAGCAACTGATAGGCGCCAAGCAACTCGACGACCTGATCACCTTCTGCAACTTCATCAACCGCATGCAGGAACGCTCCACCAAGGATCCGGCGGGCGAAGTGCTGAACGATCTGCTCGGCGCGATCCAGTACGAAATGCACCTCTACGACAGCGAGGAACCGCGCGCCGCCGAAACCAAGTGGAAGAACGTGATGGACTTCGTCGGCTGGCTCACCAGGAAAGGTGACGCCGACGAACGCAACCTGCTGCAGCTGACGCAGATGGTGGCACTGATGAGCATGCTGGAAGGCCGCGAGGAAGGCGAGCCGGACGCGGTCAAACTCTCCACCTTGCACGCTTCCAAGGGGCTGGAATTCGGCCACGTGTTCCTGATCGGCGTGGAAGAGGGCATTCTTCCTCATCGGGAATCGGTGGACAACGGCAAGATCGAGGAAGAACGCCGTTTGATGTACGTGGGTATTACCCGCGCCGAACGCTCATTGCACATTTCCTGGTGCAAGAAGCGCAAGCGCGCCGGCGAAACAGAGTCCTGCGAACCCAGTCGCTTCATCGCCGAACTGCCCACCGACGACGTCAAGCATAGCGGCATGCCCGGCGGCGATCCGGTCGCAAGCAAGGAGCACGGCAAGGAGCGCATGGCGCAGATACGCGCAATGCTGAATGCAAAAGGTTGATATTGCAGGAACTTTGCATCGGAATTGACACTCCTTCATAGGTGAGTCAGTTCCGAGGTTCGTCGAATAATCACAATGCAACCGTCGAATGCGCCCAACGGCCGAGGGAAATCGCATTTTCTTCGCATATTCCTCGCCATACTGCTGACCCCGATCCTCGCCATTGCCATTTGCGAAACTCTGGGCTGGCCCTTTTTGCGCATCCCTTTTGAGCGCTTTGCCAGCGAGCAACTGCAGCGTACGGTCAGAATTTCCGAGCCTTTCCAGCTTCGGCTGATTGGCAGCGTCAGGCTCAAGGTTGGCGGCCTATGGATCTCCGCGCCACCGGAATTCGACGTGCCGCATTTCGTCAGCACAAACAAAGCCAATATCGAATTGCGCTATGGCGATCTTTACCAACTCAAGCGTAGCGATCTGTTGCGCATCAAGTCGCTGGAAGTCGATCAGATCGACGCACGCCTGATCCGTCATCAAGACGGTCTCGCCACATGGCATTTCAAACGCGACCCCAACCGTCCGACAAAACCTTTTCCCACCATCGAAAAACTGATTGCGACCAAAGGCTATGCCGAAGTCGTCGATGCCACCAACGAAGCCGATCTGAAAGTCGATTTCAGCACCGACGAAGGCAGCGCGAACACCGAATCCGCATCCAGCATCCGCACCGTCGGCACTTATCGCCAACAGCCTTTGAAAGCAGTACTCGTCACGGACGGTTTTCTGCCGGTTGCCACCCGGGACAAAACGGCCCCGCCTATCCACTCAAAAGGTTCGGCCGATTATGCAAGCGTGCACCTGGACTTCGAAGGCGCGGTATCTGACCTGCTGGGCCGACGTAACGTCGAGGGAAAGTTCAGCGCGCATGGCCCTTCGCTCAGCATATTGGGCAACTTTACCGATACCGTGCTACCGGTGACGGACAAGTTCGCCCTGAGCGGCGCAGTGAAAAAAACCGACGAGGTCTGGAATGTGAATGTCGCCACCGCCCGCGTCGGACAGAGCGATCTTTCAGGCGAGTTCCGTTATGACCCTCGTCCGCCGACGCCTTTGCTCAACGGCGAACTCCGGGGCAAGCGCGTGTATCTGTCCGACCTTTTCCCCGCCTTTGGCACGCGGCGGGACGATGGCACGGTGGTCAAGCCACCCAAGGGCAAGATCATCGCGGATCGGCCGCTCGATCTCCCGTCGCTAAACAAGATGGATGCCAACGTCGTGGTCAGGCTGGATTACGTTGATCTCGGCAACCTTTTTGCGCGGCCCATCAGCCCATTCAATGCCGATCTCTCCATGGACAAGGGCAAGCTGGCGCTTGCCAAGATCGATGCGCACGTCGCCGAAGGCTCGCTAGCCGGACTGATCTCGATCGACGCGCATCAGGATGAACAAACCCCATCCGCCGCACCGCCCAAATGGCGCATCAATCTCCAGTGGAAAAACATCGATCTCGAAAAGTGGCTGAAAATCAGTAAAGACCGCAAGCGGCAAGCAAAACAAAAGGGCGAAAAGGACATCCCCCCCGCCTATATTACCGGCTCACTGAACGGCAAGACCAACCTCAGCGGCCATGGAAACTCCACGCGCGAGCTACTTTCATCGCTGGATGGCGATGTATCGATGTTTATACGCAAAGGTACGATTTCGCATCTGCTGATCGAACTCGCGGGCATCGATCTCGCCCAAAGCCTGGGCATCATACTCACCAGGGATGAACCCTTGGCGATGCAATGCGCCGTGATGGATTTCGATACCCGGAACGGCACCGTCAAACCACAGGTCGCACTGATCGATACCGACGTCACGCTGGTGCTGATCGACGGCAAGATCAACCTGCCGGAAGAGGAGTTGGATTTACGTCTGACGGCCAAACCCAGAAACGTGTCGCCGTTTACGCTGCGCTCGCCGATTCGCGCCAAAGGCACTTTTCTCAATCCCGATGTCTCGCCGGTAAAAGGTCCTATCGCCGCCCGAGTCGCCGGTGGTGTTGCGCTGGCCTTCGTGAACCCGCTGGCGGCAATACTTCCTTTCGTCGATCTTGGCAGTACCAGCGACGAACCTTCACCCTGCAAACAGACCTTGGCCAGGTTCAGCAAACCGTCTCGCTGAACCTTCCTCCAAGACCGCTCCCCCGAAAAACAGCAGTACTTCCTGCGCCCCACCTCTGTTCTGGGCGCACGCGCGGTGACGCAACGCGGTAAAATGCCGCCATGCCTTACATCACCCTCGAAAACGCCAGCCTGGCTTACGGCCTCACCCCCCTGCTCGACCACGCCGATTTCCTGCTCGACCCCGGCGAACGCGTCGGGCTGATCGGCCGCAACGGCACCGGAAAATCCAGCCTGCTCAAGGTCATCGCAGGGGAATCCAAACTGGACGACGGCACCGTCTGGCGTACGCCTGGTGTCCGTTTGGCCTACGTACCGCAGGAACCTCTGCTCGATCCAGAACATACGGTATTCGAAGCTGTGTCGGAAGGTCTCGGAAACCTGCGCCAGGTATTGATCGATTACCACGCGGTATCGCATGCCATGGGCGAACCGGATGCCGACACCACCGCGCTGCTGGACCAGATGCAGCATCTGCAGCACGAACTGGAGGCTCAGGATGGCTGGCAGGTGCAGGCGCGCGTCGAAACAGTGCTGTCGCGCCTCAGCCTGCCGGCCGATACGGCCGTCTCCACACTTTCCGGCGGCTGGCGCAAGCGTGTCGCGCTGGCCCGCGCCTTGGTCGCCGTGCCGGAAATCCTGCTGATGGACGAGCCTACCAACCATCTCGACCTCGATGCCATCGAGTGGCTGGAACAGATGCTGCTGGATTTCAAGGGCGCCCTGCTGTTCATCACCCATGACCGCCGCTTCCTCGACAGCCTTGCCACGCGCATCGTCGAGCTCGATCGCGGTCATCTCACCGAATTCAAGGGCAACTTCACCGCCTACCAGATCAAGAAGGCCGAATTGCTGGAAATCGAAGCCACACATGCGGCCAAGTTCGACAAGGTGCTGGCGCAGGAAGAGGCCTGGATACGCCAGGGCATCAAGGCTCGCCGCACCCGCAATGAAGGCCGCGTGCGCCGCCTGGAACGGCTGCGCCTGGAACGTGCTGCGCGCCGCGAGCGCCAGGGCAACGTCCGGCTGGCCGTGGATGCCGGCGAACGCTCCGGCAAGCTGGTAGCGGAATTGACCCATGTCAGAAAATCCTTCGGCGACCGGGTCATCATCAACGATTTCTCCACGCGCATCTTGCGCGGCGACCGCATCGGCCTGCTCGGCCCCAACGGCGCCGGCAAATCCACGCTGCTGAAACTGATCCTGGGCGAGCTGGAACCGGACAGCGGCGAGATCAAGCGCGGCACCAACCTCAACATCGCCTATTTCGACCAGATGCGCGAGCAGCTCAATGAAGAGGCGACGCTGGCAGACACCATCAGCCCCGGTTCCGACTTTGTGGAAATCGGCAACGAGCGCAAGCATGTCATCAGTTACCTGGAAGACTTCCTCTTCCCGCCGCAGCGCTCACGCGCTCCGGTCAAATCGCTATCCGGCGGCGAGCGTAATCGATTGCTGCTGGCACGACTGTTCGCCCGCCCGGCCAACGTGCTGGTGCTGGACGAACCGACCAACGACCTCGACATCGACACGCTGGAACTTCTGGAAGAACTGCTGCAGGATTTCGGCGGCACGCTATTCCTGGTCAGCCACGACCGCGCCTTTCTGGAAAACACCGTGACGCAGGTGATCGCGTTCGAAGGCAACGGGCAACTGACCGAGTTCGGCGGCGGCTACGATGACTGGCGCCGTTTCACCGAGCAGCGTGCGGCCGAGGCCGTGGTCGAAAAGCCAAAATCCGCTCCGGCGCAAAAACCGGTGGCAGCAAAGCCTGCATCATCGAAATTGAGCTTCAAGGAAACCCACGAACTGGCAGCCTTGCCCGACAAAATCGAGGCACTGGAAACCGAACAGAACACGCTTAACGCCGAGCTTGCGGACCCCGATATCTATCGCACCGACCCGCAGCGGGTGAAAGTGCTGCAAGCACGATTGGCGGCCATCGACACTGAATTGGAACAAGTCATGCTGCGCTGGGAGGAACTGGAATCGAAACGATGATTGCAAAGCCATGAAAAAGTTCCGTCAACCGCTTGTTTTTCAATATCAAGGCAGCATTGCCGTGGCTTTTGCGTGCTAGAATCGGCCTCGCATTTGCATAAGCGCTTACGAGGATCGATATGACCGCCAACGCAGGTACTTCCACGAAACCGGCATGGGACATTCCTAAGGAGGCCTTGCTTCCCGACGATCCATTGGCAAACTGCCTGGTACTGCTAACGCGGATGCAGCACCGCCCGTTTTCACTGCAGTCACTGACAGCCGGCCTGCCACTCGTTTCTTCTCGCCTCACCCCTGAATTATTCGTTCGCGCCGCCGCCCGGGCGGACATCAGCGCCCAGATCATCAAGCGCAAGCTCGATGAAATCAGCAACCTGACCCTTCCGACCGTATTGCTCCTGAACGATGGTCAGGCCTGCATCCTGCTCGAAAAGCATGACGATCATGCCAAAATCGTATTCCCGGAAGCAGGCGCAGGCGAGGCCGACATCGCGCTCAAGGAGCTGGAGGAACGCTACACCGGTTTCGCCATCTTCGTGAAGCCGGCTTTCCGCTTCGACAAACGCTCCGACATGAGCTTCATCCCCAAGCCCAAGCACTGGTTCTGGGACACCGTCAAAATGTCGTGGCCGATTTATAGCGAAGTCCTGGTCGCCTCGCTGCTGATCAACCTGTTCGCTCTGGTGATGCCGCTATTCATCATGAACGTCTATGATCGCGTCGTACCCAACAACACCATCGAGACCTTGTGGGTGCTAGCCATCGGCGTCGGCGTCGTTTATGTATTCGATTTTGTGATGCGCAGCCTGCGCGGCTACTTCATCGACATCGCCGGCAAGAAGATCGACGTTATCCTGTCCGCCAATATCTTCGAAAAAGTCATGGGCATCCGCATGGAGGCCCGGCCGCCCTCCGTCGGCGCCTTTGCCAGCAGCCTGCAGGAGTTCGAATCCTTCCGGGAGTTCATTACCTCGGCCACGATCACCACACTGGTCGACCTGCCCTTCCTGATTCTGTTCCTGATGCTCATTTGGTGGATAGGCGGCCTTGCCGCAGTGCCGGCGATTGTCGCGGTGCCGCTCATCCTGCTGACATCCTTCCTGCTGCAAAAACCGCTGGCGAAGGTCATCAACGAAACTTTCCGCACGTCTTCACAGCGCCAATCGACCCTGATCGAAAGCCTGACCGGTCTTGAAACCCTCAAGGCGATCGGTGCCGAAGGCCCGATGCAACGCCGCTGGGAACAACTGATCGGCCATCTGGGCAAGTTGAGCCTCAAGGCGCGCCTGCTGTCGGCAGCCAACGTCAATGCTGCCACCTTCCTGCAGCAATTGGCCAGCGTCGGCGTGGTCATCGTCGGCGTCTACCTGATTTCAGAGCGCGAGTTGTCGGTCGGCGCGCTGGTCGCCTGCACCATGCTGACCGGTCGCGCGCTGGCACCGCTGTCGCAGGTGGCCGGCCTGATTACGCGCTACCACCATGCGCGTGCTGCGCTGGACGGCATCAATCGCATGATGGCACTGCCGATGGAACGCGAGCAAGGCAAGAGCTTTGTGCACCGCGCGGATTTCAAGGGCACCATCGAGTTCAAGGATGTTTCCTTCAACTACCCCGAGCAGCCCATCGCCGCATTGCAGAATATTTCCTTCCGGGTTGCTGCCGGTGAGCGCGTTGGCGTCATCGGCCGTATCGGTTCCGGCAAGACTACCATCGAAAAACTGATCATGGGTCTTTACCAGCCGACCACCGGCTCGGTGTGGATCGACGGTGTGGATTTGCAGCAGATCGACCCTGCCGACCTGCGTCGCAACATTGCCTATGTGCCGCAAGATCCGATGCTGTTCTACGGTACGGTCAGGAATAACATCGTGTTCGGCGCGCCCTATGTCGATGACCGCGCGATGCTGAATGCAGCCGAAATCGCCGGGGTCACCGAGTTCGTAAACCGGCACCCGCTCGGCTTCGACATGCCGGTAGGCGAACGCGGTGAAGGCCTATCCGGCGGCCAGCGACAATCTATCGCTGTAGCGCGGGCTCTGTTGCTCGATCCCGTGATGATGATCCTTGACGAACCCAGCAACTCGCTCGACAACCGTTCCGAAGAAAACCTCAAAGCCCGGCTCGGCCAGCACCTCGAAGGCAAGACACTGCTGCTGGTTACGCATCGCGCCTCCATGTTGTCGCTGGTCAGCCGGCTGATCGTCGTTGATGGCGGCCGCATTATCGCGGACGGCCCGAAGGAACAGGTACTGGAAGCGCTTTCTGGAGGCAAACTGCATGTTGCAAAAACTTAAAACGATCGCAAAAGATAAAATCCTGCCGGAAAAGTCTGCCGGCACTGGCGGAGCCTCCAGCGCCGACATCGAGCTGATGCAGGACAGTACCGCTGCCCTGTTCCAGGAAACTCCGCGCTTCGGCTCGTATATTCTTTACGGCTTCATCGCCTTCCTCGTAGCCTTTTTCGTCTGGGCATTTTTCGCCGAGATCGACGAAGTGACAGTGGGCGAAGGCAAGGTCATCCCTTCCAGCCAGGTACAGGTTATCCAGAACATGGAAGGCGGCATCATCTCCAGCATTCCAGTCAAGGTCGGCGACATGGTGCGCAAGGGCGACATCATCGTACGGCTGGACGAAACCCGCTTCTCGTCGTCGCTCGGCGAATCCAAGGCCAAGCGGGAGGCATTGCTCGCAAAGGTCGCGCGCCTGAATGCCGAAGCCTCCGGCCGACCAATGCAGTTGCCACCGGAGCTGGTCAAATCCAACCCCGTATTGGCTGAGGACGAACGCCAACTCTATATTTCGCGCCAGCGCGAAATGCAAACGTCGGTGAGTGTACTAAGCCAGCAAGCCAGCCAGCGCCGTCAGGAACTGCAGGAAACGAAGGCGAAGCTGAAACAGCTCGAGGAAAGTTACTCCCTGATCGAGCGGGAATTGAAAATCAGCCGTCCACTCGCGCAGCAAGGCGTCATGTCCGAGGTGGAAATTCTTCGTCTCGAACGCCAACTAAGCGATCTCAAAGGCGATATGGATTCGACTCGTTTATCGCTGCCGCGCTTGGAGCAGGCGGCTGTCGAAGCCAGTACCAAGGTCGATGCCGCATGGGCGAAGTTCCGTTCGGAATCAGCATCCGAAGCCAGCCTCGCCAGTGCTGAACTTGCCGGTACCAGTGCCAGCAACGTGGCCGCTGAGGACAGGTTGGCTCGTACTTCCGTCCGCTCACCGGTCACCGGCATCGTCAAACAAATCAAGGTGAACACGCTGGGCGGCGTCCTGCAGCCAGGCATGGAAATCATGGAAGTGGTACCGATCGAAGATACCTTCCTGATCGAAACCAAGGTTCGCCCGTCCGACGTCGGTTTCATACATCCAGGGCAGGAAGCCATGGCCAAATTGACGGCATACGACTTCTCAATCTACGGCGGCCTGGAAGCCCGTGTCGAAAGCATCAGTGCCGACACGATCACCGAAGAAAAGAATGGCAAGACCGAGAGCTACTACCTGGTGCAGGTGCGCACCACGAGCAGTACATTCACCGGCACGCACAAAACATTGCCCATCATCCCCGGCATGGTCTCCACCGTCCACATCAAAACAGGCAAGAAGACAGTCCTGCAGTACCTGATGAAGCCGGTGTTGAAGGCGAAGTACGAGGCGCTGCGGGAGAGATGATCCCCATTTAGACCTGCTCATGCCCTCGCCACTTACGGAAGAGGGCTAGGGCGAGGGGTAAATTTAGGAAGCCGGCAATTGCCGGCTTTTTCTTTTCAGATTCCAGCCAGGGATAAATTTGATGTCAATCCTGGATGCCGGGGGTTGCTCGGCGGCAAGTCACTTTCTTCTGTTTGGCAAGCAAAGGAAAGAACCTCGGCGGTCAGGCCGAGACCCGACCTGCATTAATATCCCGACTACGAGGAATTATCTGCGTGCAAGGGAATGTAGTCTTTCAACCCTTGCTTTAACATGATCACTGAATGCATATCCACTTAGATATAAGGCTAGGGCCACCACTGATGCAACTGTAACTGTTAACCCTGTCAGGGAACAGAACTTGGAAACAAGCGTTAACTAAATGCCGTAGGGTGAAGGACAAGCTCCAGCAGAATAAAGGTCGTAGGCGACAAATAGCATCGCAACTGCTAAAAACAGCAACATTCCTTGAAAAAGACGAAGATCTCGCCTTAACTCTGGTGATATCTCCTTCATCGGATACTAGCGTTCCTCCGGCCGTCCCACACCATACCCTTGCACGCCATCCAATCCCAGGCTGGACAACAGACTCAACTCCTCAACCGTCTCCACCGACACCGCAAATACCTTGATTTCCAGACCGTGTGCCACCTTGATCACAGACTCGATGAAGAACTGGTTGTCCTTGTTCTCCAATATGCCGCGCACGTAGCTGCCGTCGATCTTGATGTAGTCGAGTTTGAGTGTGCTGAGATAACCAAATGAGGAGAAGCCGCGGCCAAAGTGGTCAAGGCCGACGTGTGCGCCGTGCGCGGCTACCCGAGCGATAAAGTCGCGTAGCGCATCGACGTTTTCAATCATGCCGTATTCGGAAACTTCGATCAGCAGCTTGGACGCGGCAACAGGCGATTGAGCCAATTGGTCGCATAACCAGCTGACGAATTCCGCATTCTGCAGGCTGGCTGGGAACAGGTTGACGGCCACGGGAATATCGCCGTAGCGATTATCGGCAAGGCGCGCCAACACTTCGGCGATCATGGCCCGGTCGAAATCAGTGGCCAGACGAAGACGCTTGGCAACCGGTGTGTAAACAACAGCAGGAATGACCGCGCCTTGATCATCCGTGAGACGCATCAGGGATTCATAGTGCAGGATGGTGTCGCGCGCAGATTCCGCAGCAGCCTTGGCCGGCTGCACCAACAAGGATATGCGCTTGCTTGCGAGCGCCTCGCGCAGGATGTCGCCCCACTGCGTTGCGGTACGCACCGGCGTGTCGCCGCCAGTCTTGCCGGGATCAATCAGGCTGACTGCGTTCGGGCCTTGCTGCTGAGCCGCGCGGAGTGCCATGTCAGCAGCCGAGAGTACTTCACCGTAGCTTTGGCCGCTGAATAGCGCGATGCCGACATGGCCCACTTCCTCGCTATCCACCAGGCCGCGCTCCTTGAAGCGCATCATCGACTTGGCAAGATGCTGGCCAAGCTCCAGCGATTCCTGCTCACCGGCATTGGTCAGCACGACCGCGAAATTGGCGCCCGACAGATGTACCGTGAAATACTCCAACTGCGATTGCGATTTGCAGATCGCCTCGAGGAATTCGGCGGTGTTTTTTAGCAGGTCGTCACCTGCCTGATAGCCGCGCTTCTCGTTGTATTGCTTGAAGTCCTTGAGTTCCAGCATCAACAGCGCGCCGTGTTTGCCGGTTTCGATCAGCTGCTTCAGGTTCATCTCGAAATAACGGCGATTAGCGAGGCCAGTCAAAGAGTCGCGATAATTCTCCGACCGCAGGCGCTCGATGGAGGCCGTCTGCTCGTCGAACATTTCCTTTACCTTGGTGCTCATGCGGTTCATCGCTTCGACCACGCTGCGCAGTTCCAGCGTCCACGGGATCTTCTTCTGCACCGGATATTCGCGATCGCAAATTGCCCGGGCTTGCATCTCGACATCGCGTAGCGGACGCAGAATGAAATGCAAGGCGATCACGCCCAACATGACCGTCAGCGACGACGCCGCCAGGAACCACCAGAACGATTCCACAGTGTTTGACCATAAGGCCACATACGCATAACCGGGATTCGCTTCCACGTGCACCGTACCAGCCTGTTGCCAGCCGGCCATGATCAGCGCCTCGCCACGCGGCGTTTCCAGCGGTACGCGATCGACGAACCACTGCGGCACATCGCCGAGCTTGACCTCCTGCTTGCGGGAAACGATGGGCTTGCCTTCAATGTCGCTGACCACGACCTCGCGGTAGTAGCCGCTATCCGACACTGCGCTCACCATACGATCCACTACTGCCATGTCGTTCTCCGCCATCGGCGGCGTCAGCGTCAGGCCAAGCGATGTCGCGGTATCCTGCGAAATCGTGCGCAGTTGATCGTTCAGGTAGTCGCGCGTGTTATTGATGCTGAGCAGCAACGTTCCGATGAACAGCAATATGAACAGCGTCACAATCACGATCACCAACTGCCGGAGTAACGTCATTTTATTTCTCCCTTAAAATTCTTTGCCCATGCGCGCCATCATGTCGCGCCACAGACTGATCTTGTTGCCGCCAGCCACGCTCTTGCCGGCCCCGCGTTCCTTGGCGAGCCATAGCCCGTCACCGTTGAAGCTGTATACCGGGGTCAAGTCGAGGCGCTTATCCGCCGGCTTGATCTCGGGATTCAGGTTATCGAGTACCAGCGGCATGGCGCCTGGCGTCGAATAATAGGTCAGCACCATATGTGCCGCGTTTTGAAGTCCGTAGCCGGTCGCCTTGACGTACGTGATCTTGAGTTTGTCGATGGGAACGCCCAGCGCCAGCAGCGTGAAGTACTTGCTGATGGAATAGTCTTCGCAATCGCCGCCACCCGACCCCAGCATTTCGAGCGGCGTTGCCCAGTAATCGGTGACCCCGTAGTGGTCAAGATCGGAAACGAACAGAACCTGATTGAAGAAGTTGTTTACCAGCTCGAGCTTTTCCTGCTCGGACTTCTGCTTGTTGTCGGCCATAATATCCAGCCAGGCAGAAAGACGCTTGCGTGCGGGGAGACCATATTTTGTTTCGGCAGCGGTGAGCTGGCGTTCGCTGAGGATGACCTCGAAACTCGCGCCGAGTGAAATCGTCGTGCAAGCGATCAATACGGCAAGCGCAATTACCCTGCCAAGGCGCCATGGACGCACGGAATTTACCCAATCGTTATTGGATCCCGCCAACAAGAACCTCCCCCCCAACAAAAAGGGCAGGAGATTACCCCCTGCCCAATTCGATCATGCCATTAATTGTCTACAGAGACAATGACGGCTCTTACGGCGCTGGCGCTTCCGTAGCGGGCATCGGTTCTGCTGCCGGTTCTGCTGCCGGTGCTGCTTCTACAGGTGCAGCCTCGGTCGCGACCGGTTCGGCAGCGGGAGCTGCCGTTTCAGCCGGGGCCGGCTCTGCGCTGGCAGCGGGAGTGCCATTCGCCATGACGACCTTGGCTTCTTCACGCGGAGCCACGCCCAGCGATTCGACCAGCTTGCCCATATCAGCCAGCAAACGATAACGAGCGAACATTTCAACGAATTGGCCGTCGACAAAGTTGGAACGGGCGGTATACAACTCGTTTTCCGAATCCAGCAAGTCAAGCAGTGTGCGTTGGCCAATGCTGAATTGCTTGGCGTAGGCATCGCGAGTCTGCTCGGTGGCATCGGCGTGAGCCTTCAGCTTAGGCAGACGATCGGCGGAGGTCAGCAGCGAGTTCCAGGAAAGACGGGTGCTTTCTTCCACTTGGCGACGCGTGCGGTTCATGATCTCGCTGGCTTCCATTTCCTGAACGCGGCGTTCTGCAACACGCGCCTTGTCGGTACCACCATGGTAGAGGTTGTACTGGAAACGCAACATCGCGTAGGCATCGTTGTTCTTGTAGCGCACACCATCCAGATTGTTGTTCCAGCTGGTGCCAAGTTCGAGGTCGACACGTGGACGCATCAGCGACTCCGCCGCACGGGTTTGCGCCTGGGCAGCTTCGATATCGGCTGCTGCGGAGTTCAGCAAAGGATGACTGCTCACTGCCACACCCAATGCATCATCTTCCGATACCGGCACGCCTTCAGGCTGACCGGGGCGAGCAAGATCTCGCGGCATTTCGCCGATGACGCGCTGGAACTGGATGTTGGCTTCGCGCAGATTGGCTTCAGCCGACGACATGTTGGCTTGGGCCAATGCAAGACGGGCTTGCGCTTGCTCAAGGTCAGCGCGGCGACCAACGCCGCTGTCGGAACGGAGCTTGATCTGTTCAAACACGCGTTCATGTGCAGCCAGATTATCTTGTGTCAGATTGCGCAATTCCTGGCGGCGAACCACTTCGAGGTAGGTTTCAACAGCTCGCAGGCCGATCTCTTCGGATGTACCGGCAACCTTGTGTGCTGCGGATTTTACGCGCGCCTCATGACGCTGAACTTCACTCTTGGTGCCGAAGCCGTCATAAATCATTTGCGAAAGGGTCAGCGCGGATTCGCGACGCCAAAGATTATCGCTGCCGGGGCGCGTAGAGGTGTTTTCACTCCATTCCGCACCCACGCCAGCAGTAAGATCGATCTTGGGACGGTAGCCGCCTTTGGCTTGGTTCACCGCCTCATCGGTCGAAAGACGCCGATTTGCATCAATTAATACATCAGGATTGGACTTGATAGTTTGGTCGACAGCTTCGCTCAATGTTTGAGCTGACGCCCCTTGACTCGCGAGCAACACGCCGGCTACCGCGCAGAAAAGGACGGAATGCTTGAAATTCATAATAACCCCTTTTTATTGATCTAAAAGTTATCAGATAACCTAGACTCAAACTCAATTTATTCTAATAACTTTTTCTTTGCAAACAAAAAAACTGCAAGATATTGCATATGCATATTTTTGCGACACTTGTTGCGAAAAACACACAGTCCTTCATTTCGAGCAGGACTATAACATGCGTGGTAGTGATGGTCTCTACCCCAAATGGGGGGGATCTAAGACATAAAAAAAGGCGCCCGTAGGCGCCTAGTTTAGATCAGCTGTGATTATGGCTGAATGTTATTGTCGGGATGCAACAAGGTGTTGATATCCACCGGTGCCGTGGAGAGCGCCGTCGCTGTCGTCGCACTCACCGTCGTCGTGATACTGCCGCTTATAGCGTCGCCGTCAGCATCCGTAGCCACATAGTCAAACGACAGATTCAAATCCTCCGGATTGGATACCGAGATATACGACACACCACCCACCTTCAGATTGCCAGAAGTCACCGAAATGTTCAGCTGGTCATAGCCACCATCGACGTGGATCAACCCATCCGAGGTGGTATCCGACCCGGTTTCAGTGATTCCGGATAGATTGTTGGTAAAGTCGAAGTTCTGATGATCGGCGACTGTCATGTTTCCCGTACCAACCTGTACCCCATTTTTGTAGGCAGTCCAAGTAAAGGAATCAGAACCGGAACCGGTATCGAACAGCTTCAGAGCCACATCGTTGACTACCGCCTTTTGGGTGATTGTGTAGTTTGGCGATGAACTTCCGCTGACGGCATCGGCGAACTTGTAAACCACCGTCTCGCCAGTATTCATGATGTTATTGTCGATACCGACAAACCCGCTACTGGCTTTGACCTGGGCATTACCGTCGGCAATATTCGTATCCTCGATCAACAACTGCGTTCCGACCAGCAATTGATCTTTGCCGCCGCCGGCGGAGATGTCGTCGAATAGCAGCGTGGTTCTAGTTACCGGCAAATCGATCACATCATTCAGGGTCAGCGTGTAAGCGCCATCCTCAGGTGTGACATCGCCCCCAGCGACCGCCAGCGTCAGGACCGTCGTTTCCAGCGACCCGTTACCATCAAGATCGGCCTTGCCCACCAACTCCTTGATGCCATCACTGTTGGTGTCCTCGAGAGAGAACACAACGCTCTTGCCGTGCGAAGTCAGCGCAGGCCCGGTGTACGACAGGGTTACGCTTCCAGTTCCGTCCGCCCCCAAATCGTAATCGATCAGACCGGCCAGCGACTGGCCTGCCTCATTCTTGATCACACCGTTGGTGTCGGTCACGTCAGGCCCGTCGTCGTAGAACGAAACCGACTGGCCGATATTCACTGTCGCACTTGCCAGGTCGCCATCAGCATCGGTAATCGCAGCGGTCAGCGTAATCAGGTTCGCACTGTTCAGCGTATCGACACTCGTACCGGACTCATGCTGGATCGCACGCAGTTGATCCAGCACGGCACCGCCGGTTGCGCTATCCACCGACAGCGTGAATACCAGCGCGCCGCTGATTGCGGTACGGCCTTCGACCACGCCGCTACCATTCAAGGACAACACCACGGCCTGACCGGTCGCCATATCGATCAAGCCGGTCGGGCTGGAGGTATTGACGCCCAGCGAGTAAGTCTTGGCGCCCACTGCGGCAGCCCCGTCGGCACCGTAGGTGAAGGAGAAGGCACCCGCGAAACTATCCGTGTCGTTGAACGCCAGATTGGTTTCATCCACGATCAGGCCGCTCAGGCTACCGGTGGTAGTCACTTGCGGCAGATCGTCGACGATGCGCACGACCAGGTCGTCGCTGGCGGTCGAGCCGCCCACGCCGTTGACCGTCAGCACCACGCTGTCGTCAAACTCGGTGCCAGTCGCACCCGCCTT
>Ga0255338_1000400_pt1 | contig 149705 bp, 117 predicted proteins | sample MeOH1_35cm_T4_19_FD_203715 | JGI IMG/M metagenome (GOLD analysis project Ga0255338, IMG submission 203715) | Sandy soil microbial communities from University of British Columbia, Vancouver, Canada - MeOH1_35cm_T4_195 | ecosystem: Engineered > Artificial ecosystem > Sand microcosm >... | reverse complement strand
CCCTTGATGCCCTCGGAGCTCTCGGTGACCTTGAGCGTGACGGAGGAGGGGATGTCGATGGTGACGGGGACGTCGTTGATGAAGAGCACGTCGGCCTTGCCGTTGGCCACGAGGTAGTATTTCGACTCGCCGATCATGGCGGCGTTGATCTCGAAGGTCTCGAAGGTCTCCGGGTCCATGAAGGAGAAGTTCTCGCGGTCGGCGTAGCTGAACTCCAGCGTGCGGCGGTCGGTGGGGAGGACGTCCACGTGGTCGGGCGAGTTGAACCGCTGCTCGAGCGACTTGCCGTAGCGCAGGTTGCGCATCTTCACCTGGACGAAGGCGCGGAGATTGCCCGGCGTCCGGTGCTGGGTTTCCATGATGAGGTGGGGCTCACCGTTGAAGGTGATGACTTGGCCTTTGCGGAGGTCGTTGGCTGCGGGCATGACGGATTCGGATGAGGGATATTGATTACGTAAAGGGATAGGAATACGGAGCGGGTTTTGCCGATGTCAACCCCGGGCTTGAAAATGATGGAGGCGGGGTGCCCTCACCCCGCAGCTGTGCCCATGTTTCGCGGGGTGGGGGCACCCCGCCTCCAAATTGCCGCCCGATCCGGACGCCCCACCATCTCCAAGCTTGTCATTTACAAGAGGTTTCCGACACTGCCCCGACACCCATGAAGCAGCGCACCCTCTTGCGCGAGGTCTCCATCAAGGGCAACGCCCTGCATACCGGAGACGCCGTGCACCTGACCCTGAAACCCGCTCCCGCGAACCACGGCATCGTGTTCAAACGCACGGATCTGCAAGGCCAGCCCGAAATCAAGCCTCGCGTCGACCTCGTCACGGACCTCGTCCGCGCCACGACCATCCAGCAGGGGCATGCCAAGATCCACACCGTCGAGCACGTGCTCAGCGCCCTCAGCGGCTGCGGCGTGGACAACGCGCTCATCGAGATGGACGCCAGCGAGCCGCCGATCCTCGACGGCTCCGCCCGCGAGTTCGTGAAGCTCATCCAGCAGGCCGAGCCGGTGGAGCAGGACGCCGAGCGCGAGTATTTCTCCCTCACGGAGACGATCTCCGTCTCGCGCGGCAACTCTTCGATCATCGCGCTGCCCTTCGACGGCCTGAAGATCACCTGCACTTCCGCCGACGATCGCGGCATCCACACGCAGCACCTCTCGCTTACGATTGATCCCGACATCTACGTGACGCAGATCGCCGCGGCTCGCACGTTCACCATCTACGAGGACATCGAGGAGCTCCTGAAGCTCGGCAAGATCAAGGGCGGTTCGCTCGACAGCGCCATCGTCATCAAGGGCGACAAGATCATCTCGAAGGAGCCCCTGCGCTTCAACGACGAGTTCGTGCGGCACAAGATCCTCGACATCATCGGCGACATCACGCTGCTCGGCATCCCGTTGAAGGCGCACATCGTCGCCACGCGGCCCGGTCACGCGCTCAACGCGGAGCTGACCAAGGTCCTGTTCGAGAAATACGAGGCGTGGAAAAAGGGCGGCAAGAAGGCCGTCAAGCCCGCGCCGACCAAGGCCGAGATCGCCACCGAGACCACCCTCGATATCCGCCGCGTGCTCGACACGCTGCCGCACCGCTATCCTTTCGTGATGCTCGACCGCGTCGTCGAGCTGGCGGAGGACAGCCTCACCGCCATCAAGAACATCACCTTCAACGAGCCGTATTTCCAGGGGCATTATCCCGGCAATCCCGTCATGCCCGGCGTGCTGCAGATCGAGGCCATGGCGCAGGCCGCCGGCATCCTCATGATCCGCAAGACCACCATGGAGGGGAAGACCGCGCTCTTCATGAGCTGTGACAAGGTCAAGTGGCGCAAGCCCGTCCGCCCCGGCGACCAGCTCAGCGTGAAGGTCAAGCTCACCAAGGTGCGCGGCACCATCGCCTGCGCCGAGGGCGAGTGCAGCGTGAACGGCCAGGTGGTCTGTTCGGCCGACCTGATGTTCGCCACCGTCGATTCCACCGCGCTGGACTGACGCCATGGCCCGGCAAATCCATCCCACGGCCATCATTGAACCGGGTGCCGAATTGGGCGACGATGTCGTCGTCGGCGCCTACGCCTATGTCGGCGACCGGGCCGTCATCGGCGCCGGCACGGTGCTGCACCACCACGCGAGCGTCGAGGGCCGCACGACCGTGGGACAGAAGTGCGAGATCTTCCCGTTCGCCTGCATCGGCACCAAGACCCAGGACTTGAAATACAAGGGCGGCAACCCGGGTGTGCGGATCGGCGACCGCAACGTGTTCCGCGAATACGTCAGCGTGCACGCCGCCACGAAGGACGGTGAATTCACCGTGATCGGCAGTGACAACACCATCCTCGCCTACAGCCATGTGGCGCACGACTGCCAGTTGGGCAGCCATATCATCGCGAGCAACGACGTCGGCCTGGCCGGGCATGTCATTGTGGAGGACTATGTCGGTCTCGGCGCCAAGTGCGGGGTGCATCAGTTCTGCCGCATCGGGGCCCATGCGATGGTCGGCGCGATGTCGAAGATCGTGCAGGATGTGCCGCCCTTCATCATCGCCGACGGCAACCCCGCCATCGCCCGTTCGATCAACAAGGTCGGGCTCGAGCGTCTCGGTTTCACGCCCGAGCGGCTGGAAGCGGTGAAGCAGGTCTTCCGCATATTCTACCGCGCCGGGCACAACCGTTCCCAGGCCTTCGAGCGCATGCACGCGCACCCCCTCAGCGAGAACGCGGATTTCCAGCACTTCCTCAAATTCGTCGAGATGAGCGAACGCGGCGTCGTGGCCGGGCGGTGAGCGATAGAAGCGACCTGCAGTTCAGGCCGGCGGTTTCCCCAGCTCGCGCAGCAGCTCGTAGCTGTAGAGTCCCGTGCGGTGGCCGTCGCTGAAATCGAACTGGATCGCGTAGTTGCCGATGCGCGACCAGCCGGTCACCTCGACCCCCACGTAGTTGCGCGGCACCTCGCCGCCGTATTGGTGACCGAAGATGTCGCGTTCGCCCCGCACCGCCGCGCTCGGCGACGCGGCGCGCAGCGTGGCGAAGGAGATGAAGCTCTCCGCGCCATCGTCCCAGCGGATGGCGACTTCCGCGCCGATCAATTGAATGTCCACGGGGGTTTGCATGGCCTGAGCTATTAGGAAACCGGACGTGAAGTGAAGCCCCGAAAATAGGTGCGGTGCGCGTTTTACTTGCCGCCGGTTCTCGGTAGCATGGCTGCATCATGAATGCGAATTCCACGCGTTTGCCTCATGTGGTGGTGCTCGGCGCCGGTTTCGGCGGACTGACCCTGGCCAAGGAGCTGCCGTCGCATCTGGCCCGGGTTACCGTGATCGACCGGCAGAACCATCATGTCTTCCAGCCGCTGCTCTATCAGGTGGCCACCGCCGGCCTGGCCGCGCCCGACATCGCGCAGCCCATCCGGTCCATCCTGCGCGCCAAACCGGACCTGACCGTGCTCATGGCGGCGGTGCGGCGCATCGATCTCGCGGCCCGCCGCGTCGAACTGGACCACGGCGCGCTCGAATTCGACTACCTCGTCATCGCCTTGGGCGGCCAGACGAGTTACTTCGGCCATGAAGACTGGGAACGATTCGCCCCGGGACTCAAGACACTCGACGACGCCGTGCGGTTGCGGCGCAACATGCTCCTCGCCTATGAACGTGCGGAGGTGGAGACCGACCCGGCAAAACGCGAAGAACTCATGACCACGGTCGTGGTGGGCGGCGGCCCGACGGGTGTCGAACTCGCCGGCACCTTTGCCGAACTCGCGCGCACCGTGCTTTACCGTGATTTTGAACACATCGATCCGCGGCAGGCGCGCATCCTTCTGGTCGAGGGAGGGCCGCGCATCCTGGGGACGTTTCCTCCGGACCTGTCGGCCAGCGCGCAAAGGCAGCTCGCCGGGCTCGGCGTCGAGGTGCGGCTCGACACCCGGGTCACGGCCATCCGGGAGGGCGAAGTCGAGCTCGATGGTGCGACGATTCGCGCCGGCAACATCGTCTGGGCGGCCGGTATCGGCGCCAGCCCTGTCACCCGCTCGCTGGGGGTGGAACTCGACCGCGCCGGCCGGATCAAGGTGTTGCCGGATCTCAGCCTGCCGGGGCATCCGCGGGTTTTCGCGGTCGGGGACATCGCCACCCTGACCGACGCGAAAGGTCAGGTCGTGCCGGGTGTGGCGCAGGGCGCCATGCAGGGCGGGGCGTTCGTCGCGAAGCTCATCGCGCACGATCTCACGGTCGGTTCACGCCGGCCGGAGGAACGGCCGGCCTTTGCCTATTGGGACAAGGGCAACATGGCGACCATCGGCCGTTCGAAGGCCATCGCCCAGATCGGGCGCCTGCATTTCAGCGGCCTGACGGCCTGGCTGATGTGGCTGGCACTCCACCTCGTCTTCCTCGTCGGGTTGCGCAACCGCGTGTCGGTTTTCGTGAACTGGATCTACTCCTACTTCACCTACAAGCGCGGCGCCCGCATCATCATGGACGCCGGAGGTGACGGAAGAACCGGTTGAGCCTTGCCATGCTCAGGGCTGGTCCGGATGCAGCCGGACACCGAGACTGGCGCGAAAGCGTCCGGGAGTGGTTTGAAGCAGCCGGCGGAAAGCCAGGTTCAGATGGCGCGGGTTTTCGTAGCCGCTCGCATAGGCGATCTCGCTCAGCGACAGCGCGGGATCGGCCATCAGCTCCTGGGCCCGTTCGAGGTGGGAGCGCTGCACCACGGCGTAGACGGAGAGATTCAGGGCGGCGCGGAAGCGCTTTTCGAGGATCCGGCGGGAGACGCCGGCGGTCCGGGCCACGTCCTCGACGTAGATGGTGTTGCTCCGGTTCTCGCGGATATGGTCGAGGGCGGTGGCGACGATTTCATCCGCCACGGCGTAGTGGTCGGTCGAGCGCCGGGTGACGATTTTGGGCGGCGCCAGCAGGTGCTCGGCCGGCGGATGGGTCTTCAGCAGCAACTGCCGCACGATCCGGGCCGCCTCGTAGCCGAGCTGAAAGGTCGGCAGCTCGATGCTGGTGATTTCGGTCGGGGCGAATTCCAGCCGGGTCAGGTCGTTGCCCACGCCCACCAGGGCGACTTGCCGGGGGATCTCCAGTCCGACCAGGTGGCAGGCCTCGGCCAGTTCCAGCGCCACGCGGTCGTTGAAGCCCAGTATGCCCGCGGGCAGGGGCAGCCGGCGCAACCACGCGGCCAGCTCCCGGCGCACCGGCTCGGGGAAGGGGGTGGATTCCTCGCGCCGCGGCAGGACGTAATGGGCGAAGGAGCCGCCCGCCCGGGTCGCGGCGTCACGAAAGCTCCGATAGCGGCGGAGCGAGGCCAGGTGCGTCCGGTTGCCGCAGTAGGCGAGGTGCCGGTAGCCGCGCCGCCAGAGGTGGTCGAAGGCCATCGTGCCGACCTTGTGGTCGTCTGAATTCACCCACGTCAGTCGCGGGGTGGCCAGTTGGCCCGACACGTTGACCACCGGCAGGCCGGACTTGAGCAGCACCTTTTCATCCTGGCGGGAGGAGACGCGCACGACCAGGCCGTCGAGGCGCAGGGCCCGGAGCTGGGCGAGGGAGAACTTCTCCGGCTGCGGCAGCTTGAGGATGGTGAAATCGGGTTGCTCGCGGGCGAACCGGGCCAGCCCGCGCAGGATGCCGTGCGAGTGGTAGGCGTCGAGGCGCAGGAAGACCCCCAGGCGATAAGCGGGGCGGGGCATGTGCGCCCAGCCAAGGCGAATGACGCAAAATGTAAATACATAAACGCAATATGCCCTAGTGGGCGCGGGCGCTTTCGGATAATCTCGCGACGGTCGCTTCCGGCGATTCACCTACCTCAACCCCTGCCTGCCCCATGAAGTCGTCTTCCTTGCGTGTGCCAGCCGCGCTGCTGCTCCTGTTGTCCCTGACCGCCCTGAACCTGTCCGCCCAAACCTCCGCCGGCTCGGTCAGCGGCCGGGTGCTCGATGCCCACAGCCGCACGCCCTTGCCCGGCGTCGAGGTCCGGGTCTCCGGCACGGAGCACACCGCGGCCACCGACCGCCAGGGGGCCTACCAGCTGAACGCCCTGCCGGCGGGCGAGCACACGGTGCGTTTCGACTACCTCGGCTACGACTCGGCGACACGGGCCGTGACCGTGACGGCCGGCGGCACCACGACCCTCGACGCGGAATTGGGCGGGGAGATCGTGCAGCTGGAGACGTTCAAGGTGGAGAGCGTGCGCGAGGGCCAGGCCCGGGCGCTCAACCAGCAGAAGACCGCGGGCAACATCAGGAACATCGTGGCCGCCGACGCGATCGGCAACTTCCCCGACAAGAACATCGCCGAGTCGCTGCAACGTATCTCCGGCGTCTCGACCGTCAGTTTCCGCGGCGAGCCGCTTTACGTCACCATTCGCGGCGCGAATCCGGCCTGGAATTCCGTGACGCTCGACGGCATGTCGTTGCTCGCCGCCAACGGTTCGCACAGCGACGCCCTCGGCGGCGACATGCGCTCGGTGCAACTCGACGTGTATTCCTCCTCCCAGGTCGGAAGCATGGAAGTGGTCAAGGCCGTCACCCCCGATCTGGACGGGGACAGCGTCGGCGGCGCCGTTTTGCTCAAGGGCAAGAGCGCCTTTGATTACAACCGGCGCGTGGCCACCGTCAATGTGGCCGGCAGCTACAACGATCTCGCCGAGGAATCCGGCTACCGCGGTGTCGTCAGTTACTCGGACATTTTCGGGGAAAAGCGCGACTGGGGCCTGAGCCTGTCCTATTCCCGCGAGCAGAAGAAGGAACTGGAGCAGAGCAACGAGACGAACGATTGGTTTCTCATGACCGCCACCGTCAACGGGGCGTCGGTTTCCGGGTATGTGCCGACGACCCTGTTGCAGACCTACGTCTACGATGTGCGCGAGCGGGAATCCCTCAGCGGCGCCCTGGAAAAGAAACTGGGCCGGGACGGACGGCTTTTTCTCCGCGCCTTCCGCAACAACTTCAGTGAAGTCGACGACCGCTACGGCACGCGCTACATGCCCGGCCTGAACGCGACCGGCGGCAATCTCGACACCACGCAGCCGGTGACCGTTTCGGCGGACGGCACCTTCACCCAGTTCACCTCGACCCGGGCGACCACCCGCCGTCAGGAGCAGCCGCAGAGCTTTGAAAATCTGGCCACCGGCGTCGCCGGCGGCGGTTCATGGCAGTCCGCCGACTGGGGGCTCGAGGCCATGGTTTCCTACAGCCGGGCGACGGAAGATTTCTATACCCGCCTCGGACAGTGGACGAGCAAGTCGAATGCAAACCGCGTCACCTTCGATTACACCGACCCGACTTTCTGGCGCTGGACCCAACTCTCCGGGACGGGCTTTCTCGATCCCGCCGGCCTGGGCATCAACTCGTCCCGCTATCGCAACGAGTTTTCGAAGAACGAGGAACTCGCCGCGAAACTCGACGGCAACCGCACGTTCCTTGTGGCCGAAACTCCGGTCAAGCTGGCCGCCGGCTGGAAATCCCGCTGGAACGCGAAATACGACAGCAACGATGTTGCGAACTACGGCGTCATGCGCACCGGCACGCTGGACCTGAACGACCCGCGTCTGGGCGGCAATGTCGGCGTCGCCCCGGATTTCCTCGACGGACACTATGACTTTGGTCCGTTCGTCCGGGTGGCGGATTGGGTTTCATTCTTCGACGCCAACCGCGCGCCGTTCAATCCGCAGACGGGGCAGTTCGTCGACACCACGGCCGGCCTGTTCGTGCCCAACGTCTCGAGCAGCCTGAACGCCACGCTGGCCAACGACTACCAGATCGACGAGGACATCCACGCGGGTTACGTCCGGGCCGACTGGAACTGGGGCAAGCTGGGCGTGATCGCGGGGGCGCGCTACGAACTCACCGATCTCGACATCAACGCGACGCAGCAGAACACCAGCGTGTCCAACACCAACCCGGCGCGCTACCAGCCCTACCACCGGACGCTCGATTACAACAACCTGATGCCGGGTGTTCACCTCCGCTACGCGGCCTCCGACCAACTCGTGCTCCGCGCGGCCTGGACCAACACGCTCGCCCGGCCCAGCGCGCCGAGCATGACGCCGAACCTGTCGGTCGACCCGATCAACCTGACGATCAGCGGCGGCAATCCCGACCTGCATGCGGTGGAGTCGCTCAATTTCGATGTGTCCGCGGAATACTACCTGTCCTCGATCGGCGTCGCGTCGGTGGGGGCTTTCACCAAGTCCATCGACGGTCCCATCTACGAAAGCGTCGTGCCCATCAGTTTCGACGCCGGCAGCGGGCCGCAGACCTTCACCTACAGCACCTACCTCAACGCCGGGAAGGCGACGTTGCAGGGCATCGAGCTGAGTTATCAGCAGCAACTGCGTTTTCTCCCGAGCCCGTTCGACGGCCTGGGCTTCTACCTCAACTACACCGTCACCGATTCCGACGTCGACGTCCCGACGCGTCCGGGCGAGAAGTTCACGCTGTTCAACCAGTCCAAGTGGCTCGGCAACGCCGCGGTCTTCTACCAGAAATACAACGTCACCGCGCGGCTCGCCTACACCTTCCGCGCGCCCTACCTGACCACGCTGCTGTCGGCCGGCACGGACACTTATTTCGACTCGGACCACCGGCTCGACCTGCAGATCGGCTACAAGTTCGGCCAGCACTGGACGCTGCAGTTCTCCGCCAACAACCTCGAGAACACGCCCGAGCGCCAATACCACGGCACCCCTTCGCGGCAGGAGTTCTACGGCCTCACGGGCCGGTTCTATTCCCTCGGCCTGACCTGGGAGCTGTAACGGCCTTCGCCGATGAAAAAACGCATCGCCTTCGTCGGCGTGGGCCACCGCGCCACCCGGTTCATTGACGAGTTGGCCGGACCGGGCCGCGCGGGGGCGGAGCTGGTGGGCTTTTGTGACACCAGCCGGACCCGGATGGCGGCGCAAAACCGCTGGCTCGCGGAAAAGCATTTTCTGGCGCCGGTGCCCACCTACGCGCCGGACGCCTTCACCGAGATGCTGCGGACGCAGCGGCCCGATCTGGTCGTCGTCGCGACCGTCGATGCCCAGCACCACGCCTACATCGTGCGCAGCCTGGAGCTGGGCTGTGACGTCATCACGGAAAAGCCGATGACCACGGATCCGGAGAAATGCCGGCTCATCTTCGCCGCCGCCGCGCAGCATCCGGAGCGACGTATCACCGTGGCCTTCAACTACCGCTGGGCCCCGACGAATTCCCGCGTGAAGGAGCTCCTCGCCTCGGGGGCCATCGGCGCCATCAAAAGCGTGAACCTGGAGTGGCTGCTCGATCTCAAGCACGGCGCCGACTACTTCCGACGGTGGCACAGCGAAAAGCGACATTCGGGCGGGTTGCTCGTGCACAAGGCGACGCATCACTTCGACCTGGTCAATTGGTGGACGGATGCCATTCCGGAATGGGTTTTCGCCAGCGGCAGCCTGGAGTTCTACGGACAGAAGAACGCCGTGGCGCGCGGCCAGACGGACCTGACCCGCTACGCCCGTTACACCGGCGAAGCGGACGCGGCGCGCGATCCGTTCGCGCTCAATCTCGCCGCCAACCCGCACTTTCGCGCGCTCTACCTCGAGGCAGAGGAGGAGACGGGCTATATCCGCGACCGGAATGTCTTTCGCGAAGACATCGACATCGAAGACCAGGCCGGCGTCATGGTGCGCTATCGCGATGGCATGCTGCTCACCTATACCCTGAACGCCTTCAGTCCGCGCGAGGGCATGCGGGTGGTGTTCAACGGCGACGCCGGCCGGCTCGAATACTACCAGTTCGACAAGACCCATGCGGCCAAGGGCGAGAACGACGAGGGCCACGAGGTCGCCGCGTCTGACGGCGGTCATCGTTTGCTCACCGAGCAGACCTTCATCCGGGTGTATCCCCACCATGCGCCGGCCTACAATGTTCCGGCCATCGCGGGCCCCGGCGGACACTGGGGCGGCGATCCGCTGATGGTGCGGCAGCTTTTTTCCTCTGCGGGTGAAGGCAATCCGTTGGGTCGTCTCGCCGGACATGAGCAGGGCGCGGCCTCACTGCTGGTCGGAGCCGCGGCCAACGAATCGCTGGCGTCCGGCCGGCGCATCAATTTGACTGATCTGGTCACCCTTCGCCCCGGGGTTCGTCATCTGCACGAACTCATCTGACCAACATGTCCTCTTTCGATCATTTCCCTGCAAGCCGACCCCGCTGGCTGCTTGCGTGGATCTTGGTTTTGCTGACCGCCCTGGCGCCGGTGCTGCAGGCGGAGGACGGTTATGAACTTTGGCTGCGCTACCGGCCTGAGACCGATGCGGCTTTGCGGGCGGATTACGCTGCGCACCTCGGCGGCGGAATCGTCGCGTCGGACCGACCGGTGGTCGCCGCGGCGCGGGCGGAACTCGTCCGGGCGCTGACCGCGATTCTACCCGGTGCCGCGCAGGGTGGGGTGGTCCGTCTCGGCACCCGCGCCGATCATCCGGTGATCGCGGAAGCCGTGCCGGCAGCCGAGCTGGAGCCGCTCGGTGACGAAGGCTTTGTGCTGAAGGCGGGGAAATGGGACGGCCAGACGGCTTTCGTCGTCGCGGGTAACACGGACCGGGGCGTCCTGCACGGCGTGTTCGCCTTGTTGCGCCGACTGCAACTCGGCCAGCCGCTGACCGGCTGGACCCTCACTGACGCGCCGCGCGTGCGCGAACGCATCGCCAACCACTGGGACAATCCCGTGCGCACCGCGGCCTTTCGCAACGAGTCCATCGAGCGGGGTTATGCCGGCGACAGTTTCTTTCATTGGGAAGAATTGCCTGCGGTGACCGATCCCCGGCTGCACGATTGGGCGCGCCTGCTGGCGGCGATGGGCTTGAACGGCGTTGCGGTCAATAACGTCAACACCGCCAAGCGCGGCCTCGAGGGCTGGCGGTTGCTGACCCCGGAATACCTGCCGAAGCTCACGGCGCTGGCCGGGGTGCTGCGGCCTTACGGCGTGCGGCTCTATGTGTCGGTGAATTTCTTCAGTCCCGTGCTTATCGGCCGGTTGCCCACGGCCGATCCGGTCGATCCGGCGGTGCAACAGTGGTGGCGGGCCAAGGTCGAGGAGATCTATGCGGCGATTCCCGATTTCGGCGGCTTTGTCGTGAAGGCCGATTCCGAAGGCGAACCGGGTCCCTTGAAATACGGCCGCACCCACGCCGAGGGAGCGAACATGATTGCCGCCGCGCTCGCGCCGCACGGCGGCAGCGTGCATTGGCGCGCCTTTGTCTACGACCGCACCGCCGGCGACCGCGTCACACAGGCCTATACGACGTTCATGCCGGTTGACGGACAGTTCGCCGCCAATGTCTTCCTGCAGGTGAAGAACGGACCGCTGGATTTCCAGGTGCGCGAGCCGGTCTCGACGCTGCTGGGCGGCATGCAGCGCACGAACCAGCTGCTGGAGCTGCAGATCACGCAGGAATACACGGGACAGGACAAACACGTTTGTTTCCTCGCCCCGATGTGGCGCGAGGTGCTGCAATTCGACACCCACTCGCGCGGACCGGGCTCGACGGTCAGCCGGTTGCTGCGCGATGGTTTGAATCCGGGCCGGCGCAACGGCATCGTCGGAGTCATGAACACCGGCGACGCTCGCAACTGGACCGGTCATCCGCTGGCGCAGGCCAACACGTATGCGTTCGGCCGGTTGGCGTGGGATCCTGATCTTGCGCCGGAACAGATCGCCGACGAATGGACGCGGCTCACTTTCGGTCGCGACCCGGCGGTCGCCGCCACCGTGAGCCGCATCTTGCTGGATTCATGGCGGGCCTACGAGGACTACACCGCGCCCATCGGACTCGGCCACCTGACGCGACGCGGCGATCATTCCACGCCCGATCCCGCCAACCGGACCGACTACCACGGCGGCGATGCCAAAGGCGTGGGAAAGGACCGCACCGTGGCGACGGGCACAGGCTACACCGGACAGTATTTCGAACCCTGGCGTTCGCGTTACGAATCACCGGCGGATTGTCCGGAGGAGTTGCTGCTCTTTTTGCACCACGTGCCCTACACTCAGCGTCTTAAAAACGGCCGCACGGTCATCCAGGAAATCTACGACCGCCACTTCGCCGGTCTCGATCGGGTGCGCGGATTCTCGCGGGAGTGGGAGAGCCTGCAAGGGCGCATCGATGACGCGCGGTTCGCCGAGGTGCGGGGGCGCCTGGCGGCTCAGATCGGTTACGCCGCGGAGTGGTGCCGCTCCATCAATGGTTATTTCCAGCAGCTTTCCGGCATTCCGGATGAAAAGGACCGGCCGTTGCCCGCGGTCGGAACCGCCCCTTGAATTAAACCGACCATGATTCCTCCCATTCAGTCCCGTGCCCGGACCGCCTTGGTGGGCGGCCTCGCCTTCGCCGGCGCACTCGCCGCCGCCGACACCCGGCCCAACATCCTCGTCGTCATGGCCGATGACATGGGCTACTCCGACATCGGCTGCTACGGCTCGGAAATCCGCACGCCGAACATCGACGCGCTCGCGGCGGAGGGCCTGCGCTTTTCACAGTTCTATACGACGCCGAAGTGTTTTCCTTCCCGCGCTTCGCTGCTCACCGGTCTCTATCCGCATCAGGTCGGCATGGGCCGCAAGGCGCAGAAGTTTCAGAATTGCACGACCGTCGCCGAGGTGTTGCGCGAGGCCGGTTACCACACGTGGATGGTCGGCAAATGGCACGGACAGGACGTGCCGGTCTCGCGCGGGTTCGAACGCTATTTCGGCCTCAATGACGGAGCGGCCAACCATTTCAATCCGGGCAACCAACGCCCGGGCGAGCCAGTGCCGGCCACGGACAAGGGCGTGCGGCGCTGGGCGATCGACGGCCAGGTTTATCAACCCTACACGCCGCCGGACCCGAAGTTCTACTCGACGGACGCGTTCACCGATTATGCGTTGAAGTATCTGGACGAGCAGCAGGACGACAAACCGTTCTTCCTCTACGTCGCCTACACCGCGCCGCATTATCCGATCCAGGCCTGGCCCGAGGACATCGCGAAATACCGCGGTCGTTACCTCGGCGGCTGGGACAAGATCCGGCAGGAACGTCATCAACGCCAGGTGGCGATGGGTCTGTTGCCCGTGGATTCCCCGCTGGCCCCGCGCGGCAACACCGCGCTGGCCGTCGTGCGCCACACCGGTCCCTGGATGCCGCGCTTCTGGGACGAGCAGGGCAATATCCAACCTTGGGACGAGGTAGCCGACCACGACCGCTGGGATCTCAAGATGGCCGTCTATGCGGCGATGGTGGACCGCGTGGACCAGAATGTCGGGCGACTCCTCGCCAAGCTGCGCGAACTCAAGAAGGACCGGAATACGATCATCGTTTTCCTGTCCGACAACGGCGCCTCCTCCGGCACGCATCACTATGGCACGCGGCCCGGGCAGGCCCCGTCCTCGGGGCCGGGCCCGCTGGATTCGTTCCACACTTACGACACGCCGTGGGCGGATGTCAGCAACACGCCCTTCTACGGCTACAAGGATACCTGCTACGAAGGCGGCAATGCCACGCCGCTGGTGGTCAGCTGGCCGGGGCGACTCGCCGCCAAGCCCGGCGCGATCACGCCCGAGGTTGCGCACATCATGGACCTGATGCCGACTTTCCTCGAAATGGCCGGAGCGCGTTATCCCGCCACGTTTGCCGGCCGGCCGATTCCGCCGATGGAAGGCCGTTCGCTGCTGCCGCTTTTCCTCGGCCAGCCCCGGGCCGGGCACGATTACCTTTATTGGGAATACAACGGCGACCGCGCCGTGCGTCATGGCGACTGGAAGATCGTTTCCCTCCCGCAGAAACCCTGGCAGCTGTTCGACCTGAGAACCGACCGGGCCGAACAGCACGACCTGTCGGCCCGCCACCCGGAGATCACGCAGGATCTCGCCGTGCACTGGGATGCCTGGTCGAAAAAAATCGGGGTGGACAAACTGCCGCCGAAGAAGGCCACCAGCGACGACTGACTTGCCATGAAAACCACCAGACTGCTGTTGCTTGCACTGACCATGCCGCTGGCCCTCGAGGCTGCCGGACCGGCTGTTTACCAAGCCGATGGCATCAAGATCGGCGAGGTTCTCACCACGGAGGCGACGGTCTGGACGCGATTGACCCGGCAGGCCGACCTCAATCGCCGCGGCATACCGTTTGTCGAGGTCGACACGCGCCGCGGCATCCAGGAAGGCATTGCCGACGGGCAGATTCCGGCGGGAGTGAAACTGGAAGACATGCAGGATGCCGTGCCAGGAGTGGCGGGGCAGGTGAGGGTGACATGGTCGCCCGAGCCGGCCGGTGCGGGCACGCCCACCGTTGCATCGACAGCCTGGACCCCGGTGGATCCCGCGCGTGATTTTACCCATCAGTTTCATCTCACCGGCCTGACCCCCGGCACGTGGTATCGTCTGCTCGTCGAGTCACGAGGACCAGATGGCACCGCCGGGGTCGCGGTGGAGGGCAGGTTCAAGACCATGCTCGCGCCGGATGCCGTTGCGCCGGTGCGGTTCATCGTCACGACCTGCCATGACGACTGGCGGCGCGACAATCCCGAGATGGGTTTCGACGTTTATGCCGCCACCCGCGCGTGGGCGCCGGATTTTTTCATCCAGACGGGCGATTTCGTCTACCTGGACAAATATTATCCCTTTGCGGTCAACGCGGCGCTGGCGCGCTTCAAATGGAACCGCGTCTCGGCGTGGCCCTATGTGCGCGACTTCTACCGCGGGGTGTCGGCGTATTTCATGAAGGATGACCATGACATCCTGAAGAACGACACCTTTCCCGGCGAAACCTACGGCGAGCTCACCTTCGATCAGGGTGTCGCCATCGAGCAGGAACAGCTGCCGATGCCCGCGCGGCCGCCTTACCGCTCGCTCCGGTGGGGGCGAGACCTGGAGCTCTGGTTGGTGGAAGGCCGGGAATATCGCAGCCCCGGCGACACCGCGGACCATCCGGGCAAGACGCTCCTCGGTGCCGAGCAGAAAAAATGGCTCTTCGAAACCATGCGCGCTTCGACCGCGACCTTCCGGATCCTGATCAGCGGCGATGCCGTGGTGGGACCGAACGTGGACTACAAGAAAGGGGAGAAGGGGGACTCGCTTTCGGACGAGGCTTTCCTGACGGAAGGGAACGAGGTGCGGCGTTTTCTCGGTTCGCTCAGGAACGCCATCGTGATCTCCGGCGACCGGCACTGGCAGTATCACTCGGTCGATCCCGCCACCGGCGTGAACGAGTTCGGGTGCGGCCCGTTGTGCTTCGGCATGGCCGAGGGATTCGTGGGCAAGGTCAAAAAAAGCCCGATGCACCGGTTCCTCCGGATCGACGGTGGGTTTCTCTCCGGCGCCGTGACGCGCGGCCCGGCGGGAGCGACGCTGACGCTGCAGTATCATGACGTGCACGGCAAAGTGCTCTACGAACACACCTTCACCGCCACCCCATGAGCGAATCTCCCCGCCCGGCCGTCGCCGTGGCTCCTCCTTTCCGCGTCGCGCGTTACCGCTGGGTGGTGTGCGCACTGCTCTTTTTCGTCACGGCCAACAACTACATGGACCGGCAGGTCTTCGGCATCATGGGGCCGGAGCTCATCAAGATCTTCGGCTGGACGCCCGTGCAATACACCGAGGTCGTGTTCTGGTTTCAGGTGGCCTACGGGCTGGGTTTCTTGGTGGCCGGGCGGATTCTCGACTACGTCGGCACGCGCGTCGGCCTCGGGGTGGCCGTCTGCATCTGGAGCGTGGCGGCGGCGCTGCACGGGGCGATGGGCAGCCTTGCCGGTTTCAAGCTGGTGCGCTTCTTCCTCGGCTTGAGCGAGCCGAGTCATCTGCCGGCGGCGATCAAGGTGGTGGCGGAGTGGTTCCCGCGCTCGGAACGGGCGCTGGCGACGGGCATCTACAAGGCCGGTTCGAATCTCGGCGCGATCACGGTGCCGGTGCTCGTGCCCTGGATGTTCCATGCTTTCGGCTGGCGGGCGACCTTCCTCATCACGGCTTCCACGGGTTTTGTCTGGCTGGGTTTCTGGCTCTGGCTTTACCGGCGGCCGAACGAAAGCCAGCGCGTGTCGGCGGTCGAACTGGCCTACATCCAGAGCGACCCGATCCCGCCGCCGGCCCCGCGGTTGCCATGGGCGGGCCTGTTGCAACATCGCGAGACGTGGGCCTACATGAACTTCAAGTTCATGACGGATGCCATGTGGCATTGGTATGGCGCCATGTTCCCGCTCTACCTGGCGCAGCATTTCGGACTCAAATTGAAACAGTTCGGCCTGCCGCTCATCGTCGTCTACCTGCTGGCCGATGCCGGCAGCGTGGGCGGCGGCTGGCTCTCCTCGCATCTGATCAAGCGCGGCCGCTCGGTCACCTACGCCCGCAAGCTGGCGATGCTCGTCTGCTGCGCGGCCACGGTGCCGGTGATGCTGGTCGGGGTGTCCGACAACCTGTGGCTGGTCATCGTGCTGGTGGGCGTCGCGCACGCGGCGCACCAGGGGCTCACGGCCAACCTGTTCACCACGGTGTCCGACATGTTCCCGCGCAATGCGGTCGGGACGGTCATCGGTCTCGGCGGCACCGCCGGCCAGGTGGGCGCGGCGCTGATGACGGTGGTCACCGGCATCGTGCTCGCCAAATGGGGCAATTTCACCGCGCTCTTTTTTGTGGCCGGTTCGACCTACCTCCTGGCGTGGCTGATCTTCCATCTCGTGGTGAAGCGCTTCGAGCCGCTCGACCTGGGCCAGCCTGCTGCGAAATAAAGCCAGATGCCCCGGGCATTATCGCCCGGCGCGGTCACCACGCCTCCGGTTCCGCGGCGGGGGGCTTCTTCGGCTTCTTGAGCCGGCCCTCGTAGCTGCGGTCGATCTCCTCGATCTCCGGATCGGGGATGCGGGTGAAGGCGATGCGCATCGGGGCGTCCTGTGTGGCGCCGTGGGCCCCGCCGAAGTAGACCGAATTCTTGCCCAGGACCTTGTTGAGATGGTCCATCGCATTCAGCAGCCGGCCGTGGACTTCCTCGGTCTTCTGTTCGAACAGATCCGGCGTGTGCTGCCGCAGGTCGAGCAGGTGGATCAGATGCACTCCGATCCGGAGCGGCGCGCGCTTGCGGTCGGCCGGCGGGCGCTTTTTCCAGAGTTGATTGAGCGCCTTGGTGAGTTCGAGCGTGTCCTGCGTCTCGGTCAGCCGCAGTTCGCCGCTCCAGCGGGTGTCGTCGCGGTAGTCGACCGACACGCTGAGGCCGCCGGCGCAGAGCCCGCTGTGGCGCAGGCGCATCGCGGCCTTTTGCAGCAGGCGGTGCAGCACGGCGAGCGCGTCCTCGGCGTTGCGCTTGTCCGGCGGCAGCACATGGCCGTGTCCGATGGTCTGGCCGCCCTTCTGCTCGAAATAGTCGAGATCCTCGCCATGCAGGAGCCGCCACATCTGTTCGCCGCGCACGCTTTTCCAGATGCCGCGGAACTCGGCCATGGTCGCGCCATAGAGCTGGGCCATGGTAGTGATGCCGTGCGCCTTCAGCCGCTCCTGCATGTTGGGGCCGATGCCGGCGATGTCGCCGGGCGCGAGATGCAGGAGTTTTCCGGGAATGTCCGCGTCGTCGAGGATGACGAGCCCGTCGGGCTTCTGCATGTCGGAGGCGACCTTGGCCAGCAGCCAGGTGGGCGCGATGCCGATGGAACTGCGGAGCAGGGGACCGACCTCGCGGGCGATCTTCGCCTTGATCTGTTTCGCCAGTTTCTCGGCCTGGACCCGGTCCATCAGGAAGGAGTGCACCCGGCACGTCACCTCGTCGATGGACTGGACCACGGTCTCGGGCACGAGCGACTCGATGACCTCCTTCAGGCGTCGATGGTAATTGATGTAGGTTTCCGGCCGGGCCTCGACGATGACGATGCCGGGGCACAACCGGCGGGCGTCGGCGACGCGGGCGTTGCGGGTCAGGCCCATTTGCTTGGCCTCGAGGCTGACGGCGATGCAGCCGGTCGTCTCGGCCATGACCGGCACGATGCCGAGCGGCTTGCCCCGCAACTCCGGACGCTCCTGCTGCTCCACTGAGGCGAAGAAGGAGTTGAAGTCGATTGTGAGGTATCGCAGCGCCACGCCCCAACCCTTGCCGGCCCGGCCGTGCTGTCAAAAGGGAAGGGGGCAAGGCCACCTCCACGGCGAATCATTCCCCGGGTTTACCCAAGGCAGGATGCCACTTTCAGCCCAGGCCGAGGCAAGCGCGCAAAGTGTGGGCAATCTTCCGCTGACGCACAGCTGTTACCGGACCGCGACCCTCCGTCGCGCGGACCTTTGGCAGTTCATGGATATGGGAACATTTCACCACGGTATCCCAGTCCATGCCGTCAGCGGGATCCAGCCGCACTTCATGTGTCTTCAACTCCCGGCCGGGAGGACGGAGCGTCGCGCAAAGCAACCCGTTCACCACCGGGTTCTGCTCGTTCTCGCACCATGCGGACTGCGAGACGATGACAAACCAGTGAGCCCGGTCAGCCGAAGGATAAGGGAATTTCCAGATTTCCCACTGCTTCATCGGCCGAGGTCTCGCGCCACCGCCGTGGAAACGGCGGCGTGCAGTGCGAGTTCCTCCGCATCCAGATCGAGCTTCACTACCCGGGATGCGGTGTTTCGCGATTTGGCGGAGCGCGCACGCGGCCGGCGGGAAGCTTTCTTTTGGCGGAGGGTAACGAGGCCCGTTGACATGCCGGCACCTTATTCTGGCCGGCCCAACCGTCAACCGCCGGTTTGCAGTGTCGCGCGATTTGTAAATGGTGAAGCGGGGCCACGAGCGGCAGGGGCGTGCCGTCATGGATAGGACGCGGATTTATGACTCCGGGTTTTATTTCAGTTGCGCGAGGGCGGGGGGTGGCCAAATTGGTCCGGTCCAGCGCGAACTCGCTCGCGACCGGACATTCAACCGCAACCCTCCGTCTTCGGACACCCAGGCCTGATCGCCATGCGACAAGCACTCCAGTCCCGCCACCGCTGCCTGCAGGTTTTCCGTTTCCGGACAACTGTCGGGCCGGCGTGAAAAGCATCCTCGATTTCGCCCGCGCCAAGCGGGAAGCCCGGCCGATCGTCGTCCTCGCGGCCTACGATGCCCTGATGGCGCGCCTGATCGAGGCCTCCGAGGTCGACGCCATCCTCGTGGGCGACAGCGCCGCCATGGTGGTGCATGGTTTTCCGTCCACCATTCACGCCACCGTGGAAATGATGTGCCTCCATACCGCCGCCGTGCGTCGCGGTGCACCGACGATGATGGTGATCGCCGACATGCCGTTCCTCAGCGTGCGCCAGGGGCGTGACGAGGCGGTGCGTGCGGCCGGAGCCTTGATGCAGGCCGGCGCCACCGCCGTCAAAATCGAGGGTGTCACGGGCCACGCGGAGATCATTTCCCATTTGGTGGAGAGTGGCATTCCCGTGATGGGGCACCTGGGGCTGACGCCGCAATCGGTGCATCAACTCGGCGGGCATCGGGTGCAGGGGCGCAGCGTCGAGGCCGCGGCGCGGTTGCAGGCCGAGGCGCAGTCCCTGGAAAAACTCGGCGCGTTTTCTCTGGTGCTCGAATGTGTGCCCGCGGCCCTGGCCGCGGAGATCAGCGGGGCGCTGGCGGTTCCGACCATCGGCATCGGCGCCGGGCCGGACACGGACGGACAGGTGCTGGTGCTGGCCGACCTGCTCGGACTCGATGCGACATTCCAGCCGCGATTCGCCCGGCGCTATATGGAGGGACACGCGGTCGTGCAGGAGGCGATGAACGCCTTTGTCCGCGACGTGCGCGCGGCACGGTTCCCGGCGCGCGAGGAGGTTCTGGCCTGATGCGCGTCTTCGACCACATCTCCGGCTGGCAGGCCGCGCGATCCGGTCCGGAATATTCCGGTCGCACGGTGGGCTTCGTCCCGACCATGGGTGCGCTGCACGCCGGCCACCGCGCGCTCCTGGAGCGCGCCCGCGCCGAAAACGACCGCGTGGTGCTGAGCATTTTTGTGAACCCGACGCAGTTCAACGACCCCGCCGACCTCGCGCGCTATCCCCGGACGCTCGGGGCGGACATGGCGCTGGCGGAAGGTCTCGTGGACGACGTGCTCGTGCCGCCGGCCGAGGAACTTTATCCGGACGGGTATCATTACCGCGTCACGGAAAACGACCTCAGCCTGCGCTGGGAGGGCGCGCATCGTCCCGGACACTTCGACGGGGTGCTGACGGTGGTGTTGAAGCTGCTCAATCTGGTGCAGGCGCACCGCGCCTATTTCGGCGAAAAAGACTGGCAGCAACTCCAGCTTGTGCGCGGCATGGCGCGGGCCTTTTTCCTGCCGGTCGAGATCGTCGCCTGCCCGACGGTGCGCGCCGCCGACGGCCTGGCGCTCAGTTCGCGCAACGCGCGGCTCTCGCCCGCCGGCCGGATCCATGCGGCCGCTTTTCCGGAAATCCTCCGCGAACCGGCGGAAGCCGGGCAGGCCGCCGAGCATCTGCGGGCCGAGGGCTTCGAGGTGGATTACGTGGTGGATCACGAGGGCCGCCGGCTCGGGGCCGTGCGCATCGAAGGCATCCGCCTCATCGACAATGTCCGGCTCTAACCTTCTCTTCGTCTTCACGGGCTCCATCGCCGGCTTCAAAGCCTGCGAGGCGGTCTCACAGCTCGTGCAACGCGGCCACCGCGTGCGCGCCGTGGCTACCGAGGCCGCGCTCCGCTTCATCGGCCCGGCGACGCTGGAAGGCCTGACCGGCTCGCCCGTGCTGACGGACATGTTCGCTCCGGGGGCGGCGCTGGATCACATCAATCTCACGCGCTGGGCCGACCTCGTGATCGTCTGCCCGGCGACGGCGAACACCATCAACCGTTTCGCCGCCGGCCTCGCGGACGATCTGGCGGGGGCGCTGTTTCTCGCCCACGACCGGGCGAAGCCGTTTCTGATCGCACCGGCGATGAACCCCGCGATGTGGTCCCATCCCGCGACGGTGGGGGCGGTGGAAAAGCTGAAGGGCTGGGGCGTGCTCTTCCTGCCGGTGGGTGAAGGCCGCACGGCTTGCGGCGAGATCGGCGCGGGCCGCTTGGCCGAGCCGGCGGGCATCGTGCGGGCGGTGGAAGCGGCCCTGGCCCGGCCGGTGCGCCGCCTGCGCGTGCTGGTGACCAGTGGCGGCACCGCCGAGCCCATCGATGGCGTGCGGGTTCTGACCAACACGAGCACCGGGCGAACCGGCGCGGGGCTCGCCGCGCATCTGGCGCGCTGCGGCCACGAGGTCGTGCTGCTGCGGGCCCGCACGGCGGTGCCGGCGGAGCCCGGAGCCCGCGAGGAATTATTTTCCAGTTTTGCCGACCTCGACGCGGCGCTTACCCGTCTGCTGGCCGGCGAACATTTCGACGCGGTCATCCATGCGGCCGCGGTGGGTGATTTCGGCATCGACGCGGTGGTGACCGACGCCGGAGCGCGGCCGCCCGGTGACGCCAAGCTGGAATCCGACTCGGGGCCGATCCGGCTGCAACTCAGACCCCTGCCAAAACTCCTCGATACGCTCCGGGCGCGCAGCCTCAACCCGCGGCTGGTCGTCGTGGCGTTCAAGCTGACCGCGGGCGCGGGGAACGCCGGAGCCAGGGCCGCGGTGTCATCGCTGCTGGCACGCTCCGGTGCGGACCTGGTCGTGCACAACGATCTCGCCGTCCGTGGCGCGGGCGATGATTTCCCCGCCACCATCCATCCGCTCGACGGGGTTCCGGTGCCGTGCGCCACCCGGTCCGAGCTGGCGGCCCGCCTGGAAGAACGGCTTTTATCCATCCGGCCAATCCCCCAACCCTCCTCCGTCCATGCTCCTCTGTCTTGATATCGGCAACACCCAGATCCACGGCGGCGTGTTCGACGGCGAGACGCTGCGCTGCCAGTTCCGCAAGTCCACCCGGCCGCACGATTCCGCGGATGAACTGGGCATCTTCTTCACGTCGGTGTTGCGGGAGAACGACGTCGAGCCTCGCATCGTGACCCGCGTGGCCATCTGCTGCGTCGTGCCGGCGGCCCTGCATGCGCTGCGGGGTGCCTGCCTCAAGTATTTCCAACGCGATCCGTTCGTGCTGCAGGCGGGCGTGAAGACCGGCCTGAAGGTGCGCTATCGCAATCCGCACGAGGTCGGCGCCGACCGCATCGCTGGCGCCATCGGCGCGATGCTGCGCCACCCGAGGCAGGATCTGATCGTGGTGGATTGCGGCACGGCCACCACCATCGACGTGGTGACGGCCGCGGGCGATTATCTGGGCGGGGTTATCATGCCCGGGGTGGCGGTATCCGCCGGCGCGCTCGCCAGCAACACGGCCAAGCTGCCGCGCGTGGAGATCGCCCGGCCCGATAGCGTGCTGGGCCGCACCACGATCGAGAGCATTCAATCCGGACTTTATCACGGACAGATCGGCGCCGTCCGGCACATCGTCGCGGAGCTGCAGCGCGAGGTGTTTGCCGGCAACAAGCCCCGGGTCATCGGCACCGGCGGCTTCGCCCGGATGTTCGAAGGGGAGGGGCTTTTCGACGAGGTCGCCCCCGAGCTGGTGCTCTGGGGCCTGAGGCACGCCCATGCCCTGAATCAGGACGTCCCGACGGGCGGCTGAATTTCCCTCCCATTCCGATGCAACTGACATTTCTCAAGGCCAAGCTTCACCGGGCGACCGTCACCGCCGCCGACATGAACTACGAAGGGTCGATCTCGCTCGATCGCGTTTTGTGCCGCGCGGCCGGGTTGAGCGAGTTCGAACAGGTGGATGTCTACGACATCACGAACGGCGCGCGCTTCACCACCTATGTGATCTACGGGGAGCCGGGCCAGGTGCAGATCAACGGCGCGGCGGCGCGACTGGTGCAACCCGGCGACCGGGTGATCGTGGCGGCTTATGTCCATCTGCTGCCGGAGGAGGTCGCGCGCCACGCCCCGCGGATCGTTCTGCTGGGCGAGCATAATTCGATTCAGGCGACGCATCAGGAATGCATCAGCCAGCCGTGAGAGCTCGACCGGCTGATTGACCCCGGCCTGAGCCAAGGTTGCGCCGCGTCCTGGCTGGCGGGTCGGAAGATGTCGGCGAAGAGGGAATTTGCGCGCGCGGTCTTTTGCATGCTATTGTTAGACCAACAGGGCTTTTGATTTACGCCCGTGAGCTGTCTTTGTTCGATTTCAAGACCGGCCACCCCAAGTTCCCCGCCCCCGCAAGTCCGGTCCTCTCCGCAATGTTACCCACACACTCACGAGTCGTTGCAGCCCACGCTTGGCTATGAGCGTGGACTGATGTTTCCGAAAACCTAACCCCACCATGAAAGACCAAAACAAATCATTCCTGGTCATGTTGCTCGCTTGCGCGGGTGCCTGGCCAGTGTTTGCGCAAACCACCAGCCCGACCCCGACTCAACAAGCCGCGGGTGCGGGCCAGACAGCTCCCGTCGTGGCCAGCCTCGAGGAAGACAAGGCCATCGTGCTGTCCCCGTTCGAAGTGACAGCAACCCGGGACACCGGCTATCAAGCCACCGAAACCCTCGCCGGCACGCGCATCCGCACCGATTTGAAAGACGTGGGTTCCGCCATCTCGGTCATCACGGCCGAATTCATGAAGGACGTCGGCGCCACCGACAGCTCCACCTTGCTCCAATACACGACCAACGCCGAGGTCGCCGGCACGCGCGGCAGCTACGCCGGCCTGGGCAACGGCACCAGCATGGATGAAACGGGCACGCTGCGCGCCCCCTCGAGCGCCCAGCGCGTGCGCGGCCTCGCCTCTGCCGACAACACCCGCGATTTCTTCGTCACGGACATTCCGTGGGACTCCTTCAACGTGGACCGCATCGACATCCAGCGCGGACCGAACTCCATTCTCTTCGGCCTGGGCAGCCCGGCCGGCATCGTCAACGCCACGACCCGCAGCGCGGAGTTTCGCAACAAGGGTGAAGTCCAGTTCAAGGTCGGCTCCTACGGCAGCACGCGCGGCTCGATCGATCTCAACCAGGAACTCATCAAGGGCGTCCTGGCGGTCCGCTTGGACGGCCTGTGGAGCAACGAGAAATACCAGCAGAACCCGGCTTTCCAGGACGACAAGCGTTTCTACGGCGCCGTCCGCTTCGACCCGCAGCTCTTCAAGAACCGCTCCTGGCACACGAGCATCAAGGCGAAGTATGAGACGGGTGACATCAAGGCCAACCGGCCGCGCATCACCCCGCCGAACGACAGCATCACGCCGTGGTTCCGGGCGGTTGACAACACCAGCCTGAATGGCGGCATGGGCAAACGGGCCATCAACAACGGCTACGAGGTCGGCGCGGCCACCTCGGCCGTCAGTCCCTGGCTCAACGGCGGCGGCATCGACCAGCAGCAGCCCACGTGGTTCATCGACGGCGTGACCAACGCGCTCGACCGCATCTACGGCGGCTACGTCAACACCGGTGCGCGTCTCATGGACGGCACCGCCCGCGGAGTGAACGACAGCCTCGTCGGCCAGCGCTACTCCCAGCCGTTCTTCGGCCTCACCAGCCTGAGCTCCTACGCCGGCATCGCCAACCTTCCCGGCGCCACCTACGGCCAATACCGGACGCAGTCGCTGATGGATCCGACGGTCTTCGATTTCTACAACAATCTGATCGACGGTCCGACCAAGAAGGAATTTGAGAAGTGGAACACCTATAACATCGACCTCTCCCAGACGGCGTTCGACGACCGTCTCGGCGTCCAGCTGACCTACGACCGCCAGAACTACAAGCGCGGCGGCGAGGCGCTGATCGGCAACAGCGACTGGAGCAACCCGACCCTCACCATCGACATCCTGCAGAATTTCCAGGATCTCAACGCGAATCCCAACTTCGGCCGGCCCTACGTCCTCGCCGGCCCCGGCGGCGGCAATTCGTATAAGAGCGAGCGCAAGTATACCCGCGGTTCGCTCTTCGGCGAGCTGCGCGCCAAGGATTTCTTCGATAACAGCTTCCTCGTGAAACTGCTCGGCAAGCAGCGCTTCAACGGGGTCTACAGTGATGAAAAATACTTCGCCGAGACCCGGCGGTGGCAGATGTATGCCAACAACCGGGCTTGGGACAGCTACTGGACCCGGGCGGACGGCAACCTGAATGGCATCAACAACCGCCCGCCGGTGGCCGTCGTTTACCTCGGCTCGTCCATCGCCGGCCAAACTGCGGCAGCCGGCGCCAACATCCCCGGCATCGCCGCCCCGGTGACGTTCGCGGACGGCAACCTCTATTATTTCGATGCGACCTGGAAGAATCCCACTGGTGTGAACTTCAGTGATCCGTGGAACGTTGTGCCCGGCTCACCTGAGGAAACCAGGCGGAATATCATTTTCAACACGACTGCCTCCAATCTGCCTGCCGCCCAGAACGGGGTGGTCATGCAGAATTCGAATCCCGCCAACTATGTCGGCTGGAACACGAACTACCAGATGAACCTGCTGCGCTACAACGACGGCCAGGATCTGAGCCTCCTGCGGAACTCGAGCAAGAGCCTGCGCACGACCAAGTCCCTCGCCGGCACCTGGCAGGGCTTCCTGTGGAACGACGCCATCGTCCCCACACTCGGCTGGCGCTTCGACGAGGTCAAAGGCCGAAACGTGACAGCCAACTCGGTCTCCGGCAACCGCGCCATCCTGAATCTGAATGAAACCGGCGCGATCGCCAGTCTGCCCTATACGCTTCCGAATGGCATTCCGGACCCCAAGAGCACCAATCAAAGCTATTCGCTCTTCAAGGATCACTCCACCTCCGGCGGCTTGGTCGTGCACCTGAACAAGATCCTCGAAAAGGATCCGCTGCCGATCAACATCAGCCTCTCCTATAACAAATCGAACAACTTCCAGGTCACGAACACGCGCCGCGACGTTTACGGCAACGTGATCGGCAATCCGAGCGGCGCCACCAAGGACTACGGCGTTTTGCTCTCCACGAAGGACGGCAAGTATTCCTTCCGCGCGCTCAAATACGAGACCAGCCTCTCCAACGCCGACACCCAGCTCGATGCCAGCGGCCTCACCAACACCATCAAGAACGGCCTGAACTGGCGCAATATCATGCTCTATCACATGACGGGCTATGCCTGGTCCACCGTCACGACGGGCAACAACGTCCGGTTTGAGTGGACGCCCGCCTATGTGAATCAATACGGCCGGACCGTCTGGTCGCAGGACAAGGTCAACGCGACCCCCAGCCAGCCCCCTCCGGCCGGCTCGACCTTGCAGACCGAGGCGCAGTCCATCGCCCAGCGGGATGCCTCGATCCGCTCGTGGAACGAGATCCAGAAGTATCTCCAGTCGAATGGTTATTTCTCGGCCTGGAACTACGGCGCGGGGCCGACGACGGTGACGGCCCTCACCGACCGCGCGACCTACGAGGCCAACCCCTCGGCCTACCAGCCCGATCCGGCGAGCGTCATCGACTACCGCAACATGCCCAACCTGCAGGGTTTCGCGGTGACCGCGGACACGCAGTCGAAGGGCTATGAGTTCGAGTTCACGGCCAATCCGCTGCCGAACTGGCGCATCGCCTTCAACGCGGCCAAGACCACCGCCGTCCGCACCAACGTCGGCGGCCCGCTGCTCGACGGCCTCGTGGCCTACATGACGGAAAGAATCGGCACGGCCACCGTCCACGGTGCCGCCGGCGACATGATCATGTTCAACGCCCACTTCGACGATCCCACCAACGTGATCTGGAACAACGGCAACTGGAAAAACTTCCGCTCCGGCTACACGCTGATGAAGCTGCAGGAAGGCGCCGCCGCCTCCGAACTCCGCAAGTGGCGCTACAACGTCGTGACCAACTATTCGTTCACCCGCGGCAAGCTGAAGGGCGTCGGTGTCGGCGCCAGCTACCGCTGGCAGGACAAGGTTGTCATCGGTTATCCGGTGCTGGCTGACGCCAGCGGCCTGGCCACCTTCGACCTCACCAAGCCCTACTACGGTCCCGCGGAAAAGGGCATCGACGTGTGGGCCAGCTACGAGCGCAGGCTCACGAAGAAGATCAACTGGAAGATCCAGGCCAACGTGCGCAATCTCGGCAATGGTAACGGGCTCATCCCGGTCTCGGTCCAGCCGGACGGTCAGACGTGGGCCGGTGTCCGCGTCCAGCCGGTCGAGGAATGGTTCGTGACCAACACGTTCAGCTTCTAAGCGCCTTCGTTTGGGTTTGTTCACCGAGGGCGGGGTCCTGCGACCCCGCCCTTGTCGTCTTCACGTTCCTCCCGTAACCTTTCCCCGCGATGGCCCTGATTCCATTCATCCCCGCCATTCTGCTGGCCGGCAGAATCCCATCTCTCGTGATAGAGCGAACCCGATCCATGCAGCCAAAATTCCCGCTATGAAGCCGGATCACTGCAGTCGAACGACAAAATCCCTCCATCTGGTTTGCCACCGAACGGTGGTCGCCGGTTTCCATACCGGCGACAGGGGATGCGCGAGCGCGCCGAAGCGCCGGTATGGAAACCGACGCCCACCCGACTGCGTCGTTCCGAATGAGGAGGGAGCGATTCAGTGAAATCACGAACGAACACGAGGCCACACGAATGAAATTCAGCCAAACGGTGGAACGCGGCCTCCGGACGCGTTTCAGGATACGCGCATCGGAAGAACGCGTCCGGAGGCCGCGTTCCACCCCGGCAATTATCTCGCTCCTGACGAAGGAAGACTTGTCGGGCCGTAGCGCTTTGGCGAAGGCTGATGCCTGTCCGGGCGATGTATGTAGCGTCGAGGCGGAGGTGAAAGTTTCCGAATCAAAGGACAGGCGTGTTCCGATAAATCATCGCCCCTTTCTCAGCCGCCTGTGGCTGGGCGCGGTTCTCGTCATCGGCCTCGGAGCGGCCGGGTGCCAGACGACCCCCGCCGCCACCGCTCCTGCCGGCGCCGAGCCGCACTGGATTGCCGCCTGGACGACCGCCTCCATTCCGGTCGATGCCGCCAAGGACGACACCCCGTTGGCCGATGCAACTCTCCGGCAGGTGGTGCGAATCACGAGCGACGGTTCCGCGCTGCGACTCAGACTTGGCAATCACTTCGGCGCCGAGCCTCTTGGTCTCCGGGGCGCTCGTGTCGCCCTCGCCCGACCGGGCGGGGCCATCGAGCCGGGATCCTCGCGCGTCGTGCGCTTCAACGGAGCGGGCACGGCCAGTGTGCCGGTCGGCGCGCGCCTCTTGTCCGATCCGATCGAACTGCCGCTGACCGCCGGAGCGGATGTGGCCATATCACTCTGGTTCGAGAAACTTCCGGAGAGGCTGACGGCGCATCCCGGTTCCAGGACGACCTCCTATCTGCAGGCGGGCGATGCGCTCGATGCGGTGGAATTGCCTGCAGCGAAGACATTCGCGCGCTGGTATTTCATCGACGGCATCGAAGTCCTGTCTCGCGCCGCCGGCGCCATCGCGATCTTGGGCGACTCGATCACCGACGGTTACGGCTGCAAGCCCGACAGCAACACCCGCTGGCCCGATTTCCTGGCGCGCCGGTTGCAGGCGTCAGCCACACCGGATTCCTGGGCGGTGTTGAACCTCGGCATCGGCGGCAACCGCCTGCTGCGCGACGGCCTCGGCCCGAACGCCCTGGCGAGGCTCGAGCGCGACATCATCGCCCAGCCGGGCGTGCGCTGGCTGGTGGTTTTTGCCGGCATCAACGACATCGGCACCCGTCTGGAGGCGCGGAAGCAGCAGCAGCCCTTCGCGAGCGCCGCGGAGATCATCGCGGCCCTCGAACAGATTGCGGCGCGAGCGCGGGCGCACGGCATCCGCGTCATCGGCGGCACGATCACCCCGTATGCGGGGGCGAATTTCTACTGGAGCGAGGATGGCGAGGCGGACCGGCAGGCGGTGAATCGCTGGATTCGTGAGAGCGGGCGCTTCGACGCCGTCATGGATTTCGACGCCGTCCTGCGCGACGCGTCCGATCCCGCGCGCCTCGATCCGCGCTACGATTCCGGCGACCATCTGCATCCCTCGGCGGCCGGCTACGAGGCGCTCGCCAACGCCGTGCCGCTCGAACTATTCAAACCCTGAACGTGAATCTCTTCGCCCCATGAAAACCGCCGCCCGCCTCCTGCTGACCCTCGGATTGCTGACGAGCCTGTCCGACGCGTCGCTGATCGCCGCCGACCTGCCGCACCTGCGCAAGCAGGGCACGGCCACCCAGCTGATCGTGAAAGGGGAACCGTTCCTCATGCGCGGCGGCGAGCTCAGCAATTCCCATGGCGAGCCCGACTACCTGCGCGCGTCCTGGACTAAGCTGAAAGCCCTGAACCTGAACACCGTGGTCGCTCCCGTTTACTGGGACGTTATCGAGCCGGTGGAGGGCAGATTCGACTTCGCCACCGTGGACGGCCTGATTGCCGACGCCCGCGCGAACGACATGCATCTCGTGCTGCTCTGGTTCGGTTCATGGAAGAACAGTATGTCCTGCTACGCCCCGGGCTGGGTGAAGACCGACCCCGCGCGTTTCCCGCGTTCCCGCCATTCCGCCGGCCGGGCCATGGAAATATTGACGCCCTTCGACGCCACCAACCGCGACACCGACGCCCGCGCCTTCACCGCCCTGATGCGCCACCTGCGCGAGACCGACGGCACGCAGCACACCGTCGTCCTCGTGCAGGTCGAGAACGAGATCGGCATGATCCCGGAGCCCCGCGACCGCCACCCGGCGGCAGACGCGGCCTTTGCCGCGTCGGTGCCGGCGGAGCTGATGAATTACCTGACCAAACACCGCGAGACGCTGGCGCCCGAACTGCGCGCCCGCTGGGTCTCCCGCGGGGCCAAAACCACCGGCACGTGGACCGAGATCTTCGGCGAGGGGCCGGCCACGAGTGAATTGTTCATGGCCTGGGCCTTCGGTCGCTACGTCGAAGTCGTCGCCGCGGCCGGCCGCGCGGAATACGCGCTGCCGCTCTACGTGAACGCCGCGCTCATCCGGCCAGGCTATCAACCCGGCCAGTATCCGAGCGCCGGTCCGCTGCCGCACCTGATCGACGTGTGGCGCGCGGCGGCCCCGACGGTGGATTTCATCAGCCCCGACATCTATTTCCCGAACTTCACCGAATGGGCCGACCGCTATACCCGCAGTGGCAATCCGCTGTTCGTGCCCGAGGCGCTGCGCAGCACCGACGCCGCGGTGAACAATCTGTATGCTTTCGGCGCGTGCAGCGGCATGGGTTTCGCCCCGTTCGGCATCGAGGCGATCGGCGAGCCCGCCACCGGCCTGCTGAAGGCGAGCAACGATCTCATCCGCCAGCTCACGCCGCTCATCACGGCCCACCAGGGCCGGGGCACGATGACCGCGCTGCTGCCGCCAGCCGTCGAACAGCGGAAGCCGCACGACGTGGTTTTCGGGGGCGTGACGCTGAGCGCCTCCTACGAGCGCGTCGAATCCCCCGGCCTCGCCGACGGCGTCATCAACGAGGCCGGCGACCGCCCGGCCAACCGCACGTTGCTGCCGGCGGGTGCGATCGTCATCCAGCTCGGGCCGGACGAGTTTCTCTTCGGCGGCATCGGCGTCACGATCACCTTCGCCGCGCCGACTCCGGGCGATCCGATTCTCGGCATCCTCAGCTGCGCCGAGGGTCGCTACGAGAACGGCCAATGGCGGCATCTCCGCTGGCTCAACGGCGACCAGACGCATCAAGGCCGCCATGTGCGGCTCGAACCCGGCCGCTTCACGCTGCAACGCGTGAAACTCTACCGCTACCGATAATGAGACTGTTGCGCAGGCGCCCGCTGGTGATGGCGTTGCTCGCGATGGCATCGGCGGCGCTCGTTCTTGCCGCGCCCGTCAAACGCGTGGCCCTGGTGTTCGACGACGGCCCGCGTCCGGCCGACGCCGAACCCTTGCTGGCGCTGCTGGCCCGGGAGAAGGTGTCGGTGACATTCTCGCTGGTCGGCGACCGGGTGAACGAAAACCCTGCGACGGCGAAGACGATCGCGGCGGCCGGCCACGAGATAGCCAACCATTCGCAGACGCACGCCCACGCGCGCGATCTCGACGATGCCGCGCTCGACCGGGAGGTGGCAGCGGCCCAGCAGGCGATCCAGGCCGCCACCGGGATCGTGCCGCGCTGGTATTGGCCGCCTTATCTCGAGGTCGACGATCGCGTCCGTGCGGCGGTCGCCCGCGGTGGTCTCACTCTCTACACGCCTCGCCATCTGGTCGTATCGATGGACTACGAGCGGAGCGTGCCGGCCGCGGAGATTTTGCGCCGGGCGACGACTGATGTGCGCGACGGCTCGGTGATCCTGTTTCACGAGTGGCGGGCGGAGACGCGCGAGCAACTGCCCGCGATCCTGGCCGAACTCCGTCGGCAGAACTGTGAGTTTCTCACCTTCAGCGCACTGCATGAAGCTCTGGCTTTTGCGGACAACGGCTTTGCCTTGGTGCGGCACCGTGCCGCCACGCCACTGGTGGTTTCCGCCAACGATTGGCCCGGAGTGTTGCGCGCGGCCGGTGACCTGCAAGCCGACATCGAGCGCGTCACCAAAGTCAGGCCAAGCCTCGTCACCAGCCCGCAGCCGGGTGCATCCAATGTCATCCTGGTCGGCACGCTCGGCCGCAGTGAGCTGATCGACGGGCTCGTTGCCGCCGGCAAACTCGACACCGACGCCATTCGCGGCAGGTGGGAGGCATTCATCATCGAGACAGTCGAGAAACCCGTGCCCGGGGTCGATCGGGCGCTGGTCATCGCCGGCAGTGACAAGCGCGGCACGATCTACGGGGTTTACGAAATTTCCCAACAGATCGGTGTTTCACCATGGTATTGGTGGGCCGATGTCCCGGTGAAGCACCGCGACGAACTGTTCATCCGGTTCGGCCGGCAGGTGGATGCCGGTCCGGTCGTGAAATACCGCGGCATATTCCTCAACGACGAGGCACCGGCGCTCACCGGCTGGGCGAAGGAGAAGTTCGGCGGTTTCAACCATCGGTTCTACGCGCATGTCTTCGAGCTTCTGCTGCGCCTGCGGGGCAACTACCTCTGGCCGGCCATGTGGCAGCCGCAGGCCTTCAACGACGACGATCCGGAAAACGCCCGCCTGGCCGACGAATACGGCATCGTCATGGGCACCTCGCATCACGAGCCGCTGATGCGCGCCCACGCCGAGTGGGCCAGATACGGCTCGGGACCGTGGGATTATGCGAAGAACGATGCCGTGTTGCGCGGATTCTGGCGCGGCAGCGTCGAGCGCACGAAGGATTTTGAGAACATCCAGACTCTCGGCATGCGCGGCGATGGCGACGAGGCGATGTCGGCCGAGACCAACACCGCGCTGCTCGAGCGCATCGTGGCCGACCAGCGGCAGATTATCGCGGAGGTCACGGGCAAGAAAGTCACCGAAACCCCGCAGCTCTGGGCGCTCTACAAGGAGGTTCAGTCCTACTATGAGCACGGCATGCGCGTGCCGGACGACGTCACGCTGCTCTGGTGCGACGACAACTGGGGCAACCTCCGCCGCCTGCCGACGCCGGAGGAGCGCCAGCGGCCGGGTGGGGCGGGAGTTTATTATCATTTCGACTACGTCGGCGGCCCGCGGAACTACAAATGGCTAAACGTCACGCCGATCACCAAGGTCTGGGAGCAGATGCACCTCGCCTGGCGGCACGGCGCCGATCGCATCTGGATCGTCAATGTCGGCGACCTGAAGCCGATGGAGTTTCCGATCGAGTTCTTCCTGGCCTATGCGTGGGATCCGGCGCGCTGGCCCTATGAGAAGCTGACCGATTACGCCGAGGCCTGGGCGGCCCGCCAGTTCGGTGGCGACCACGCGTCCGAGATTGCCGCGCTCATCAACGGCTGCACGAAACTCAACCGTCGCCGGACACCCGAGCTGCTGACGCCCGACACGTTCAGCCTGATTCATTATCGTGAGGCGGAACGCGTGCTCGCCGAGTGGCGCGATCTCGCGGCCCGCGCCGAAAAGCTCGACGCCGTGCTGCCGGCCGAGGCGAAGGCCGCTTTTCTCCAGCTCGTGCTTCATCCGGTCCAGGCCGCGGCCAATCTGAACGAAATGCTCGTCGCCGCCGGCCTGAACCGGCTCTACGCGACGCAAGGCCGCGCCTCCACGAATCTCCTCACGGCTCGGGTTCGCGAGCTCTTCGCGCGGGACGCGGCGCTTACCCGGCGCTGGGACGCGATGCTCGACGGCAAGTGGCGGCACATGATGGACCAGGTCCACCTCGGTTACACCACCTGGCAGCAACCCGTCGCCAATGTCATGCCCGCGGTCAGCGAGGTGCAGACGTCGGTGGCCGGCTGGCTGGCCCTGGCCGTCGAGGGTGATCCGGCGGCGCGGCCAGGCGATTACCCGGTGAGCGCCGTCGCGAAATTGCCGGTCGTGAGCGTCTTTAGCCCTACCCATTCATTTGCAGTGGGTGGAACCGGTCCTCCGGACCGGTTTTCCAGCGCACATCCAACAACCCGTCCGGAGGACGGGTTCCACCGTTCAGTGCCAGGAGTCCCATCGGGAAATGCAAATTCAACCGCATCGTTACGGTTAGCCCCGGAACGGTCACGCTGGCTCGAGATATTCAACCGTGGCGAAACGCCGGTGCGCTTCACGATCGACGTCCGCGAACCTTGGCTGCGGGTTTCGTTGACCGCGGGTGAAATCGGGCCCGACGTCCGGGTCGAGGTGGGAGCCGATTGGTCTGCTGTTCCGCCGGGCGAACACATTGCACGCCTCACGGTGCGTCCGGAGGGCGGCCAGCCGCTTGTCGTGGAGGTGCCGGTTTCCAAACCCGACGTCGCCGGCGTTCGCGGCTTCGTCGAGATCGGGCGGCAGATTGCGATAGAGGCGCCGCATTTCTCGCGGGCTGTGGCAGGCGCAGGAGTGGAATGGCGCGCTTTGCCGGATTTTGGACGGACAACGGGTGGCGTCACCGCGTTTCCCGTGACCGCGCCGGCGCAGGTTCCCGGCGGTGACTCTCCGCGTCTGGAATACGAGTTGCACTTCGTCTCGACGGGTGAGGTGACGGTGGAGCTGCACTGCGCGCCCTCGCTCGACTTCCTGCCCGGCGACGGGTTGCGGGTCGCGGTCTCGTTCGACGATGCCCCGCCGCAGGTCGCCCGGCTCGACACCGCCGCGACGCCGGCCGACTGGGAAAAGGCCGTGGCGGAAAGCATTCGCCGGGTCGCGACCAAGCACCGCCTCGATCGCCCGGGGAACCATGTGCTCAAGGTGTGGTTCGTGACGCCGGGCGTCGTGCTGGAGCGCATCGTTGTCGACGCCGGCGGCGTAAACCCCAGCTACCTCGGTCCGCCCGAGAGCCCGCGCATCGGAACGCCATGATCGCCTGTTTTGCCAACGGGAAATCGCCCCGGCCCGGCGTGCAACGGATGCCTGATTTTATTGGAATTTATCCGTGTGCATCCGTGCCATCAGTGGCTAGGAAGTGTATTCAAACCAACAAATGCCCATTTCCTGTCATTCCGAACGAAGTGGGGAATCTCCCGCGACGAGGGCGATATCACCGACGAACGTCGAGATTCCTTACTACGTTCGGAATGACAGGCGATCTTGATACACGCTCTAGGAACTCTTCTGCATACCCATGAAACTCGGTCTCGGCCTTTACCGGCACATGCTCAACCGCGAGAACTTCGCCTTCGCCAGGCAGGCGGGAGCCACGCACATTGTCGCCCATCTGGTGGATTATTTCCGCGGGGGCGGGCACAACGGTCCCGACGACCAGCCGACCGGCACCGACTGGGGTTGGGGCCTCGCCGGCGATCCGGACAAACTCTGGACCCTCGAGGAACTCACGACCTTGCGTCGCGAGGTCGAGGCCGCCGGACTGACGCTGGAGGCCATCGAGAACTTCGACCCGGCTCACTGGGGCGACATTCTGCTCGATGGGCCGAAGCGCTCCGTGCACATCGAGAACGTGAAGACCATCCTCCGGCGGATGGGGGAGGCGGGCATCCCGATCATGGGCTACAATTTCTCCATCGCGGGTGTCGCCGGCCGCACCAAGGGCAACTACGCGCGCGGCGACGCACCGGCGGTCGGCATGGAAGGCCCCTACGACCTGCCGATGCCCAACGGCCTCGTCTGGAACATGGTCGTCGATCCCACCGCGCCCCGGCGCAGCACCGGCACGATCCCGGTGGCGACGCACGACCAGCTTTGGTCACGCCTGCAGCGGTTCCTCGACGAGCTCCTGCCGGTGGCTGAAAAAGCCGGCGTGCGTCTCGCGTTGCACCCGGACGACCCGCCAATGCCCACCATCCGCGGTCAGCCGCGCTTGGTTTATCAGCCGTCGCTCTACCAGAAGGCCATCGATCTCAACCCGAGCCCGGCCAACCAGCTTGAGTTCTGCATCGGCTCGCTGGCCGAGATGACGGAGGGCGACATCTACGACGTGGTGGATCAATACAGCCGCCAGAACCGCCTCGGTTATGTCCACTTACGCAACGTTCGCGGCAAGGTGCCGCACTACAAGGAGACCTTCATCGACGACGGCGAGGTCGACGTGCTGCGCGTGCTCGCGATCCTCAAAAAGAACAGGTTCGACGGCGTAATCATCCCCGACCACGCCCCGCAGATGAGCTGCGCCGCACCCTGGCACGCCGGCATGGCCTTCGCCCTGGGCTACCTCAAGGCGGGACTGCAAACGCTGGGTGGAAAATAACCCCGATGCATTTGGAGCTCATTTCAAAACTTGCCTTGTCATCGCGAGTCCGGCGTAGCCGGGCGTGGCGATCCAGCGCATGGATCGCCACGTCCTCCTGCGGAGGACTCGCGATGACAAACAGGGTGGTTCATTTCTAAAATACCTCGGGACAAGCCGCTGGATTCTTCACTGCGTTCAGAATGACAGAAGAATTGTATCCGTCTTCATCCGCGTAATCCGCGGTTAAACTCCCTTCATCATGAAACCCGCCCAATGGGACACATTCAAACGGGCCGCGCGGCTCGAGAAACTCGACCAGGTGCCGATGGCCCTGATCGTCGACAGTCCGTGGATGCCCGGCTACGTCGGCGTCAGCCACATGGACTTCTACCTCGATCCGGAGGTGTGGTTCCAATCGCACTTCAAGGTGCATCAGGAGTATCCCGACATCATTTTCGTGCCTTCCTGGTGGATGGAATACGGCATGGCCGCCGAGCCGTCCGCCCTCGGCGTGAAGATCAAATTCTCCGCCAACGGCACGCCCGGCGAGTGCCACACGCTCGTCGACATCGAGGACATCGAGCAGTTTTCCGCCTACGAGGTGGAGCAGGATGCCTTCATGGCGATGACCCTGCATCGTATCCGGATGCAGCGGCAGCGCATCCTCGACACCGGCGAGATCCTCCCGCTCGTCACCAGCCGCGGGCCGATGTGCACCGCCGCCTTCGTGCGCGGCACGACCGAACTCATGATGGACCTCATCGAGAAGCCGGAATGGGTCCACAAACTCCTCGACCTCACCACGCGGCTGACCATCGATTGGCTGAAGGCGCAGGCCAGGGCCATGGGCCCGACCGTCGAGGGCATCTTCGTCCTGGACGACATCGTCGGCTTTGTGAGCGAGGAACACTACCAGGAGTTTTGTCACCCCTACCTGAAGCGCATCTGCGACGCCTTTCCGAAGGATTGGGTGAAGATCTACCACAACGACGCCTCGATCGAGGCCTGCCTGGAGCACCTGCCCGACGTCGGCTTCAATGTGCTCAACTGGGGCAAGCAGACCGACATCGCCGGCGTGATCCGGCGGGTGGGCGGGCGGATTTGTCTCATGGGCAACGTCAACCCGCTCGAAGTCGGCGTGCGCGGCACGCCGGAGCAGGTGAGGGCGGCCACGCTCGACGTGCTCACCAAAAGCCGCGGCGAAGGCCTCATCCTCTCCATGGGCGGCGGAGTGAGTCCCGGCATGCCCCGCGCCAACATCCTCGCGATGCGGGCGGCCCTGGCCGAGTTCAACGCCCGGCGCTGAGTGAACATGGATTGTCGGACCAAGACATTTAAACGCGGAGTTCGCGAAGAACGCGGAGCAGGGCGGGAAGCCGCGGTTTTATCTCTGCGTGCTCCGCGAACTCTGTGTTAAAATCCCTGGTCAAAAACTCCACGCATGCATCCTCACAAATTCCCCGAAATCTTCTCCCTGCGCGGTGAAACCGCGCTCATCACCGGCGGTGGCACCGGCATCGGCTTCGCCATGGCGCGGGCGATGCACAGCGCCGGAGCGCGCGTCGTCCTCGTCGGCCGTCGGGAGGCCGAGCTGGCCGCGGCGGAAAAGAAGCTCGGCGCTGGTGCCAGTCATGTCGTCCACGACATCACGCAACTGGGCGCCGCTGCGGCGCTGGTAGAGCGGGTCACCCGCGAGGTCGGGCCGATCACCTGTCTCGTCAACAATGCCGGCATCCACCTCAAGAAGCCGGCCGTCGACACCACGCCGGAGGAATTCCAGCAGGTGCTCACCACGCACCTCCTCGGGGCGCACGCGCTCGTCCGGGCGGTCGTGCCCGGCATGATCACGCGCAAGCATGGCACGGTTTTGTTCACGGCTTCGATGGCCTCGCTCTTCGGCATTCCGCTGGTCATCGCCTACACCGCGGCCAAGACCGCGATGGTCGGCATGGTGCGCGGCTACGCGACGGAGTTCTCGTCCCACGGCGTGCGGGTGAACGCGATCGCGCCCGGTTGGATCGAGACGGAGATGTCGCGCAAGGCGCTCGATGGCGACCCCGCCCGCAAGGCGAAGATCCTCGGCCGCACCCCGATGGCGAAACTCGGTTCTCCCGAGGACATCGGTTGGGCCGCCGTCTATCTCGCCTCGCCCGCCGCGAAATTCGTGACCGGCGTCACCCTCCCCGTGGACGGCGGCGCGAGCGTGGGGTTTTGATTGGGCGGAAGGTGGAGCGCGGCCTTCCGCCGCCGCCAAGGCTATGGCGGACAGGCCGGACGCGCTTTCTGCCGCGATGATCATGAAACGCGTCCGGAGGCCGCCGTATCTGTCCGAAGGCTTCCCGCGAATGACGCGAATGTCCGAGGGACTCCCTTCGATCACTTCGCCTTACTGGCCCGCATTCTTCAGTGACCTTTTTGCGCCTTCTGCGCTTTTTTGCGGCCAAATCCTGATCGGGTTCCTGAAGGCAGGATGGGTTTGATTAAGCCCGTCAAAACTGCATCTTTGCGGATGTCGCGCCGATCAGGTTTAGGGCCGGACCTGATTTTTGCCCAAGCCTGCGCATGCAACAGCCGCTGAATTTAATTGAGCCAACCGGCAGTGGTATAAACAATGATCGGTGGAAAGAATATGAATGCGCTCCTTGCAGAAACGACAATGAAGGTCCTTGGGAAGGAAGTTGCTGACCCGCAGCTCCAGATGCTCGGACTCATTGCATTCATTCCGCTCTTTCTCGGTGGCATGGCACTAGTTCTTACTCAGCGAATGGTGGACGAAGAAAGACTGCGAGCAGAACCGAGTGTTTCGAACCTTTTTGGCCGTGGTATCCCGCCGAGAAGAATTCTGACCGATTTCGGAAAGAAGGTTCAGACTGTCGCGATTGTAGCGCTCGGACTCGGGGGGATGTTGATGCTCTACGTAATCATTGTGACCCGCTGAAGAGGTAACCGATCCAGCAGCCACAGCAGCAACGCCCTTGCTCTCACCTTCATCGATGATTACACCACGCTCAACATGGCCCAGTTATTTAGGAAAGACGGCCCGCCCGCTGGGCGCGGCTGATCTGAAGCGTTCGCTGACATGGACGAATACCCCTCCTTTGGCGGATTAGCTGATCGGTTGTTTTGGCTGCTTGCGCTCCTTCTCGTCGTAGTGAATGCCATCATTATGAAAGCGCGTGCGGTGGCTGATGTCAGGATACATCCTGAAAGGAAGGTTGGGTATAACCGATTGATTGCCGGCTTCGTCGTGCTACTCGGTTCCTTCTTGGCCTATCCGGTTTTCGCGATTCAATCCGGCCGGGTCAGATCGGTCTTTGAATTGATCGCTGCGCCGAGGAGCTTGGCGTTCTGGGTTGCCTGGATTGCTTCTGGGGCTCTCTTGCTATGGTGGGTGTGGTTTGGTGGCGGACTGAGAACCTTGGCGTCCCATCCAGCGATTTTCAATCTACCCAAGAGTGAACGTGGTCTTCGGTTGTTCTTTGGCGTCATGACCCTCGCTTTCGTCTCATTTGCGATCGGGGTGCTAGTCTCTCAACCATGGGCGCTAACGAAGTGAAAGAAGCAGCGATGCGCCAGAGAACAACGCGCGGGATGTGATCTAAATTGCATGGCCCATCTCCGCTTAACATTTCCAGTAATTCAAAAGGACTCTACGCTCGCCCGCGCGCGGCACAACTCCGGGGCTGCGCCTCGGCGTGGCTCATCGCTGACGTAATCACTCCATCCGGGCGTGGATGCCAACCAGGGCCCCGGTGAAGTGGAGGCCGCCGCCGGCGGCTTGGACGCTGAGGGGATCGGAGTCGGTTTGGGCTACGAGGGGTTTCCATTTGCCGGGTTGCAGGGCGTAATCGAAGGACAGGACTTTCTCGTCGCCGGTGAGGCGGAGTTCGATCGCCCGGGTGTCGGCGGGCAGGAGGATTGTGCTGACGGTCTCGGGCTGGGGACCGTTCCACTTTTCGAGGAAGAGACTCAGGCCGTCGGCGGTGCGCTGGACGGCGAAGTAGAAGTGATGGGTTTCGTTCTGGATGGCGACGAGTCCGGCCGAGGTGCCGGTCGTGGCCGGGACTTGCAGTCTGGTGGAGGCTGCAAACTTCGAGTGTTGCAGGCGCCGGCCGTAAAAGGAGGGATTGCCCGTGCCGGAAAGGCGGTCGGCGCGCGGGGTGAGGCTGAGTTTGCCGTCGGCGAGCTGCCACCAGGTTTCTTTCGGCGTGCGGAGCATGAGCCAGAGGGGAGAGAGGGCGGGCTGATCGAAGTCGTCGTGCCAGGTGAAGTTGCCGGACAGAGGAACGGGGTTTTGTAGGGGCGTCCCTTGTGGACGCCCGCGGGCGCCGTCAAGCGGCGCCCCTACGGGAACCTTCACCACAGACGGCACGCGTTCGCCGGGGGGCAGAATAATCGGCCAGCCGTCCTCGGTCCATTTCACCGGGAGCAGGAAGGTTTCGCGGCCCGTGGCCCAGCGGTCGGGGACGTAGGGGCGGCAGGCGAGGAAGACGGACCACCAGTTGCCGTCCGGCCCGATCACGAGGTCGGCGTGGCCGGTGCAGGTGACGGCGTGCGGGGCGGAGCCGTCGAGGTCGCGCTGGGTGAGGATCGGGTTTCCACTCCACGGTTCGAAGGGCCCGGTGGGCGACTTGCCGCGCAGAATGACCTGCGAATGCTGGCTGGAGGTGCCGCCCTCGGCGCAGCAGAGGTAATACCAGCCGCCACGCTTGTAGAGGTGCGGACCCTCGATCCACACGGGTTTCTTGGTGAGATCGGCGCCGCCGTTGACGATAATCTGGCGCGGACCGACCAGCTTCTGGCTGGAGATGTCGAATTCCTGGATCCAGATGGCGCGGTGGCCGCTGTAGAGCGGCTGGTTGTCGGGTGGGTTGCCATTGTTGACCATCCAGGCGCGGCCGTCGTCGTCGAAGAAGAGCGAGGGATCGATGCCGTCGAAATCCAGCCACACGGGGTCCGACCACGGACCGGCGGGATTCGTGGCGGTCATGAGGAAGTTGCCGCCGGCGTCGATCATCGTGCAGACGATATAGAAGACACCGTCGTGGTGGCTGATCGCCGGGGCGAAGAGGCCGCGCGTGATACCGAGGCCGTCGTAGTTGAGTTGGGTCGGGCGGTCGATGACGTGGCCGAGTTGCGTCCAGTTCACGAGGTCGCGGCTGTGGAAGACCGGGATGCCGGGAAAATAGGCGAAGGTGGAATTGATCAGGTAGTAATCGTCACCGACACGGCAGATGCTCGGGTCGGGATAGAAGCCGGCGAGGATCGGGTTGCGGTAATGGCCGGCGGGGAGAGTGGATTCGAAGACGGTGTCGCGGCCGGTGTATTCGAAACGATCAAAGGCGACAGGCTCCGCGACGGCGAGCGCCGCCGAGGAAAGAGTGAGGGTGAAAGTGAAAGTGGGGAGGAGGCTGCGTAGTGTCATTTTGAGCGAAGAGGGAATGTGGTTTTGTGTGCGGGTGCCCACCCACAGGGGTGAGGGCGGAGACGTTTTAATCTAAGAAACGCGGAGGTCGCGGAGAACGCGGAGGGAGGATCGATCGATTGCGTTCAGATGTCTGCTCACCCGTGAGGTGAATACTTTTCTCGGGTCAATCGGTCACAGCCTTCTGTTTTTGCGCTTTTTGTGCCTTTTGTGGCCAATCCATCTGCGGTATTTAGGATTCAATAATCCCCCGGGTGGCCGGGGGCGTAGCGCAGCTGGATCGCCTTGTAGTATTCGAGGTTGTGCGCGGGAGCTTCGACGCCGGCGGGCAGAGGACGTTTGGAGAAGGTCTGGAAATAGAGCAGGCAGGCGTCGCGCCAGATGACGGCGTCATCGGCCTGCCGTTGCAGCCGGGTTTGCACCTCGGTGAAGCGCGGTTCGTCGATCCGGCCGGCCAGCGAGGCCCAGGCGTGCTGCATGGCGCGGACTTCGTCGACGCCCTGCTGGTAGCGCAGGCAGAGTTCTTCCCAGAGCGGACGGCCTGACTTCATGGGGCGGTCCCACGGGACGTGGTGGAACCAGAGCAAGAGGTTTTCCGGACAGGTGTCGGGGTTGCCCCAAAGCGCGGCGAGTTGGGGAGCGTATTGGGCGACGGCGTTCGAGCCGCTGGCGCTGCGCGCCGCGCCGAGACCGGCGGCATCGGCCTGATGATAGTAATTCGAGCTCCAGTCCGCGCGTTGGTGCGTCACCCACGGGCCGGGGCCGTAGTGGTGGCCCTCGGCCATGATGTGGTGCAGGCCGAGCGGCATGGAATAGTTCACAACCGTCTCGCGCGAACCGAGCAGGAGCGACGTGATGGTGCGCACGAGGTTCGCGTCGTGGCCGAAGGTCATCCGCGTCCATTCGTCCGCGATGGCCTCGCTGCTGAGCGAGTGATCCCAGGCGAGCCGGCCGAAGGCATACCAGTTGGCTTGTGCGAGCGGGTGGCCGGTCCAGTTGCGGTCGGTGCCGGTGTTGGCGACGCCGGCGATGACGTTGAGGGTGGCACGGGTCTCCCGACCCGTGGGGGGAGGAGAGGCTTCAGCTGACACAAGTCGGGAGCCCCGTGCCACGCTGCCGTCGGCCACGCGTGCGACCGTCGAGTTGGGACCGGCGGCAAAGGTGTCGGCCTCGAGCACCTCTTTCCACATGGGCGCCAGGAAGGCGAGCTGGGTGGACATGCCGAGGTATTCCTGGGTGAGCTGCAGCTCGGGCGCGAGCGGGGTTTTCGGCATGGCGCCGAACAGCGGGGAGAAGGGTTCGCGCGGCATGAAGTCGAGCGGGCCGTTCTTGATCTGCACGACGACGTTGGCGCGGAATTTTCCGTCGAGCGGGGTGAACTCGTTGTAGGCCTGCTTGACGCGGTCCACGGTGTTTTCGGCGGCGTAGACAAACGCGCGCCACATCACGATGCCGTCGTGCGGCGCGAGGGCGTCGGCGAGCAGGTTGGCGCCGTCGGCGTGGGTGCGGCCATAGTCCTGCGGTCCGGGCTGACCCTCGGAATTGGCCTTCACCACAAAGCCGCCGAAGTCGGGGACATGGTGGTAGATCTCGTCCACCTTCGCGCGCCACCACGCGGCGACGGCGGGCTCGAGCGGGTCGGCGGTCTTGAGTCCGCCGATCTCGATCGGGGCGCTGAATCGCGCCGTGAGGTAGACGCGGATGCCGTAGGGGCGAAACTCCTCGGCGAGCGCCGCGACCTTGGCGAGGTAGGCAGGAGTGAGGACGAGGGCGTTGGCGTTGACGTTGGTCAGGACGGCGCCGTTGAGCCCGAGCGAGGCGCAGGCCCGCGCGTAGTCGCGATAACGCGGGTCGCGGATTCCCGGCAGGTAGAACCATTGCCAGAGCGAGAAACCGGCGTAACCGCGCTCAATGAAGCCGTTGAGGTTGTCCCAATGGTTGAGGATGCGGCGCGAAATCTTCGGGGCGCTGGTGAGGTCCAGCTTTTCTAGTGACCGGCCGGTCTGCAGGTGACGCAACAGAGCAAAGGCGCCGTAGAGCACGCCGATGTCGCTGTTGGCCGAGATATGCACGGCGCCGTCGGGGGCGGTGCGCAGGGCGTAGCCTTCGGCGCCCGCGCCGGCGACTTCGCCGCCGGTTTTCTTGAGGGTTACGGTGGGGGTGATGCCGGTCAGGCCTCCGAGGCCGGCCTCGAGTTCCTGTCGGGCGGCGGTGAGGGTGGGCGAGTCGGCGTCGTCCGGGGTGCCGAGGACCACGGTGCTGACGGCCGGCGTGCCGGCCAGCCGGTCGTAGCGCAGCCAGAGCCGGTAGCCGTCCTCGGCGCGCAGCCCGAGGGAGCCGAATAGGAAGAGCAGGAGGGTGATGGTGCGTGGCATAGGATAGGAGTTCTTTGGGTGTATTTTCGAATGGGTGGGCGGGGTTTATTTCTGCTTTGTTAGCTTCCCTCCACACCCCGTCGCTTCGCGCCACCCCTCTCCAAGAGGGGATCCAATCCTTGGCTGCTCAGCCTTGGTTCCCCTCTGGAGAGGGGTGCCCGCAGGGCGGGGTGTGGCGATTGCCGGATAATTTAACAAGGTAGAATTATGCCCTGACATCAGGCGTCGGTGATATCCCGTCGGGGCATAAAGCCCCTCCCACATTCGAGCAGAGGGGAATCATGGTTTGGATGAAACGTGGCACGGGTCAGGAGACCCGTGCCACAGATGCGGTCTTTGGGGATATTCATGCGGAGGGGACATCCGCGCGGGAGACAGGGGACTCAGACCGGGGCGGCCTTGGCCCGCCGGGCGGCGAGTTCGTCGGCCATCCGGAGGGTGAGGTTCTTGTTCAATTTGCAGGCGGCGATGGAGAGCATGCCGCCCACAAAGAGTAGACCGACGAAGACGCTGCTGGAAACATAGTAGCCATGGACAGCGTCGGTGGCGCTGGGCGCGTGGGTATCGTAACCGAACAGGCCGGCCATGATCCAGAGGAACGCGGCCGAGCCGAGGGCGAGCCCGGACTTCAGAGAAAATCCGATCGTGGCGAACACCATGCCGGTGAAGCGCCGGCCGGTCTGCCATTCCGAGTAGTCGGCTGCATCCGCATACATCGCCCACGCCACCGCGATGGTGGGCGCATATACGATGGCGCCGATGATCGCGAGGACCAGCATGCCGGTGGTGTTCGTGGGGGAGAGCAGGTAATAGGAGAAGGCATTGAGCGCCGAAAGGCCGAAGCCGGCGACGAGCACGGCCTTCTTGCCGAACCGCTTGGTGAAGCTTGCGGAGAGCATGATGAAGACGATCGTCGTGCCGAAGCCGACCATGTTGATGATGCTGTTGAAGACGTCGGCCACGTTGGAACCGGCGAGGTTGTCCCGGGTGCCATGGACGATGTAACCGAGCCATTCCAGGATGCCGGCGGACTTGGCCAGTTCCGGCGAGGTGAGGCCGAGTTTTTCCACGAAGTCGAACATGGCGGCCTTGTCGGCGTAGTGGTGGTAGAAATTGTAGTGCGCCCCGCCGCGGTAGGCCAGCATCGCGAAATTGAAGACGGTGAAGAGGACGAGGGTGAACCACGGGCCGTTCTTGAGCAGGTCGAGGAAATCCTGCTTGGGCGACGACTGGGTCTGGACGACGGGTTTGATGCGCTCACGCGTGGTGAAGAAGGTGACGAGGAAGAGCACGAGGCAAAGGACGGCCCACAGGGTCATCGTCATCTGCCAGCCGTGCGCGCGGTCGTGGCCCACGGCGAACTTGGCCACCAGCGGCAGCGTCAGGCCGCCGACGATGAACTGGGCGATGTTGACGGCGACAAACCGGTAGGAGTTGAGCTTCGTGCGCTCGTCGAGGTCGCCGGTCATGACCCCGCCCAGGGCCGAATACGGCATGTTGTTCATCGAGTAGAGCGTCATCAGGATCGTGTTGGTGATGCCGGCGTAGGCGATCATCATGCCGGTGCTCCAGCCCCAGCTCTTGTCGGGCACGGTGTAGGCGAGAATCATGACGACGGCCCACGGAAACGAGGTCCACAGGACCCACGGGCGGAATTTGCCCCAGCGGGTGTCCGTGCGGTCGGCGAGCACGCCCATGATGGGATCGAACACGGCGTCCCAGAGGCGGGGCCACAGCAGGATGGCCGCGGCGGCGCCGGCCGAAAGACCGAAGACGTCCGTGTAGAAATTCAGCTGGAACAGGACCATCGTCATGAAGACGAAGTTCGCGGCGGCATCGCCCGCGCTGTAACCGGCCTTTTCGAGGAAAGTGAGTTTCTGCGAGGAATCGCTCATGGGGTGGGGTAAAGCGTGGAGCGGCAGGGCCGCGCGGTCTAGACCAGAGCGATCTCCGCGGTGGCCGGCGCCGGAGCTCCCAAGACCTGCGCCCGCGGGCCGGGTGAGGCGGAGCCGACGACCAGGCCGTAGCGACCGGGGGCGTGGACGCGTTCGCCGGCGGCATTGACCTGGGCGAAGGCGGCGGCGGGCAGCCGGAAGGTGATCGCGAGCTTGCCCTGCGCGGGAACGGAGACCTTCTGGAAATCAACGAGGGTCGCGCGCGGGGCTTCGGGCCAGTCGCGCGGCGGCACGATGTAGCATTCGACAACCTCGTCCGCCGGCCGGTCGCTGCCGTTGGCCAGCGTGGTCTGCAGCACGATCTCGCCACCGCGGGCCAGTTGCGGCACGGATGCGGTCAGCGGCCCATAGGTAAACTTCGCGTAGCTGAGCCCGAAACCGAAGGGATAAAGCGGCTCGGTCTGAGCGAAACGGTAGGTGCGGCCGCGCATGTCGTAGTTTTCGAAATCCGGCAGGTCGGCGGTGCGGTGCGGCACGGTGACGGGCATTTTGCCGGAAGGAGAAGTGGCGCCGAACAGCACATCGGCCAGGGCGAAGCCGCCTTCGCAGCCAGGATACCAGACCTGCAGCACGGCGTCGCACAGTTCATGCGCCTCGGGCACGGCGATGGCGCTGCCACCGGTGAGCACGAGGACGAGCTTCTTCGCGTGTTTCCGCAGTTCGAGCAGGAACTCGCGCTGGACGGCGGGCAGTTCGATGGTCTCGCGGTCGCCGCCGGTCGGTGAGGCCACGGTGTCGCCTTCCTCGCCCTCGAGCGAGGGATCGAGGCCGAGCACGGCGATGGTGAGTTCGTTTTCCGCGGCGGTGGAGAAGGTGTAGTTGACGCCCGGTGCCATCGGGCTGAAGAGCGGGCAACCCGCGCGATAGACCACGCGGCAACCCTCGTTGACGCTGCCGACAATGCCCTCGAGCAGCGTGACAAGCCGCGGCGAGATCCCGTAGTAGTTGCCAAGCAGCGCGCCGGTGTTCGCGGCGGTGGGGCCGCAGACCAGGATGCTCGCCTGGTCGCGTCGAAGGGGGAGGATGCCGTTGTTCTTTAAAAGGACGATGGACTCGGTGGCGGCCTCGCGGGCGATCGCACGGTGCACGGGGCTGTCGATCACACTGACCGGGGTCTTCGACCAGTGCACCTGGGCCGGCGGATCGAAGAGGCCGAGCTTGAACTTGGTTGCGAGCAGCCGGCGCAGGGAGACGTCGATCTCGGCCTCGGTGATGAGTCCGGTTCGCACCGCGACCACGAGGTCGTGGTAGGTGCAACCGCAGTTGAGGTCGCAGCCGTTTTTCACGGCGAGCGCGGCGGACGCGGCGGCGTCCTTCGTCACCTTGTGGTGCTGGTGAAAATCATCGATGGCGCCGCAGTCGCTCACGACGTGGCCTTGGAAGCCCCATTGCTGGCGCAGGATTTTTTCGAGCAGCAGCCGGCTGGCGCAGGCGGGCTCGCCGAGCACGCGGTTATAGGCGCCCATCACCGCCTCGACGCCGCCGCGGACGAGCTTCTCGAAGGCGGGGAGGTAGGTCTCGGCCAGATCCTTGGGGGTGGGCTGGGCGTCGAAGGTGTGGCGCGCCTGCTCCGGGCCGCTGTGCACGGCGTAGTGCTTGGCGCAGGCCGCGGTCTTGAGGTGCCGGGGGTCGTCGCCTTGCAGGCCGCGCACCATGGCGAGGCCGAGTTCGCCGGTGAGGAAAGGATCCTCGCCGAAGGTCTCCTGGCCGCGGCCCCAGCGAGGATCGCGGAAGAGGTTCACGTTGGGCGTCCAGAAACTGAGGCCCTGATACTGGCCGCGCTGGCCGACGGCGAGGGCGGCGTGGTGCTTGGCGCGGGCTTCGTCGGAGATGACCGTGGCGACCCGGTGCACCAGCGCACGGTTCCAGGTGGCGGCGAGGCCGATGACCTGGGGGAAGACGGTCGCGCGGCCGTTGCGCCCGACGCCGTGGCAGGCCTCGTTCCACCAATTATAGGCGGGCACACCGAGGCGTTCGACGGCGTTGTTCTCGTGCAGCAGCTGGTTGATCTTCTCCGGCAGCTCGAGGCGAGCCACGAGGTCGTCGACGCGTTTCGCGAGCGGCTGTCCCGGATCGAGATAAAGCGCGGCTGCCGTCGGGGAGGCGTTGGGTGACGAGGCGGTGACTTGGAGGCTCCGGATGGAATCAGCCATGGAAGTGGAGGGTGAACAAATTCCCGGAGCATACTTGCACGCCGGAGCCGGAGCAGGCAATGCACAGAACGCGGAGAATCAGGGGGTGTAAGATCATGGGGCAAGCGCAGCGGCCATGACAGCCGGGGGCCAAGGTTCAGGCGGGCATTTGATACTCCCGACCGGCACGCAACAAGGGGTGGTGCATACTAACAATAGACTTGAATTGCACCCGCTTGCGCGCGCACAGTGCCGGAGTGAGCGAAAAACGGGTCACGCTGGCGGATGTCGCGAAGAAGGCGGGGGTGCATGTCACCACGGTGTCGCTCGCGTTGCGCAACCATCCGCGGCTGCCGGAAGAGACCCGGCGGCGGCTGCAGGCGCTGGCGCTCGAAATGGGTTACACGCCCGATCCGATGCTGCGCGCGCTCGTATCCTACCGGAGCAAGGTCGCGCTGCCCCGCAGCAAACCCACGCTGGCCTACGTGACCAACTGGAACACGCGCTGGGGCTGGAAGGAGGTCACCGCGCATCCGCAGTTTTTCTCCGGCGCCGCGGCGAAGGCGGAGGAGCTCGGCTTCCGCCTCGAGCATTTCTGGTTGCGCGACGAGGGCATGACGCACGGGCGGCTGAGCCAGATCCTGTTTTCCCGCGGCATCAACGGCCTCATCATCGCCTCGCACGGCCGCGAGATGGGCGACGCGCTCCAGCTCGACTGGCGCAACTTCAGCGCGGTGAAGATCGACTACTTTCCCCACCAGCCCGTGCTGCACAACGTCACCAACAACCAGTGCGACATCGTGCGGCTGGCGATGCAGAAGGTCATCGCCGCGGGCTACCGCCGCATCGGCTTCGTGATGCACCGCGGCTGGGACCACGCGGTGGATCATCTCTGGACCGCCGGTTATCTTTGCGAGCAGCAGAACCTGACGGCGACCGAGTGCATCCCCGCGCATATTTTTCCCGACGCGCTGCCGGTCGAGCGCTGGTTCAACGAGAACCGTTCCGACGTCACGCCCGATGCCAAGCCCTTCGAGCGCTGGTTCAAGGAACACCAGCCGGAGGTCGTGATCAGCAAGGGTTCGTTCGTGCTGCCGCAGCTGCGCCGGATGGGTCTGCGCATCCCGCGCGACGTCGCCTTCGTCGACGTCTTCCTGGAGGAATTCAACGGCCAGACCGCCGGCGTGAGGCAGAACCACGAGACCGTGGGTGCGCAGGCGGTGGAGATCCTGGCCGGCCAGCTCCAGCACAACAAATTCGGCGTGCCGGAAATCCCGACGACGACCTTCGTCGAAGGCACGTGGTTCGACGGCAAATCCTGCCCGATCTGACCGGTGTTCAGGCGGTGGGGCCGGGGAGTGGTTCCTGAATACAGTCCCCACTTGGATTAGGCGGGGGCCTGCCCCGGGATCATGCAATTGATGTGGATTCCACCATTTGCTGCGCGGCTCTCCAGTGGAGATTGGCCGTCCAACTGCATGAGTTTGGCCGACGGCTGACAGCGGACGGACGGACGCGGTGGCACCGGCATCCTGCCGGTGAAAGACTGCGGCAGGATGCCGCAGCCACTCGGTGGCTGCGCTGCCTTACGCTTGCCCTTTGCTCCCGGCCCTTTGCACTATGCCCGCATGCACGTAGCAGGACACAAGCAGCGACCGCCGCTGCATCATCTGGAAAAATGGTTTCTCGGTCTCGTGCTGACCCAGCTGATCTTCATGCCGTGGGTCTTCGGGACGATGCACATGTGGAGTCAAATATCGGCTCTGGGCCTTGCGGCCTTGGGTTTTGCGGTGGCGTTGTGGCCGCGGGTCTATGACGGGGACCATGGGATATCGTTTCGGGCAGAAAGATCTGAAATCGGAAACCTGAAACCTGAGGGCTCCAATATATCAGGTCCCAGGTCTCAGCTCTCAGGTTTCCGCATCAACCCTCTGCCTAGGTTGCTTAAGTTCCCATTGTTTTGGCTCGGGTTGGCGCTGCTCGCCTACCTCGGGTTGCAGGCCCTGAACCCCTCATGGATTTGGGAGCGCAGCGCCACCACCTGGTGGCTCCGCCGGGTGAACGACATTCCCTGGCTGCCCACCTCCATCGACACTCCCTACGAACGGTTCAATCTCTGGCGGCAGTTCATCATCTACACGACCGTCTGGCTGACGGTCTGTGCGCTGTGGATCGGGATCACCCGACGCAAGACACTGCATATCCTGCTCGGGGTCCTGGTGGCAAACGCCTGCATCCTCGGCTTGATCGGGTTCGTGCACAAGGCGAGCGGGGCGGAAAAACTCTTGTGGCTGCAGGCATTCCCGAACGCATCGTCTTTCGCCAGCTTCGTCTACCAAAACCATGCCGGGGCGTATTTCAGCCTGATGAGCTTCGTCGCCCTCGGTCTGGCGGTCTGGCATTTTTTTGAAGGACGCAAGCGCATGGCCCGCTCGACCCCGTCAGCCTTGTGGCTGATCGCCTCGCTCCTGCTGGTTTTTGCCGTGGTGTTTTCCCTTTCCCGGGGGGCCATGATCAGCCTGACGGTTTTCGGTCTTGCGGCGGTGATAGCCATTGTGATTTTGCGGTTCAGTTCCTCAACGCGGTCGACAATCCCAACCATCATTCCGGTCATGGTGGCCCTGGGCATCGTGGGCACCGTCGGCTGGATGATCCGGCAGGTCGATTTCTCGGCGGTCTATGTCCGTTTCGAGCAGCTGTCCAAACTCCAGGCCAACGATCCCAGTGTGCTCAGCCGCAAGCTCGCCCGCGAGGCGGCCATCGAAATGTATGGCGACCATTGGGTGCGAGGGGTCGGCGCGGGCGGGTTCCGGCACTTGTTTCCCGAATACGTCAAAAGAAAACCCATGATTTATGACGGCGGCCGCTTATTCTGGGAGCATGCCCATAACGACTGGCTGGAAATCCCGATCGAACTGGGGCTGACCGGGGTGGTGTTGTTTGTGATGGCCCTGGGGTGGGTGGGTTGGACCTGGACGCGGAACGGCGGGTGGAGGCACCCGGTGACGCTCATGATTGCCTTGGGCGCGGGACAGGTCATGGCCCACGCCACGATGGACTTTCCGTTTCAGAATCCAGCCATCCTCGCCACCTGGTGGGCGCTGCTGGCCATCAGCCTGCGCTGGCTGGAACTCGACGCGCCACAAACGGCGCATGACGGGCGCAGTGCATAGGAGGACAGTGGAAACCTGAGACCTGAAACCTCGCCGTTGCGGGCTGCCCCACGACAGGCTCTGGGCCATGAGCGTGTCGTGGGGCTGCCCGCCCGGCGTTTGTCCCGAGAACTCCGTCCTCCGGCGGATTCACGGGCAAAGAGGACGGACGGCGGACGACGGTAGACGGTGGACGGGAAACTGAGCCGCACTCATGCAGTTTAAAAACCACAGATGGACACAAATGAACGCAGATGCCTCGGACGATGCCGCCAAGCATGGAAAAAAACCGGCCCATCACACGGTTCCGATCTCAGATTGCTCAAAGCCTTATCTATCTGTGTGTATTTGTGTTTATCTGTGGTTGAACTGAATTGTTCTGGCTGAGATCTGAAACCTGAAACTTGAGACCTCGATGAGAAACCTGAAATCACGCCGTTGTGGGCTGCCCTACGACAGGCTCTGGGCCCGCGGGACTGATCGTTCCGCCTCCCTGTCCTGCGGCTGGAAGGCGCAGCCACGCAAGCAGGCGGTCTCATTCATCGGGGTCTTTCTGCTGCTGCTTATGCTGGCTTCATGCCGGAAGGCGGAGCCGGCGAATGAGTTTATTGTCTTCGCCCAAGGCCGCGGTTGCGTCGTCAGCTTGCCGGAGAACCCGAGCAAGCATGAGCAGCGGGCGGCGCGCCTCATCCAACATACGCTGGCGAAGGCGTCGGGGTTGCGCCCGGAGGATTTTCCCATCCGCACGGGGGAAGATGATGAAATGGGAGTGATCCGTCTTGCTGGCACCAATCACCGTCGGGTGGGCGAAGCCCGTTTGGGCGAAAAAGTGACCTGGCGGGTGAGCGTCGGCAGGGTGGAAATATCCAGTTACCCGGCCGATGCGATCGAGGCCGCGTCCGCCTGGTTTCTCGAACAGACCGTGGGCGCCCGCTGGTTCATGCCGGGTGAACTGGGGGAGCACGTGCCGACACACCCGGCGCTGCGCCTGCCACCGGGCGAGCGTGCTTACGCTCCTTCGTATATCTCGCGAAACCTGGGACTGGCCGGCTCGGCCGAGGAACAGGAGTGGTGGAACCGGAACCGCCTGCGGATGTGGTTTCAGCACCATCACGCGATGAGCGAACTGTTCAGCCCCGAGGACCTGAAGAGGAATCTGTCCTTTGCGCCGATGGTCAACGGGGCGAAGCTCATCCCGGCAACCGTCAATGACGGCAACTGGCAACCCAACATCGCGGCCGAATCGACGGCGGAGCACGCCGCGACAGTGCTGCGCAAGCGGCGCGAGTTCTCGTCTGCGATCGGCATGAACGACAGCATCCGCTTCGACCAGTCGGCCCGGACCATGGAATTGATCGGGGAACCGCGCTGGTTCCGCCACCGGCCGGATTATTCCAAGCTGGTCTTCGGCTTCGTCAACGAGGTGGCCCGGCGCGTGCCGGGGCGATATCTCGGTGCCTACGCCTACGACTGGACCGAGGATACGCCCGGATTTCCAATCGAGCGCAACGTGGTGCCTTTTCTGACGGCGGACCGGAGCGAATGGTTCGATCCGGCATTCGCCGAGGAGGACAAGGCGCTCATCCGGCGCTGGGTCGCGGCGGGTCCGGAGGTCGTGGGCCTCTACGACTATTATTATGGCGCGCCCTACCTCGTGCCGCGGCCAACGTTGTATGCCGTGGGGCAAGCCCTTCCTTTCGCGCACCAAGCGGGCGTGCGGGCATTCTACGCCGAGGTTTATCCCAACTGGGGGCTGGATGGTCCCAAGGCCTGGCTGGCGACTCAACTGTTGTGGGATGCCACCGCCAACCCCGCAGAATTGCTGAACATCTACTACCGCGATTTCTGGCAGGAAGCCGCCGGGCCGATGAGGGATTTTTTCGCTGCGTGTGACGAGCAGTGGCTGAACCAGCCGAAGCCGTCCTACTGGATCAAGTATTACAATGACGAGCACCAGCACCTGCTCTTTCCGCGGGAAGTGCGGCAGAGGCTGCTGGGTCTGCTCGCGGCGGCGCAGGCGTCCGCCCGGTCGGACCTGACCCGGAAGCGGGTGGAATTTTTCTCCCAGGCCTTTGCCGTCACGGATGCCTTTTGCGCCTGGGAAGAGGCCAAGGACCGGCTGTCGCGGGCCGCACTTCTTCCCGGGCGCGACCAGGCGGAGCTGCACGATGCCTGGCGGCAATTGACCGACCGCGAAAGGCGGCTGAAGCGGATTCACGCCCAGACCAGACAACAGATGCCGCTGGCCGTGAAGGCTTCGATCATCGGCGAGTATGAGCGCAACGATCCTCGACGTCGCGCAGCCTGGCGGATGAAGGATGCGACCGGCGGCGGTGAACTGAGCCGCGAGTTGGGCGGTCCGGCGGCGCTGCGGTTGTCCGGCCGCGAACTTCTGGTGGATATCTCGCTTTCACGGCTGAGAATCAGGCCGCCCACGGGAGCCATCGATTTGCAGTGGGTCGTGGCCGGGCCTTGGCGCGGGCATGGCGAGCCGTATGAGACGCGACGCGTCGAAATACAGAAACCTGAAACTCGAAACCTGGAATCTGAAAATTCCAGTCCGAAGCTTTTGCCCGAGCCCTCAGGTCTTGCCTCATCTCCACAGGTTTCAGGTCTCAGGTCTCAGGTTTCCGGCCCCGCTGCTTCCCTTGTCATGCGGGGCTGCAAGCAGGAGACTTTCTCCCAGATGACGGTTGCGGAGCCGGGGCGGCATTACGTGGCGAGGGTGAAAGTGCGGGCGAAGGTAAGCCCCGGCAACATGACGTTCCTGATCCTTAATTTCCAGGATGAGACCGGCCGGGCGCTCGGGCTGGGGGTGGTCGATCGTCTGCCTGCGGGGGACTACCCCGAAGGAGTCGAACTGGTGGTCTGGACCCAGGCGCCGGAGAAGGCCAAGTGGGTCGGTCTGGGTGTGCGGGCACTGAACCAGGTGGCGGAGGACTATGCCGCATTCGAAGGGTTCTCGCTGCAGGCGGTGGAGCCCTAGCGCGGCGGACGACGCGCGAAGGGCTGACCGCGTAAAGCTGCGCACGGGGCTGGCGGTCGCGGTGGCACCGGCATCCTGCCGGTGAAGACTGCGGCAAGATGCCGCAGCCACTCAGGCAGGCAAAGGGACGGTAGACAGATGGCGGACGGCGGCTGGGCGGGCACGTCTTTGTGCCCGGCAGTGAACGTCGTTCGGGGGGGGCGCGAGCCAAACCGCGTGACTGAGGAAACTGTTGACTGGAGCCGCAGCGACCTCGCTGCGGTTGGCGAGCGAACTACGCCGGGGGCGTCGTGGCTCCGTGGAATATCCGCGCTTTTAGAGGCTGAATAGTGCGATCTGGTGGACCGGTTGCGTTCCAGTTCGCTGACCGTTCCGCCCGTGGCATGCCGGACGAAGTGCGACTGCGATTGTTCCCGCCGGCTCAATAACTTGTGAACAAGTTTTTACGAAAACGGGCCTGAGTTTTCTTGACTGGAGGGAGTGAAATGGGGAGAAATGGGGCGTTCTGGGGAAGAGGACCCGGGGCACTCCATTCATGGCGCAAACAGGCACAACCGTATACTCAGGGCGTTTTGAGCACACGCTCGACGACAAGAATCGTCTCACGATTCCGTCGGTCTGGCGCTGGGTGCATACGGACACGGAGACGTTCCTCGCGATTCCGCATCCCGACGGTTACATCGCCGTGCTGCCGCCCGCGCGCGTGGAGAAGCTGCTCGCGCAGATTTCGGAGATGAAATTGTCGGACCGCGACGCGCAGGCGGTGAAGGCGCGCATCTTTTCCGACGCCCTTTCGTTCACCTTCGACAAGCAGGGCCGCTTCGGCGTCAGCGCCGGCCTGCTGCAACACGCCGGCATCACGAAGGACGCCGTGCTGAGCGGCATGGGCGACACGTTCAACATCCTCAGCCCCGCGCGCGATGCCGAGATGCGGCGCGCCACGGCCGGCGAGAACTTCGGAGACATGATGCGCCGCATCGGACTTTAAAAAATGAAAACCACGCCGACCCAGATCCGCTCGCAACCTTTGCCCAAGCTCTCGCCGGTTTTCAGCGCGAACCGCCGCTCGCTCCTCCGGGAGCCGATCGCCATCGCCCTACCGTGGAAGAAACTCCATGCCCGCGCCCGCGCTTGAAATCCTCCCGCGCATCATGAGCCCGGGGCACAAACCCGTGATGCTGCACGAGGTTCTCGAATACCTCGCGCCGCTGCCGGGTTCGCGCCACCTCGACTGCACCTTCGGCGGGGGAGGGCACACCCGCGCCATCCTGGAGACCGGCGCCAGCGTGGTCGCGCTCGACCGCGACCCGGCCGCGCAGGAGCGCACCGCGTCGCTCGCGGCAGACTTCGCCGCGACCTTCCGCTTCGTCGACCTGAACTTCGGCGATGTCGCCACGCTGCCCGACGAGGGTTTCCACGGCATCCTCTTCGATCTCGGCGTCTCCTCCTTCCAACTCGACGAGGCCGGCCGCGGTTTTGCCTTCCGCGCCGACGCCCCGGCCGACATGCGCATGGATCCGCGCTCCGGCCAGCCCGCGGGCCGCTGGCTGGAAACGGCGCCGCACGACGCGCTCGTCCGTGCCATCCGTGACTTTGGCGAGGAAAACAACTGGCGCCGGGTCGTCAGCGCCATCGAGAGCGCCCGCGGCACCGGTGCGCTCGAGCGCACGGCCTCGCTGGCCCAGCTCATCGCCGACGCCATTCCCGCCGCCGCCAAGCGCGAGAGCCGCATCCATCCCGCCACCCGCGCTTTTCAGGGCATCCGCATCGCCGTGAACGACGAGATCGGCGCCATCGAGCGCGCCCTTCCGGCGGCGTTCGCCAAGCTCGCCCCCGGCGGCGTGCTCGCCGTCATCAGCTTCCATTCCCTTGAGGACCGGCCGGTGAAGCAGTTCTTCCGCCGCCAGTGCGGCCTGCCGGTCGACGCCAACGACGCCACGCCCCAGCAGCTCCGCGCCAAGCACGCCGACCTGCTCACCCGCAAGCCCGTCACGCCCTCCGAGGCCGAGATTTCCGCCAATCCCCGGAGCCGCTCCGCCAAGCTGCGCGTCCTCCGCAAACTCTGATTCTCCATGAGACCGCCTCCCGCCCATTCCCTGGTCAACCGACTCATCGCCCTGACCCTCCTTCTCCTCATGTTCGCCGGCTCGCTCGGGCTCGGCGCCGTCTGGTTCCGTCAGGAAATCTCCCAGACCGCCAACCGCAGCCGTTCGCTCGAGCACAAGCTGGCCGATATCGAGCGCCGCCTCGACGAGGTCAACGCCCAGGTGGCCGCGGCCGTGAATCCCGACGCGCTGCTCCGGCAGAACGAGGCCATGCGCCTCGGCCTCGCCGCCCCGCGGGAAATCCAGGTGTGGCGCATCGCCGGTTCGGCTGAATTGCACCTCGCTTCGAAGCGTAACCTCGAAGCCTTCCGCGACGAGGCCTTCAGCGTCGCGGCGGCGTCCGCCTCCGCCGGCAAAGACTTTTCCTTCCGCTTCGCGAACGCGTCCCTGCGCTGATTTCCATGTCGAAAGGTTTTGCCAACAACCGGATGTCGCTGCTCGCCATGGGCGTCATCACCTGCTTCATGGCGGTGGGCGTGCGGCTGGTGTTCCTCCAGGTCGTGGACCGCGAGGAGCTGCTCCGTTTTGTGGACAAGGCCCGGCGCCAGATTGTCGTCGAGCAGGCCCGTCGCGGCACCATCCTCGACACGCGCGGCAATCTCCTCGCGACCAGCCGTTCGGAAATCACCGTCGCGGTGGACGCGTGGTCGCTGGACGAATACCTGCAGATCGAAAGGAACCCAGCGAAGCGCGCCGGCAAGGCCGCCGTGGAAAAGGCCAAGCATGCGCAGCTCGCCGTTTTGCTCGGCCTGCCGGTCGATGCGGTCGAGCAGGCTTTCACGCCCGCGATGCGCGACATCAAGCCCGAGGACGACAAGCGCGACGGCAAGGTGGACGGCCGGACCAAGGACCGCTGGGTGAAGCTCCGCGAGGCCGTGGATGAGCCGACTTACGACCGGATTGTCGACCTGAACATCCGGGGCATCACTTCCGAGCGCGTCTATCGCCGCGTCTATCCCGGCGGCGGCCTGGCGGCCCACGTCATCGGCTACCTCAACAAGGAGGGCACGCCGGTCAGCGGCGCCGAGCAGCACCTCGACCTCTACCTCAAGGGCCAGGACGGCTGGATCGAGTCGGAGAAGGACGGCGCCCGCCGCGAGCTCGCGCAGTTCCGCTCGCGTGAGGTCGCCGTGCAGGACGGCAACGACGTCGTGCTGACCATCGATTCGGTCGTGCAGCACATCATCGAGGAGGAGCTGAGGATCCTCGGCGAGAAGTTCAGCCCCAACTTCGCCACCATCATCGCCACCGATCCGATGACCGGCGCCATCCTCGGCATGGCGAACTACCCGAGCTTCGACCTCAACCACTACAGCAAGGCCCCGCTCGAGGCGCAGCGCAACTACGCCGTCACCGACCGCATCGAGCCCGGTTCCACCTTCAAGATCGTCGCCGCCGGCGCCGCCCTGAACGAGGGGATCGTGACGCCGTTTTCCAGCTTCGACTGCGGCATCCAGACCATCGACTACAAGGGCCGCACCATCAAGCTGCCGAAGGAGGACGAGCCGTTCGGCGTGATCAGCGTGGCGGACATCGTCGCGCACTCCAGCAACCGCGGCGCCGCGCAGCTCGCGATGATGCTCGGCGAGCAGCGTTTCTACGATTACGCGCGCCGCTACGGTTTCGGCGAGACCACGGACTTTCCCCTCGGCGGCGAGGTGCGCGGCACGCTGGCCCCGCCGGCCAGATGGGACGGCCTGACCATCTCGCGCATGCCGATGGGCCACTCGGTCGACGCCACCCCGCTGCAGATCCACATGGCGATGAGCGCGGTCGCCAACGGCGGCGTGCTGCTCCGCCCGCAGATCATCAAGGAAGTCCGCGACCCCGCCGGCCGCGTGATCCGCACCTTTGCCCCGGAGCGGCGCAACCAGGTGCTCCGGCCCGGCACCGCCGCGCTGCTCGCGCAATTGCTGACCGGCGTCGTGCGCGAGGGCACCGGGAAGGGCTTCGACATCCCCGGCTTCGAGATCGCGGGCAAGACCGGCACGACCCAGAAGATCATCAACGGCCGGTATTCTACCCAGCACCATGTCGCCTCCTTCGTCGGGTTCTTCCCCGCGAGCCGGCCCGAGGTCGTCCTTTCCGTGATCGTGGACGACGCCCATGTGCCCGGCGGCACCGCCTACGGCAGCAAGGTCGCCGCCCCGGCGTTCCACCACATCGCCGAGCAGCTCGTCCAGTATCTCGAGATCAAGCCTGTCACGCCCACGCCCGCCACCCGCAGCTTTCTCGCCATGCAGGGAGGTGTCCAGTGATCGGTTATCTCACGCCCAACTATCCCCTCGTCGCCGCCTTTCGCTCCCTGCCGCCCGCCCGCACCCGCACCACGCGCGCCACTCCGCGAATCTTCAAAATGGCCCCCAAACTCTCCGACTACTTTCCCGAGGGTGATTATCTCTCCAGCAAGGGCGATCTCGACCGCCCCATCTCCGGTCTCGCGATGGACAGCCGCCGCGTCATGCCGGGCAACCTCTTCTTCGCGCTGCCGGGCCGCCGCACCGACGGCAATTCCTTCATCGACGAGGCCATCCAGCGCGGCGCCGTCGCCATCGTGGCCGAGCGCATCCCGTCCGGCACCGCCGCGCGGGTCACCTACATCCAGGTCGCCGACGCCCGCCGGTCGCTCGCCCTCGTCTCGCAGCGCTTCTTCAAGTTCCCCGACAAGTCCCTCGACCTCATCGGCGTCACCGGCACGAACGGCAAGACCACCGTCACCAACCTCATCAAGCACCTGCTCTCCACCAGCACGCAGCGGGTCGGTCTCATCGGCACGGTCAACTACGACCTCGGGGCGCGCGTCGTGCCGTCCTATCGCACGACGCCCGAGTCGCTCGAGCTGTTCGGCATGCTCGCGCAGATGCGCGACGCCGGCTGCCGGCAGGCCGCGATGGAGGTCAGCTCGCACGGCATCGACCAGCACCGCGTGCTGGGCATGAATTTCGGCGTCACGGTCTTCACCAACCTCACGCGCGACCACCTCGACTACCACAAGACGATGGAGGCCTACTTCGAAGTGAAGTCGCGCCTGTTCAACGGCGCCGCCGGCGTCGCCCCGCGCGCCACCGCCATCAACATCGACGACCCCTACGGCCGCCAGCTGGCCGCCGCCTCCCCGGCGCACGTCAAGGTCGTCACTTTCGGCGAGTCCCCCGGGGCCGTGGTCCGTGCCGAGAACGTCCGCCTGAACTTCAAGAGCACGCAGCTGAAGCTCGTCTGGCCCGAGGGCTCCGTGGAAATCGAGAGCCCCTTCATCGGCCGCTACAACGTCAGCAACCTGCTCGCGGCCTTCGCGGCCTGCTACGCGCTCGGCCGCGATCCGTCGGTCATCGCCGTGCGCCTCCGGAGTTTTGCCGGCGTGCCCGGCCGCATGGAGCGCATCGAGGAGGGCCAGCCCTACAACGTCTTGGTCGACTACGCCCACACCGACGACGCGCTGCGCAACGCCCTCGGCATGCTCCGCGCCATCACGCCCGGCCGGCTGTTCGTGGTCTACGGCTGCGGCGGCAACCGCGACCGCACCAAGCGCCCGCTCATGACCGGTGCCGTGCAGGAATTCGCCGACTTCGCCTGGGCCACCGCCGACAACCCGCGCAACGAGGCGCTGGCACAGATTTTCACCGACATGCAGACCGGCGTCACGGCGCCGGACAAGATCACCTTCATCGAGGATCGCCGTCGCGCCATCAGCCTCGCGCTCGACGCCGCGCGCGAGGGCGACTGCCTGCTCATCGCGGGCAAGGGCCACGAGACCTACCAGGAATTCGCCGACACGATCGTTCCCTTCGACGACCGCCAGGTGGTGCGCGAGCTGATCGCCATCAAGAAAATCAAGACGGTCTGAACCTCCTTCGATGCCAACCTTCGCCGCAGACAAAATGGCCGCCTGGACGGGCGGCCGTTGGACCCGCATACCAGGCGGGCCCGTAGGCGGCTTCACGCAGGACACGCGGCAGCTCGCCGCCGGCCAGGTTTTCGTCGCGTTGAAGACCGGCAAGCGCGACGGGCACGATTTCCTCGCCGAGGCGCAGCAACGCCGCGCCACCGCCGCGCTCGTCGACCGGGAGATTCCGGCCGCAACGCTGCCGCAGCTCGTGGTGGGCGACACGCTCGCGGCCTTCCAGCGCATCGCGCGGGAACACCGGCGGGAATTTCACGGCACCGTGGTCGGCGTGTCCGGCAGCGTCGGCAAGACCTCGACCAAGGACCTGCTGGCCTTGTTGCTCGGAGGAGCAGGGCCGGTCTCCGACCGGCCGGGCCAGTCAGAGACTGGCCCTACCAAGATCCTCGCGACTGAGGGCAACCTGAACAATCACCTCGGCGTGCCGCTCACGCTCACGCGCCTCGATCCTGCCGTCCATCAGGCCGCGGTCATCGAGGCCGGGATCAGCGCCCCCGGGGACATGGCGCCGCTGGCCCGGATGATCGAGCCCGAGCACAGTGTCATCACGCTGGTCGCTCCGGCTCACCTGGAGAAACTGGGTTCGCTCGACGTCGTGGCCTTGGAGAAATCGCTTCTGCCCGCGGCCAACCGGCCCGGCGGCCAGGCGGTGTTTCCCGTCTCGTGCTGGGCCTTCGAGACGTTTCGCGCGCTGAACAACCCGCTCGTGCTCGTCCCGGAGAACGAGGGCATGACCAAGGTTGCGGCGTGCACCATTCGTTTCAACGTCTTCCACCGGCCCGAGCGCACGGAGGTCACGCTCGACCGCAAACGCCGCTTCCTGCTGCGCCGCGTTTCCAGCGGCATGGCGCAAAACGCCGCGCTGGCCCTCGCGCTGGCGGGCGAACTCGGCATCTCGGACGCCGTCCTCCAGACGCGCCTCGCGGACTGGGCGCCGTCGAAATGGCGCGGCGAGCTGCGGCCCTTCGGCGAGGCCACGGTCTACTGCGATTTCTACAACGCCAATCCGGCCTCGATGGCGGATGCGATCGACGCGTTCAACGGCTCCGTGCCCCAGGCGCTGCCGCGGCTCTACGTGCTCGGCTGCATGGAGGAGCTGGGGGAGGCGTCCCTGCTTTATCACCGTCAGCTCGGCCGCCTGCTGCATCTGCGGCGGGGCGATTTCCTCTGCGTCATCGGCGCCCAGGCCGCGGCGTTGCGCGAGGGCCTGCTGGAGAACGGCAACGATCCCGCGGCCGTCGCCGTCATCACGGATCTCGCGCCCGTGCGCGAACGCCTCGCCGGTTACAAGGGCGCCGTGTTCCTGAAAGGCAGCCGCCGTTACCAGCTCGAAACCGTCCTCGAACCCCACGCCACCGCCCATGCACTTTGATTTCAGCTCAACCCTCGACAACGCCCGGCTCATCGCCGAGCGCGATGCCGCCTTGCGGCGCTATGCGCAACACACCGCTGCGGTCCAGCTCAAGTCCAGCCGCTGGTGCGCGTTGCCGGCCGGCGGCCGGACCGGGAGCCGGAGCCGCGCAGCGGTCCCGGCGGCAAACATGAAACCGGCTGCCGGTGGGAGCTCCGTCCATGCGCGCTAATTTCAGTCCGACCCTGGAAGCGGCCCGCCGCCTCAGCCGTAACGAGGCGGTTGAACGACAAATTTCCTCTGTTGAATTTGCCACCGACCGGTGGTCGCCGGTTTCCATACCGGCGACAGGGAATCCGCGAGCGCACCGAAGCGTCGGTATGGAAACCGACGCCCACCCGGCCAAGGCCAACACCGGCTCCACGCCGCCCATCGAGATCCGGTCGTGCGCGTGGCCGCGGCGCGCCCCGTCGGCGCCGTCGCGGACCGGCATCTGGCAGGCGTTGCAGCAGATCCAGGCCCGCCATGCTTAGCCTGCTTTCCAGTTACGACCATGTCTGGGGCCCGTTGCGGCTCTTGCACTACATCACGGTGCGCACCGTCGGGGCCGCGGCGACCGCGCTCATCATCGGCTTCGTCATCGGCCCCTGGCTCATCCGGCGCTTTCGCGAGCTGAAGTTCGGTCACGGCTACATCGACGAGCGCACCGGCATGCTCGGCGCGACCTACTTCGACAAGCAGCACACGCCCACGATGGGCGGGCTGATCATCTTCATCGCCGTCTTCGCCAGCACCGTGCTCTGGGCTTCGCCGAATGTCTGGGTGTTCGTTGCGCTCTTCGTCTACACCGCCCTGACCGTGCCGGGCTGGCGCGACGATTACCTGAAGGTCGTCCACAAGAACAAGGACGGCATCAAGTCCTGGGAAAAGATCGCCTGGCAGTCGCTCGCGACGGTCGTGGCGCTCGGCATCCTGCTCTGGCATCCGCAGAGCGCGGCCAAGATCCACGAGTTGTGGGTGCCGTTCGTGAAGACCGCCGTCATTGCGCACATGCCGTGGTGGCTGCTCCTCGTGCTGATCTACCTCTGGATCGTCGGCTTCAGCAACGCCATCAACCTGACCGACGGCCTCGACGGCCTCGCGGTCGGCTGCACCATCACGGTCGCGCTGGTGTTCGGCATCATGGCCTACCTCGCCGACCACGTTTTCCTGGCGGAGTATCTGCGCATCAGCCACGTGCCCGGCACGGGCGAGCTGACGGTCATTTGCGGCGCGCTCATCGGTGCGTGCATGGCGTTCCTCTGGTTCAACTCGCACCCGGCCGAGGTGTTCATGGGCGACACCGGCTCGCTCGCGCTCGGCGGGCTGATCGGCGTCATGGCCTTCATGATCCACCAGCCGCTCACGCTGGTGATCGTCGGCGGCGTGTTCGTGATGGAGGCGCTCTCGGTGATTTTCCAGGTCGGCTGGTTCAAGTTCACGAAAAGCCGCACCGGCACCGGCCGGCGGCTCTTCCTCATGGCGCCGATCCACCACCATTTCCAGAAGCGCGGCTGGCCTGAGACCAAGGTCGTGCTGCGTTTCTGGGTTCTTTCCCTCGGCTGCGCCCTCGCGGGCCTGGCCACGTTAAAGCTCCGCTGATGCCAATCTCATTCCATGGGCTGACGACTGTAGGGGCGCCGCTTGACGGCGCCCGTGGGATGAGGCTGAGGCTGCGCCTCGCGGGCGTCGTCAAGCGACGCCCCTACAAAGGCTGAATGCCAATCCTCCCATGCCCATCGACTACAATTTCGAGCACACGCCCAGTTTCCGCGACATCACCCGCACCAGCCTGATTTTGCTGCGCCAGCCGGTGGTCCGCTCCCTTTCCAAGCTGCGCCGCCTCCGCAAGGGGCAGTCCGTCCCCGAGGGACCGCTCGTGCGCAGTGCCAAGACTTTCGCAGGAGTTCGCTGACAGGTTCTTTATACCATCAATCGGAACCTTACCAATATTTCTGTCAGCGAACACCTGCTCTTTTTCCCATGCTGATCCTGAAGATCTCCGCTTCGAAGGTGGAACGCGACCTCCGGGCGCGTTTTCAGGATTCGCGAATGAGGAAACGCGTCCAGAGGCCGCGTTCCACCCAGTTTTGATGCTTCATCAACCTCCCAGCTCCATCACCGCGCTGCTCGCGCGCCCGGTCGCCGTTCTCGGCGCGGGCGTGAGCGGGCAGGGCGTGCTGGCGCTGCTCGCGGCGGCCGGGGCGCGGGGTGTCATCTACGACGAGAGGGCGGAAGGCGCGCGGCGGAACTTCACCGCCACCGAGGCCGCCACGCATGCTCTCGTCGTCTTCAGCCCGGGCTTCGCGCCGGAGCATGCCTGGCTCGCCACGGCCCGCGCCGCGGGTTGTGTGTGCCTGGGCGAACTTGATTTCGCCTCCCTCTTCTGGCGCGGCGAACTCGTGGCCATCACCGGCACGAATGGCAAGACGACCCTGACCGAGTTTTTGACCCACGCCCTCAACGCCGCCGGACGCCGCGCCCACGCGACGGGCAACGTCGGTTATCCGCTCAGCCGGCTCGTGGTCGAACACGCTGATCGCACGGATATCGCCGTCTGTGAGGTCAGTTCCTTCCAGGCGGAAACGCTGCAGCATCTGCGGCCGACCGCGACGCTCTGGACTAATTTTGCCGAGGACCACCTCGAACGACATCCCGGGATGGCCGCGTATTTCGCGGCCAAACGGCGGTTGCTGGAACGCACCGCTCCCGGCGCGGTCTTCGTGGGCTCGTCCGTGCAAAGATACGCCGCAGAATCGGGCAACACCCTGCCGGCGCCGGCTTGCCTCGCCACCGAAGGCCAGCAAGCAGACGCCCGGCTGGCGGGCTCGGTCTTCGCCGGTTACCCGCAGCGCGAGAATTTCCTGCTCGCCGCCGCCTGGTGGCGCCAGGCCGGCCTGCCCGTCGAGACGCTTTACGCCGCCGCCCGCTCGTTCCGGCTGGGCGAGCATCGGCTGACCCGGGTGGGGGAGAAGCGCGGGGTGACCTTCTGGAACGACTCGAAAGCCACCAATTTCCACGCCGTCGAGGCCGCTTTGGCCACTTTCAACACCCCGGTGCTCTGGATCGGCGGCGGCAAGGCCAAGGGCGGCGACCTGGCCGGCTTCGTGCGCCGCATCGCCCAAAGGATCCGCCACGCCTTCCTGATCGGCGAAACCTCGCCGGCGCTCGCCGGCTATTGCCGCGAGGCGCGGGTGCCCGCCAGTGCCTGCGGCAGCCTCGAGCAGGCGGTCGGTTCCGCCTTCGCTTTGGCCGTGGCGGGCGACCACGTTCTGCTCAGTCCCGGTTTCGCCAGTTTCGACATGTTTCGCGGCTACGACGATCGCGGCCGCCAGTTCACCCGCCTTGTGGAAAAGCTGTGAATAAGTCCGTTTTTTAGATAGCAAATCTCAAACCTCAGTCCTCATATATCATCATGAAAATCCTCCAGATATTCGGAGCAGTTGTCGCCGTGCATCTGCTCGCGTTCATCTTCATTTTTGCCAGTCCCGGTTGCCAGTCCGGCCCTCGCCACATCCCGACGCCTGACGCCACCGTGAGCGGTGCGCCGGCCGCCGCCCCCATCTCCTATAATTCCGGCATCGCCAACCCGCAGCCGGTCGATCTCGGCACCTCCTATTCGCCCGTTCGCGAGCCGGGCCACGCCGCCCCCACGCGCCCGGGTTCGCCCGCCGCGGCCGGCATCATGCCGTCCAAGCCCGTCGCCGATGTCGCCCCGGTCTCGACCTACACGGTCGCCAAGGGCGACAGCCTCTGGAGCATCGCGAACCGGAACCATCTGACCGTCGGCGAACTCGCCAAGGCCAACAACATCGGCGTCGGCACCGTGCTGCAGCCCGGCAAGAAACTCATCATCCCCGGCGGCAAGATCACCGCCGCGCCGAAGGATCTCGCCGCCGCCCCCGCCGCGTCGAGCCCCGCCACCGTCGCCCGCACCAACGGCGAAGCCGTGAAGCACACCGTGCAGCCCGGCGAGAGCCTCGGCATCATCGCCCGCAAATACCAGGTGACCACCGGCGAACTCGCCGCCGCCAACAGCATCACCGATCCCTCGAAGGTCCGCGCCGGCCAGCAGCTCGTCATCCCCGGCTTCAAGGCCGTCGGCTCCAAGCCGGCGCCGGCCGCGACCGCTCCGGCGACGACGGCTCCGGCCCCCGCGGCGGAAACGCCCACGGTGACCGTCCCGACCGCGCCCCGTTTTGAAATCTCCGCCCCGCCGCCCGGCCAGGATCTTGATGCCGGCCTGAAGGAGGCCGTCACCGAGGTGCCGACCATCAAGGTGGAAGAAGCCCAGCCGCCGAAGAAGTAAGCCACCATGTCCATGGTGAGTTCGCCGAGCGCCGCTGTTCCCCGCCGACCTCTCACGATCACCCCCGCGAGCGTCATCGTCGTTTGCGTGGTGGCGCTCGTGTCGATCGGCCTGGCCGTGCTGTTCAGCGCGAGCTCGCCCATCAAGGGCGGCCCCTACGCCTACCTCTACAAGCAGTTCATCTTTCTCGCGCTGGCGATCGGCGCCGGCTGGCTCGTCGCCATCGCCGACCTGGAGGCGCTGCGCAAGTTCGCCTGGGTGGCCGCGGCCATCGCGCTGGTCGCGCTGGTCTTCGTCCTCATCCCCGGCATCGGGATCAAGGTCAACGGCGGCCGCCGCTGGCTCGGCTTCGGCGGCGTGCGCCTGCAGGTGTCCGAATTCGCCAAGCTCGCCATGGTGTTCTCGCTCGCGCACTACCTCGCGCTCAACCAGAGCAAGCTGCACGATTTCTGGTGCGGCTTCGTGAAGCCCGCCGCCTGGGTCGGGCTGTTCGCCGTGCTGGTGCTCGTGGAGCCGGATTTCGGCGCGGCCTTTCTCCTCGGTTCGATCGGCGTGCTCATGCTGTTCCTCGCCGGCGCGCGGCTGAAGTTCCTGCTGCCGTCCATCGGCGCGGCGCTGGGGGCCTTTGTCCTGCTCATCATGAACAACCCGGTGCGCCTGCAGCGCGTGCTGTCCTTTCTCGAACCCGAGGCCAACCGCCAGGGCACGGGCTATCAGCCGTGGCAGGCGCTGCTCGCGTTCGCGGCCGGCGGCGTCGACGGCGTCGGCCTCGGCAACGGCAGGCAACAGAACGCCTTTCTGCCCGAGGCGCACACCGACTACATCTTCGCGATCCTCGGCGAGGAACTCGGCCTCATCTTCACCCTGCTCGTCGTCGCGCTGTTCGTGACCATCTTCGTCGCGGGCCTGATGCACGTCCGACGCGCGCCCAATCTTTTCCAGTTCCTGCTGGTGACGGGCAGCCTGCTGCTCATCTGCCTGCAGGCGATCATCAACCTCGGCGTCGTGACGAGCCTCCTGCCCTCGAAAGGCATGGCGCTGCCGTTCATCAGCGCGGGCGGCTCGAACCTCCTGCTCATGGGCCTGCTCGTCGGCATCATCATCAACACCGCCCGCACGTGGGAACGCCCCAAGCCGCTGGTCAGAAGGCGCTCATTGACGGAGGTGGTGGCATGAAGCGGGGAAGTTCCAAGTATCAAGGAACAAGTATCAAGACGAGCAGGGCTGCCTCTTGCCACTTGATCCTTGTCCCTTGTTACTTGCTCACGGAGGTGACTCCGTGAGCCGGTTCCTCATCGCCTGCGGCGGCACCGGCGGCCACCTCGCGCCCGGCATCGCGCTGGCCGAGGCGCTGCACGCGCGCGGCCACACCACCACGCTTTTCATCAGCCAGAAGAAGGTCGATGCGCGCCTCTGCGAACACTATCCGGAGCTCAACACGGTGCGCGTGCCGAGTGCGCCGTTCGGCTGGCGGCCCGACGTCCACCTGCGCTTCCACTGGCAGCAGGCCAAGGGCCTGCTCTTTTGCCTCCGTTTCATCCGCGAGCACCGGCCCGATGCCATCATCGGCTTCGGCGGTTTCGCCAGCGCCGGGGTGGTGATGGCGGGCAGGTTTCTCGGCGTGCCCGTCGCACTGCACGAGGCCAACCGCGTCCCGGGTCTCGCCATCCGCGTGCTTTCGCGTTTTGCCCAGCGTCTTTATCTGCCGCCCGGCGTTCGCCTGCCCGGCCGGCTGGGCCTGGTCATCCGCCATACCGGCCTGCCGGTGCGCCGCGAGGTGGCCCGGATTCCGCGGGATGAGGCCCGCGCGCTGCTGGGCGTCGACCCGGCGCAGCGGCTGCTCGTGCTTTTTGGCGGCAGCCAGGGCTCCACGCCACTCAACAATTGGATCAGGGAAAATCTCTCCGCCCTCGCGCAGGAGGGCGTGCAGGTCTGGTGCGTCACCGGCCTGGGCAAGGGCGAGAACGGCGTCCGCGAGCTGCACGCGAAGAACGGCACCGTCGTCCGCGCCTGGTTCGAGCCGTTCACGGACCGCGTGGGCACGCTGCTGTCCGCCGCCGATCTGGTGCTCGGCCGCGCCGGCGCCGGCACCATCGCCGAACTCGTCCGCTGCGAGACGCCCGCCATCCTCATTCCCTATCCGCACGCGGCCGACAACCACCAGCAGGCCAACGCCGCCTATTTTGAACAGCAGGGCGGCGGCCTCGCCGTCCCCGAGACATCCCTCGCCGGCCTGCGGCAGGAGGTGCTCGACGTCCTGTTCAACGACTGGCTGCTGAACAAATTTCGCATCAACCTGCACCGCATGTCCCAGGAAAACACGATCGACACGATCGTGCAGGATCTCGAGGACCTTGCGAACCGCACGCCGCCGCCGCGGCACCTGCGGCACGCCTCCGCGCCGGTTCCGCTATGAAACCGCTGCAGCCAGCATGGGGTGGAACGCGGCCTCCGGACGCGTTCAGAGCGCGTCCGGAGGCCGCGCTCCACCTGGACATTTCCCCATGAGCTCACGGCCAAAAGTATTCGGCCGGGATGTGGCGCAAGTGCACCTGCTCGGCGCCGGCGGCATGGGCATGGCGCCGCTGGGACTTTATCTGGCCCAGTCGGGCTTTCGCGTCAGCGGCGAGGACGATGGCTGGAGTCCCGCGGTGCGCGGGCTGTTGGAGCGCGCCGGCGTCACGATCACCGCGCCCGGTGGCCTGCCGGATGACGCCCAACTGGTCGTCCATTCCGCGGCGGTCGCGCCCGCGCATCCCTCGCGGCGTCGCGCCACCACGTTGGGCCTGCCGCAGGTGCGCCGGGGCGAGATGCTCGCCGAGATCGTGAAGGGCAAAAAGCTCGTCGCCGTCGTCGGCTCGCACGGCAAGACCACCACGACGGCGATGCTCATCACCGCTCTGACACGGGCGGAATTTCCCTGCGGCTGGATTCTCGGCGGGCTGTTCCAGGATGGGGGCGGGGTGCCCTCACCCCGCGGGGAAGAACTGCCGCCTGCGCTGGCCAGCGACAGCGACTGGATCGTCGCCGAGGTCGACGAGAGCGACGGCACCATCAATGGCTTCGCGCCCGAGGTGACGGTCGCGGTCAACCTGGACTGGGACCATGCCGACCACTACGCCAAGCTCGCGGACCTGGAGGCGACCTTTGCCGCGTTGTTTGCCCGGACGAAGGGCACCGTCTTTATCAGCGACACCTGCCCGCTGTCGGCACGGATTGTCTCGCGATTGGTGGAGCGCGACGCCCCGACGCGCCCGAGCGACGCCGTCCGGCGGCCGGCGGCGACCTTCACCTTCGGCAAGACCGGGGAGTTCCAAAGTAACCTAATAGGTTACAAAGCGCCGGCACTGACACTTGCCTTGGGCGGAAGGTTTTCGATCAAGGAGGCGACGGTGCGGGCGCAGGGCGAGTTCAACGCGGCCAACGCCGCCGCCGCGCTGGCGGTGGCCCAGCAGCTCGGGGCGAAGATCACCCCGGATTCGCTGGCCGGTTTCGCCGGCGTCCGCCGGCGGCAGACCTTGCTGCATGCGTCGACGGTCAAGGTTTACGAGGATTACGCCCATCACCCGACCGAGATCCGCGCGCTGCTCGGCAGCCTGCGGCGCGCTGGATCGGGCCGGCTGATCGTCGTGTTCCAGCCGCACCGCTTCACCCGCACGGCGCAGTTCAAAGCGGAGTTTGCCGCCGCGCTGGCCGGGGCCGACAGCCTTTACCTGATGGATGTCTATGCGGCGAGTGAGTCGCCCGTCGCGGGCGGCACCTCGGCCGACATCTATGCCGAGCTGCGGAAGACCGGTGCGGAGCACCATGTCACCTACCTGCCGGGCAACGATGCCGGTCTGCTGGCGGGTTTGCCGGCCGCGCTCCAGCCCGGCGACACGCTGGCGTTTGTCGGTGCGGGTGACATCGACCAGGCGGCGCGCAAGTTTGTCGCCCGGCTCCAGGCCGCGGAGAAGCGCGAGGCGGCTTTCAACGAGTTCACCGCCGTGGCGCGGATGCGGGTTTCGGCGGAGACGAAACTCCTCGAACGCGAGGTGCTCGCGCCGAAGACCACGATGCGGGTCGGCGGTCCGGCGCGCGTTTATGCCGAGCCGGCGGGCACGGAGGATTTGCGCCATTTGCTGTTGGAGGCGAACCGCCGCGAGTTGCCGGTGCTCTTGCTGGGACGCGGCTCGAACCTGATCATCCCGGATGCCGGCGTGGACGGACTTGTCATCAGTCTCGGGCACGAGAACTGGCAGAAATTCGAATTGCAGCCCGACGGTCGTGTCTGGGCCGGCGCGGGCTTGCGGCTGAAGAATCTCTGCGGCCTGGCCACCAAGGCGGGGTTGAAAGGATTTGAGTTTCTCGAAGGCATCCCGGGTTCGGTCGGCGGCGCGTTGCGCATGAACGCCGGGGCGATGGGCGGCTGGATGTTCGACGTCGTGGACGAGGTCCACCTGATGAGCCTGGCCGGCGAGGTGCGGGTCATGAAGAAGGCGGAGATGCATTTCGACTACCGGCATTGCGACGAGGTGCAGGCCGGGATCGCGCTCGGGGCTTTCCTGCGACCGGCGGCGACGGCCGAGTCGACCGACATCCGACGGCAGATCGACGTCTACCAGAAGAAGCGCGTCGAGTCGCAGCCACGCGAGCCGAGCGCCGGTTGCATCTTCAAGAATCCGCCCGGCACCTCGGCCGGCCGGCTCATCGACGAGCTCGGCCTGAAAGGCGAGCGGGTGGGGGACGCGGAGGTCTCGCCGGTGCACGCCAACTTCATCGTCAACCGCGGCCATGCGACGAGCGCCGACATCATCGGGCTCGTGCGGAAGATCCGGGCCCGTGTGAAAAGCGTGCGTGGCATCGAGCTCGAGCCCGAGGTGATGCTCTACGGGCAGGACTGGAGGGACGTTTTATGAAATCTCCCATCATCGCCGTCTTCGCCGGCGGCACCTCGCCTGAGCGCGAGGTCTCCCTCGGCTCCGGCAAGGCCGTGGCGCTCGCCATGGCCTATTCCCACCCGACGCAGTTTTTCACGGTGGATGCCGATGCGCTCCCTGCCGGGCTCGATCCGGCGCGGCATGTGGTCTGTTCGACCCTGCACGGCGTTTTTGGCGAGGACGGCGGCATGCAGCGGCTGTTGGAGTCGGCCGGCGTGGCCTATGCCGGGTGCGACGCGCGGGGCAGCGACCTGACGTTCGACAAATGGCGCACGCGCCAGGCCGTGTCCGCCGTGGGCGTGCAGGTGGCGCCCGGCCGGATCTTCACCGCGCCCGCCAAGCCCACCGCCGCGGTGCTCGTGACCGAGTTCGGCGAGCAGGTCGTGCTGAAACCCAACCGGCAGGGCAGCAGCGTGGGCCTGCAGATCGTCTCGACCAAGGTCGGGCTCGAGATCGCCCTCGGCGGCATCCGGCAGGGGGATTGGATCGTGGAAAAGCGCATCATCGGCCGCGAGCTGACGGTCGGCCTGCTGCGCGGCCGGGCGATGGGCGTGGTCGAGATCGTGCCGAAGTCCGGCGTCTTCGACTACACGAGCAAATACACCAAGGGCCTGACGGAGTATTTCGCCCCGGCGCAGATCTCCACCGAACTGGCGGCGCAAGCCCGTCTGGCCGCCGAGACGGCCTTCGCCGCGTGCGGCTGCCGCGACTACGCGCGGGTGGATTTTATGCTCTCGAACGAGGGCGAGCTGTATTTGCTGGAAATCAACACGCTGCCCGGCATGAAGGAGACGAGCCTGCTGCCGATGAGTGCGCGTTGCGTGGGACTGGACTTTGCCGCCTTGTGCCGGGAGATGGTCGCCCCCGCCGTGGAACGATTCGCGCTGGCCCGACAATTGTGCCGATGAGCACCACCGACCAACCACTCCCATCGACCCCCGGCCGCTCCTGGCGCAACATCCGCCAGGAAGTGAAGCCGGGCGCGATGTCGAGCCGGGGACGCCGCCGGCAGGTTCTGGCCTGGGTCAAGGTGACCGTGGTCGGACTGTTTTTCGCGGCGGTCGCCTGGGGCGTCTACGTGGTGGTGCACTCGTGGGAGACGGACCGCGCCGCGCTCGCCACCGCCGTGCACAGCGAGCCGGTGCGTGACATCGTGCTGATCACCGACGGAGTGTTGGACCAGAAGTGGGTGAGCGACACCCTGGCCCTGCCCAAGACCGCCAGCCTCATGTCCCTCGATCTGCCGGCCCTGCGCGACCGGTTGCTCCAAAGCGGCCAGGTGCGCGTCGCGGTGCTGGGCCGGAACTTCCCCGATGCGCTCGTGGTCACGCTGCAGGAGCGCACCCCGGTCGCCCGCGTGCAGGCCAGCCTCGACGACGGCTCGGCCAAGCAGTTCCTCGTGGCCAAGGACGGCGTGGTCTACGACGGCCTGAACTACGACAAGCAGATGGTGGCGACGCTGCCCTGGCTCGCCGGGATCAGGCTGGTGCGGTCCGGCCACGGTTTCGAGCCCATCGCCGGCATGGAGGAGGTGTCCGCGCTGCTCTCGATGGCCCAGCTCCAGGCGCCGAACCTCTACCGCGAGTGGCTCATTGTCTCGCTCGCCCGGCTGGCCGACCGCGACGAGATCCTCGTCAAGGCGCAGGACATCCCCGAGATCATCTTCACGCGGAAACGCGATTACTTCAAGCAGCTCGCCCAGCTCGACTATGTCATCGACGCGGTGCGCACGCAGCCCGATCCTACGCTCCAGTCCGTCAACCTCTCGCTCGACGGCCAGGTGCCGGTCCGGCTGCAGAGTTCGCCCGACGAACTGCTCAAGGCGTCGGCGCCCTCCTTCCAACTCAACCATCCACCACGCAAGGGGAATCGTGATCTCTAACAGCAGCAGGATCGTCGGTGCCGTCGAAATCGGCACCGGCAAAATCGCGGTGCTCGTGGGCGAAATCGCCCGCGGCCGCAGCTTGAACATCATCGGCGTCGGCGTCGCGCCCGCGCGCGGCGTCATGAAGGGCGAGGTCGTCGACTACAAGGCGGCCTGCGAGGCGACGCACCAGGCCCTCGAGATGGCCGAGAAGCGCGCCGGCGCCCGCATCGAGGAGGTATGGCTCGCCCAGACCGGCGGCCAGCTCGACGGCTTCTACAACGAGGCCTCGGTCAACGTGAAGTCCGCCGACAACACCGTGACGCAGCTCGACATCGCCTCCGTCTGCGCCCTCGCGAAGGAAAAGGAGCTGCCCGCCGGCCGCTCGCGCATCCACGAGATCCGCCGGCCGTTCCGGCTCGACGGCCGCTCCGTGCCGGACCCCGAGCACCTGTCGGGCCGCCGGCTGGAGGTCGGCTACTGGATCGTCCACGGGCCCGAGAGCAAGGTGAGCGACAACATCCACGTCGTGGGCGGCTACCACCTCGAGGTGCGCGAGCTCGTCCTCGCCAGCCTGGCCAGCGGCTCGCTGCTGACCACCGCCGAGGAGCGCACCCAGGGCGCGCTCGTGATCGACCTCGGCAAGGGCGTTTCGGATTACGTGCTTTACCGCGACGGCCACGTGCTGGTCACCGGCACCCTGCCGGTCGCCGGCGAACACCTGACCAACGATCTCAGCCTCGGCCTCCGGGTAACTTCCGCACAGGCGGAGCTGCTCAAGCTCCGCTGGGCGCGCGCCACCACGCTGACCCGCGACAAGTCCGAGAAGGTCTGGCTGAACGGCGACGGCGCGTTCGGCGACCGCCAGCTTTCGAAGATGGCGATCGAGACGATCGCCTCCGCCCGCACGCTCGAATTGCTCGAGGTCATCAAGCACAAGCTCGGCCCGGCGTTCCAACCGGAGCATTGCGGCGCGGGCATCGTGCTCACCGGCGGCACCTCCCGGATGCCCGGCATCGAGGAGGCGGCCACGCGGGTCTTCGGCCTGCCGGCCCGCCGCGGCGAGCCGCCGTCGTGGGTCAAGGAGGAGCTGAAGGATCCGATGTTCAGCACCGTGCTGGGCGTCTTCCAGTTCGGTCTCCGCACCGCCCACGAGCACGCCCTGCCGGCGCGCCGCAAGACCGGCCTGCTGAGCAACCTCACCAAGATCTTCGCCTCCTCCTGAACCATGCCGCCTTCGTGTCATTCAGAGCGCAGCGAAGAATTCAAGCCGTTCGGACACGGGAGATTCTTCACTGCGTTCAGAATGAACGGAATTGAATGCCATGACTAATTCCCCCAACGAACTTCCCCTCGAGGCGCTCACCGACCGCGACGTCGGCATCAAGCTCATCGGCGTGGGCGGCGGCGGCTCCAACGCCGTCGACCGCCTCAAGATGGAGAACCTCGACCGCCTGCAGCTCGCGGTCATCAACACCGACCTCAAGGCCCTCAACACCTCGCCCGTGCAGGACAAGATCCTCATCGGCACCACGCTCACCCGCGGTCTCAGCGCCGGCGGCGACCCCGAGCTCGGCCTCAAGGCCGCGGAGGCCGACGCCGACAAGATCGCCGAGATCGTCAAGGACACCGACCTCGTGTTCATCGTCGCCGGACTCGGCGGCGGCACGGGTTCCGGCGCCGCGCCGGTCGTGGCCGAGATCGCGGCCGAGGCGGGCGCTGTCGTCATCGCGTTCGTCACGCTGCCGTTCAGCTTCGAGGGCGGTCGCCGCCGCAAACAGGCCGAGGAGGCCCTCGCCGAGCTGCGCCGCGTGTGCGACGCCGTCATTCCGCTCTCCAACGACATGCTCCTGCAGGAGGGCACGGAGTCGACCAGCGTGCTCGATTCGTTCGCCCAGGCCGACCAGTGGATCGGCCGCGGCGTGAAGTCCATCTGGGCGATGCTTTCGCGCACGGGGTTGATCAACGTCGACTTCACGGCGCTGCGCCAGGTGTTCCAGCACCGCGGCGGCAAGACTCTCTTCGGTCTCGGCGTCGGCGACGGCGAGAACCCCGCGCAGGCCGCGCTCGACGACCTCAAGCAGTGCCCGCTGCTCCACACGCCGGAATATGCCCGCAAGGCCGACCGGCTGCTCGTCAACATCACCGGCGGCGCCGACCTCAGCCTGACCAAGGTCAACGAGCTGATGACGGCTATCACGGAGGAATTCGGCCGCGAGGCGCACGTCGTCATGGGTGCGGCGATCGACGAGTCCCTGGCGGGCCGGGTGGAGATCTGCGTCATCGGCACGACCGACCTCGGCAGCCGCAATTTCACGCGCCGCGAGCACAAGCCCGCGACCCCGGCGCGCAAGCTCGAGCGGCCTGCCGGCGCCACCACGACCGCGGCCGAGCCCGCGAGCACGACGACGGTCACCACGACGGTCACGACCGATTCCGGTCACGGCCGCGGCTCCCGCAAGACACCCTCGGTCCACGACAGCGGTGTCCTGCAGGAAGAATTCGGCTTCCAAGGCGGCCCGCCGGCCGAAAACCGCGGTGCTTTCGACAAGTCCGACCGCAACCTCTTCGAGGGCCAGGACCTCGACATCCCGACCTACCTCCGGAAGGGCATCAAGGTGACGGTTTGAGCGAAATACGACCGAACGCATGAACGCCCACGAAGCGCCGGAGAGGCCTCCAGGAGGCGAACTGCTGCTCTACCAGACGGAGGACGGCAGCACGCGGATCCAGTGCCGGTTTGAGAACGAGACGCTGTGGCTGACCCAGGCGCAGATCGCCGAGTTATTCCAGACGACACCACAAAACGTGACGATTCACTTGAAGGCAGTTTTCGCTGAGGGTGAACTGGTCGAGACGGCAACTTGTAAGGATTACTTACAGGTTCGATTTGAGGGCGGGCGCAAGGTTTCCAGGAAACTCCGCCACTATCGTTTGGAGGCCATCCTCGCCGTCGGCTACCGCGTCCGCAGCCACCGGGGCACCCAGTTCGCTAATCCGAAATACTCTCCGGTAACTCCCGTGAGTGACACCGAAAACGCACATAGCGGCGTTTGCACCGCAAAATCCGGCCACAGATATTACAGCCCCACTTTTTGGGGGGCATCAACAAGGAACCCATTGAGGAGCAGGGGTAATCTGTATGCCTACGGTGGCAACATTGGCGTCAATCGCCGGGATTGGGAGCCTTGGGCTCGGGCTTGCACGAGACGGATTTCCGGCTATCAACAGCGGCATGAGCACGACGGAGATTCTTGCCCAATTGCCCCGGCTCACGCCGGTGGAACGGGAAGCGGTGCGTGCGCGATTGGATGACATCGACGCCGCCGCGCCACTTACACCTGACGAAAAGCGGCTCATCGACGAGCGCGTGGCCGCCTATCGCCAGAATCCCGGTGCCAGTGTGGCTTGGGCCGTGGCCGAGGCTGATATTCGCAAACAACTCGGGTTGTGACCGCGAAGGTCATCCTCACGCCGGAGGCCAAGGCCGATATTGCGCAGGCGGCGGCTTGGTATCGCGAGCGGAGTATCCTTGCGGCTGAGCAGTTCCTCTTCGCCGTGGGCGTGGCGTTTGCCCGCATTGAGGCGCAACCGACCTCGCAAGTGGTGGTCGATGCCGCAACCGGTGCCCGGCGGGCGTTGCTGCGCAGGTTTCCCCAGCGGGTGCTTTATCTGATCGAAGGCGGGCAACCCGTCGTATTCGCGGTCATGCATCACCGTCGCGACGACCCGGTCTGGCGTGAACGATTGGAATAAGGGCTGGGCCGGCTGCTTGACGGGCTGGCAGGCGGATACATCGTAGCAGCATGACCAGAAGAGCGATGAATTCCAATCAGTTGCCGCCCAAGGGCGACCGCTTGCGGGTGCGGGGCGCACGCAACTCACGGCAGGGTGAGGTGGTCAGGCTCTTTGGCACAATTTCATTCTCGTCTGTATTTGACTATCGAACAGAACGCCTGAAGCGCCAAGCCCCTGCCGATTGCGCTTTACGTCGGCGCCCAAGCCTAGAGTCATAAGGCGATGTTCATCGACGAAACCAAGATCAAGGCCCGCGCCGGCGACGGCGGGCGCGGCTGTGTCAGCTTCCGGCGCGAGAAATACGAGCCGTGGGGCGGCCCCAACGGCGGCGACGGCGGCAAGGGCGGCGACGTCGTCCTCCGGGGCGACGACGATCAGAACAACCTCATCGACTTCAAGTTCAAGCCGCACTGGAACGGCGAGCGGGGCGAACACGGCCTGGGCAAGGACTGCAACGGCCGCGAGGGCCGCCCCGCCATCCTCCGCGTGCCGCTCGGCACCATCGCCTACCGCCTCGACACCGGCGAGAAGGTCGTCGAAATCCTCGAGGACCACCAGGAGTTCGTGCTGCTCAAGGGCGGCAAGGGCGGCTTCGGCAACACCAAGTTCAAGTCCTCGGTCAACCGCGCCCCGCGCAAGACCGGCCCCGGCGAGCCGGGCGAGATCGGCGAGTTCCGGCTCGAGCTCAAGAGCATCGCCGACATCGGCCTCGTGGGCTATCCCAACGCCGGCAAGTCCTCGCTGACCAACCTCATCACCAACGCGCGGCCGAAGACGGCGCCGTATCCCTTCACCACGCTGCACCCGCAGATCGGCGTGATCGATTATCCCGACACCCACGAGCGGCTCGTCATGGCCGACGTGCCCGGCCTCATCGCCGGCGCGAGCGACGGCAAGGGTCTCGGCCACCGTTTCCTGCGGCATATCGAGCGCTGCAAGCTCCTGGTCCTCATCATCGACATGGCCGGCACCGACACGCGGGATCCGCGGGACGACTACAAATCGCTGCTCAAGGAACTCGAGCTCTACGACAAGGCGTTGCTCGACAAGCCGCGGCTGGTCGTGGCGAACAAGATGGACGAGGACGCCGCCGTCGTGAACCTGAAGAAATTCCAGAAGCGCTACTCCAAGGTGGAACTCGTCGCGATTTCCTGTCTCTCGGAAGAGGGGATACCGAAACTGCGGAAAGAGTTGCTAAAACGGGTCAAGAAGATGCGCGCCAAAGAAAAGAAATCGCCAAGGGCGAAGGCCTGAGTAGGATACCGGCCCATGTCAGAACACCGGCCATTGCTGATGCGATCCAACCGCCTGCTGGGTTCGGCGTTGATCGAGCACAATCTGGTGAAGTTCGAGGACCTCGAGGCGGCCAACGAGCGCCTGCTCGAGATCGCCGCCGCCGGCGACCTGCGCCGCAGCTCCGTGCTGAGCGTGCTGGTCTACGAGAAGAAGGTGCTCCGCGAGGAGGATGTGCTGCATCACGTGGTCGACGACCACGGGGTGGGGGTCGTCGATCTCCGCGGTTACGAGGTGCCGGAGGACGTGAAGAACGCCCTCGACATCGGCGCCTGCTGGGCGACCTGGACGGTGCCCTTTGACCGGGAGGAGGATTTTCATTTTGTCGCGACCGCCTACTACCTGAGCCCGGCCGTGCGCGCCCATTGGGAAAAGACCCTCGGCGGCCAGATCATCTGGCAGGCGACCACGATGGACATCATCGCGGATTTCCTCGACCGCGTGCAGGCCGAGCGCACCGAGGCCGCCAAACGCACCGACAGCGGCATCGCCGCCGCCGGCAAGACCGGCACGCGCGCCCCGTTCACGAGCGCGCCCTTCAAGTCCGCGACGGGCAGCGCCGCGCCGTTCGCCCTGCCACCGGCCGGCGGCAGCGTTTCCCCGTTCCCGACGCGCACCGCGAGCAATCCGCCCCATTCCGCCGGCGACGTCCCGCCGCCGCCTCCCGCCTGAGCCATGCCACTAGGACGCACCCAGACTCAGATCATCGACAAGCTGGAGGAGATGGGGAAACTCACCTCCGAGCAGAAGGCCGTGCTGGTGGCGCGCCCCGACGAGCCGACGGGCGACCAGCTCGACCAGATCCTGCAGACGGAGAACCGCATCACCTCGTTCCAGCTGCTGCTGGCCAAGTGCCGCGCGCTCGGCCTCTCGCCGTTCAACGTCGCCCGCTACAAGGTCCACAACAACACCTTTGAGAAGATCGACCTCGAGTTCTGCCAGAAGAACCTGATCCTGCCGGTCGGCCAGGTGGGGGATTTCATCCTCGTGGCGTTTGCCAATCCCTTCGAGACGGCCGTCGCGGCCAAGATCCAGGACAAGACCGGCCAGCGCGTCGTCCGCCTGCTGGGCCGCGAGGCCGACATCCGCGAAAAACTCAAGAAGGACCAGGTCCGCGAGGAGGTCCAGTTCGGCGACGTCGTCGACCAGCTCGGCGCCCAGTTCGACGAGGAGGAGACGGAGATCAAGGACGAGGATCTGGAGAACGAGGAGTCGGCGCCGATCATCCAGCTCGCCAACCGCATCATCGAGGACGCTTATTTCGCCGGCACCTCCGACATCCACATCGAGCCGTGGGAGAAGGAAATCGTCGTCCGCTACCGCATCGACGGTCTCACGCAGGAGAAACTCCGCCTGCCCGCCAAGGTCGCCGGCGCGCTCGTCGCCCGCATCAAGATCATGTGCAACCTCGACATCGCGGAACGCCGCCTGCCGCAGGACGGACGCATCATCTTCAAGCAGTTTAACAAAAAGAACATCGATATCGATCTTCGTGTCTCGACCGCGCCGCTCAACCACGGCGAGGGCGTCGTCATGCGTATCCTCGACAAGCAGAAGTCCACGCTGCCGCTGCCCGCGCTGGGTTTTACCGAGGAGAATCTCGCCAAATACCGCGAGTGCATCCGCCAGCCCTACGGCATGATCCTGCACTGCGGGCCGACCGGTTCCGGCAAGTCCATGACGCTCTACTCGGCGATGAACGAGATCAACACCTCGGACGTCGTCATCCGCACCGCCGAGGATCCCATCGAATACACGCTGCCCGGCATCAACCAGATGCAGATGCACCGGCAGATCGGGCTCACCTTCGCCACCGCGCTCCGGGCCTTCCTCCGCCAGGATCCCGACATCATCCTCGTCGGCGAAATCCGCGACAAGGAGACGGCGAACATCGCCGTCGAGGCCGCGCTCACCGGCCATCTGCTCATCTCCACGCTCCACACCAACGACGCCCCGAGCACCGTGGCCCGCCTGACCGACATGGGCATCGAGCCCTTCATGATCTCGTCGTCGCTCGTCTGCGTCTGCGCCCAGCGCCTCATGCGCCGCGTGTGCAAGGTCTGCCGCGTCGCCTACGAGCCCGACGGCCGCGAGAAGGACCTCATGCAGCGCGCCATCGGCTGGAGCGGCCAGATCTACAAGGCCAGCCCGGCCGGCTGCTCGAAGTGCAACAACACCGGCTACAAGGGCCGCGTCGGCATCCACGAGTTGCTCACCACCAGCGAGGAACTCATCGAAGCCATCAACAAGGAGGCCGAGACTGCCGAGTTGAAGCGCATCGCCATGAAGACCGGCATGAAGACCCTCCACCAGGACAGCATCATCAAGGTGAAGGACGGCCTCAGCACGCTCGCCGAGGCCGTGGCCACCGTCCCGCAGGACATGGAACTGCGCGACTCCTCGCGGAAGAAGTGAACGGCGGGGCCGGTCGCCTTGGATCTGCTGGAGGCAGGACTATCAGTCCCGCGAGGCAAGGGCATCGCCCAGAAAACGGTGCGCAAATGAAACAGGTTTCCCTCGGCCACGCGGTTTACCTCACGAGGTGGACGCGCAGGTCCCTCTGCGCGGCGGTTTGGCTTGCGCATGCCGAAGGACGTTCGCTGCGGGCACAGGGACGTGCCCGCCCACCTTCCTTTCGGCTGCGGCGGAGCCGCTCCGGGAAATCAGTGGCTGAATGAACTACCTGCCCGAATTTCTCACCATCGTGGTCGCCCACGCTTTGGCGGTGGCCAGTCCGGGACCGGACTTCGCCCTCGTGCTCCGGCAGAGCCTCGCCCATGGACGGCGCGCCGCCGTCTGGAGCAGCATCGGCATCGGTTGCGGCATCAGCGTCCACATCGTCTACTGCCTGCTCGGTCTCGGCTATTTCCTGAAAAATTCCACGGTCGCGCTCGCCACCGTCCAATACCTCGGCGCGGCCTACCTCGCCTGGGTCGGGGTGCAGGCCCTGCAGGCCAAGGCGCGTCAGTCTGATATTGATGTAGGTCGGGCTTTATCCCCGACATCGACGGAGCCTGTCGGGCATAAAGCCCAACCTACCGGCCCGACCAACCGCGCGGCCTGGACGACCGGCTTCCTCGTCAATGTGCTCAACCCGAAGGCGGCGATGTTCTTCATCTCGCTCTTCCCGCTGGCGGTCAGCGTGCATACGCCGAAGCTCATCCAGGCGGGGTATGGTCTGTGGATGACCGTGGCCACGGCGGCGTGGTTCAGCTTCGTGTCGGTGGTCTTCACCCGTGAGGAAGTCCGGCGCAGTTTCCTGCGCCACGGCCATTGGATCGACCGCGCGTTGGGCGTGGTCTTCCTCGGCTTCGCCGCCAGCCTGGCGTTTGCCACGCTGCGGTGAGCGGTGGGCGTCGGTCTCCGCACCGACGCCAGTCGCCGATATGGAAATCGGCGACCACCACGGCGGACTCATCGGCTGGAAGCCGATGCCACGACCCGACCAATCACCCGCCCTTCGCGACCGGGGCTTTCATGACGCCGGTGACCGGTTTGTCCGTGGCGAGGTCGACGACCCAGAAGTCGCAATAGCTGTTCTTGCCGAACAGCTCCGTGTCGGAGGTGAATTTCAGCTGGTAGTTGGCGCCGGCCTTCACGTCGACCTCGAGCAGGGTCCGGGCGCTGAAGACTCCGCGGCGGAACTCGACCGTCAGCTGGTGGCGTCCGGCCTTGAGTTCGATCGGCGTGGCCCAGCCCTCGCGGCCGGCGGCGACCGGCTTGGCGTCCACGGCCGAGATGAACGCCGTGTAATTGTCGAGCAGCGCGCTGGATTCCTCCGAGCCCTTGATGGTGGCGATGCCGACGGGTTCCGCCACCACCGGGGCGACCGGACCCGTGGCCGGAGCGGTCGGCGCGGCGGTCTGCGGCGTGTTTGTCGAGGTGGTCGTGCAGCCGGAAAGGACGAGAGCGAGGAGACTGAGGACAATCAGGAGGCGTGGGCGCATGGGCGGGAAAGTTACGAGCGGCATTCAAACCGCTGTGCCGCCCGCTGGCAAGCCGGAGGACCTACACACCCCGTCGCTCCGCGCCACCCCTCTTCATAGAGGGGACCCAATCCGGCGCCTCGGAAAATCCCCTCTATGAAGAGGGGCCTGGCCGCCATAGGCTCGGCGACGGCTGCTGCCCGCAGGGCGGGGTGTGTAGAGGCTTGGCCTTCGCGCCCCTTCGCGTTCTTCGCGGTCAATCCGCCTTGGTCGCTCCGGGCGTCGCTCCTGCCTCCGCCGCGAGCAGCATGGCGCTGAGTTCCGTGGCGCCGCGGGCAAACTGCCCGTAGGCGCTGTGCTCCAGCGGCGAGGCCCCGGCCGGGGCGCGCAGCGCGAGCTGGTCGAGACCTTCGCGCAACGCGGCGAGGCGCGCGCGGTCGGTTTGGCCGCTTTCGACGGTCACGGCCAGCGCCTCCAGCGTCTCCACCGCGGCGGTCACGAAACGGAACAGTTCCGGACGTTGAAGCGCCGTGCCGGGCGACAGATGCAGGGCGACGACCGTGAGCGCGCGCGTCAGGCGCTGGTTGCCGTTGGCGAGGGTGGCGGCGGCCTCGATGCCCTCCTGCTGGCTGGCCGGGTCGCCGGACATCCGCTGGAGGGAGGAGAAAACCACGCTGTTGGCCTTTTCGGCGCCGCGTTTGAGCGCGATGGCTCCGGCATCGTAGCCGCCGCCCGAGAGGATCCGGTCGCCGAGCATGCGGACATAATCGCGGTTGGCGCGCAGGGCGCGGGCGAGGTTGCCGGGAAAGAATTTCCGCTCCCACGCCGGCCAGAACAACTGGGCCGCCAGCAGGGCGAGCAGGCCGCCGGCGCCGGTGACCGCGAGACGTTCGAGGGTGAAGCCGAGGGTGACCTTCGTCTCGGTCTCCGTGATCAGCACCACGAACAGCGTGATGAAGAAAACCGCGTGGCCGTAGTTGCGCTTCAGGAAGAGGGCGAAGCCGAACATCGTCGCGGCCATCGCGCCGAACAGCACGGCCGGCGGCAGGGCCAGCCACAGCAGCAGGCTGGCGGCCGCGCTGCCGGCGAGGGTGCCGACCACACGCTGGCCGGCGCGCAAGCGGGTGGAACCGTAGTCGGGCTGCAGCACGACGAGCACGGTGAGCGGGAGCCAGTAGCCGTGGGCCAGGTTGAGGAGCTTGAACGCCGCGACGCCGGCCACCTCGAGCACGGTCAGGCGGGCGATGAAACGGAGCAGCGCCGGATCAGGCCGCCGGCTGAAGTTGAGCGCCGAGGCCAGAGGGCGCATCGTCCAGGTGTGCAGGTCGAACAGCTCGACGGAGAACGCGGCGCGCTCGTTGGCGCGGTCCACGGTGGCGCGCAGGGTGGCGCCGAGCGCGGTGCCGAGGTTGGCGATCTGGTGGATGAGGAAGCTCAGCTGCGTGGCGTCGGGTGCGCGGCCGGTCTGGGCCAGCACGCGATCCTGCAGCGCTTGGATGAGGTTGCCGACCCGGCGGAGCCGGACCTCGGCGGCGATCAGGTGCGAGGGCTGCCGCGAGACGACGGTCACGGCCGTGGTGCGCGCGAGATTGGTGAGCGAGGCCAGCACCGGGGCGAAGCTCGGGGCGAGCGAGGCGAAGTCCGGGCGGGCCATCAGGGTGTCGAGCGCGGTGTTGAACGCCACCAGGCGGGTCGCGAAGCGCGCAGCGATGAGGTTGAGCTCATCGAGTTCGCGCAGGTGCGGGCGCTTCCGGCCGGCGTGGGCGGCGGCGAGGGTGGCGCTGGTCTGGTCGAGGGCGGTGCGGAGCGCGGCCTCCTTCGCGACGATCCGGCGCTGGCGCGCGTTGGCGTCCACGTTTTCGTCGGGCGCCATGGCCTCGAGCAGGTCGGAGAGGGCGAGCCAGCTGTCGGCCACGGCGCGGCGCAGCGGGTGCTGCGCGCGGAAGGGCCAGAGCGCCACCTGGACGAACAGACCCCACAGGCCGCCGCAGAGCCCGGCGAGGAAATAGCCGTTCGCGTGCGCCGCGCCGTCGGGCAGGGCCAGCGCGAACATGAGGAGGAAGGCGGAATTGATCGCCAGCGACATGCCGTAGTCGGGGCTCAGGTGGCGCCAGACGCCGCCCAGCACGGTGACCAGGGCGATGGCCCCGAGGGCGGACGGCAGGTGGCCGCCGGCCATGCCGCCGAGCCAGCACGAGCCCGCCACGATGGCCGTCATCGCCAGCAGCAGGCTCAGGCGGAGCGGGTAGGAGCCGCGGATGTCCACCATCGCGATGTTCTGCGCCGCGATGGCCGCGAAGGACGCCTCGACGGGAAGTTTCAGCCAGGCGGCGACGAGGAACGCCCCCATGAACCCGACGGTCGCGCGCAGCCCGCGGTTGATGTCGGGCTGGAGGCGTTGCTCCTCCAGGTAATGTCGGACGCGGGCGAATATTCCCCTCATTGCCGCGCCATTGTTGCGAAGTGCGTGGCGGCGTCACGCGGGAAAGACAGGGATCTGCGGTCCGAAACAGCTAGGAGGGTTGCCCGCGAATGGCGCGAATGAACGCGAATTGTTCCGGACCGAGTTCAGGCTGGGGGCAACCACGTGCCGCAAAATCGGCGTGGCAAGGACGCCGCCCGTCAGCATCTGCGGTCAACCGGAATAGTGTAACGTATTACGTTACACTTTTCCGTCCCCCATCGTGGTTTAATCTGGGACGATGCGGTTGACTGTAGGGCCGGCGCTTGTCGCCGGGCCGCGGTTTATCCGCCTATGCCGGCACAGGAGACGCCAAGGTTCACACGGGGAACGGTCCGCTGACCAGCGGCGACCCTGCATCCCACCCGAAAATTCGCGTTTATTCGCGCAATTCGCGGGCAAAGCTATCTGCCCCGCACGTGCGGCATGCCGCGGGTGATCATCGCCGGGCGGTGCTGGTTGGCGACCTTCAGGCGCTGCTCGATCTCGCGGTTGTGCTGCTTGTAGGACTCATGCGGAACCTTGGGCTTGATCGCGGTGGCGGCGACGAGATCGGCCGGAACCTCGACTTTGATCGCGGCCTCGGTCTCGGCCGCTGGGGGCGGGGCATCCTTGGCGGGGGCGGGCTGAGGGCCGGGGCCGGTGAACAACGCAGTCAGGACTTTCAGGGGATTGTTCATGGTAGTGGTTTGCGGCTGGGCACGTCCGGGACGCGCCGGTTGTGGTGGCCGTGTTCCCCACGGCCTTGCTTGACCGGTAAGATACACCCGAATGACAAACTCAGACAGAAGAATTTCCCGCGAAATATCCCCAGACGCCCGCATTGCTGTAGCGGCGGTCTATGACCGCCGAGCGACAACCACGTCACGCTCGACGGCGGTCACAGACCGCCGCTACAGAGAAGCAAACAGCCGGGGGGGATTCGGATAAGCTCTTACCCACTAAAATGGATTCACCAAGGGATGAATCCTTCAAGATCAGGCTCCGACTGACCTGTCCGCCGTAGCCTTGGTGAAGGTTGATCGTCTCCGCCACTGGGTTTCGGGGGCCGGCTGATCGCCGGCTATTTCTCGCGATCCGTGATTTCAGCCGCAGCGCAGACTGATCGCGGGCTATCTTGCGCCTGCAGTAGCGAACGGCCACGTTGCATTCATCCAGCCGATCCTGGCTCCTCCGGTGGTTTTGAGGCTTGGTTTCACCGTCGGATGGATTCTTCGAGTTGCCAAGGCCTTTTTCGCTCGCCTGAAACCGTCTTCCGATCAATCCGGCTTTCTCTCCTTGGCCAGTCCGGCGATTTCCTGGCCCACCTGCGCGCCGACCGTGAAATCACCGGAAACGCTGCCCGCATACGCGCGCAGCTTGGTGCCGTGATGCACGCTCAGAGTGCCGGTCAGTTCCTTGTTCCGGTAAAGCCGGATCTGAGGGTAGGAGATGCAGAGGCAATGGCTCTGCGGGACATAGGAGCTGCGCTCCAGAATGCCGGCCAGGCGTTCGAGCCAGGGCTTGTCGGCAAACGCAACCTCCTCTCTGCCTGCGGAGGTATAGAACTCGATGACGACGGAGTCCGCCTCCCGGGCGACGGCCGCCAGGTGCTTGGCGGGTGAAGTTGCGCCGATCCCGGCGGAAGCGATCAGAAGACCGCCGATGAAAGCGAGTGCGAGAAGGATGGGTTTCATGCAAAGATAAGACGCGACCGACGGGCTTTTCTTAGGCTGACATTTACGGCGTGAAGTGCAGGTCACATCGACCTCAGCGCATCAGTTGATTGAAAGCGCCAGTAATGAGAAGAGCAGCCGGGCGATAGGGAATATTGCCAGCAACCGTGAGCGCGCGTTCATCAATGGGGCTAAAACGGAGGCTCAGAATCAAGCGGTGCGGCCGAACAACGGGCTGCACCCGTAGCCATGTGGGTTCCGGCGGCGGGTGCTTCGGCGCCCGCCGCCTACTCGCCTCAGGCCTATTCTACAGCCGAGCTGGCTGAGCGCGTGGCAATCATAGGTTCACCGAGGCTCACTCTTCGTTGGTGCGTCTCAAAAACTCCGGGTCGCCAAATAAATACCTTGAGGTATTTACTCCCATAGGGCCAACGAGCTAGTCCGGGTGACATACTTAGGTGGATGATTGTGCGGCTTGCTTCAGTATATCCTACTTCTAGAGGGATATCGCATGGACAGGCCACACGAGAGGTGCGCTTGTCGTTGCCCGGATCGACTCTGGCGAACGAAACGCGACCATCCCATTTCAGCGTGCCGTCGAAATCAGCCAAACCGCACCAAAGCTTGGTCGAGAAAGGAGATGCGATGCGCGCCAAGCAGCGGCGATTTCGCGCTACTTCTTTATCCGGCCAAGGGACCTCACCGATATAGATATTTCGGCAGAGCAAGTCGCCCGACATCAGCCATAAAAGAAAACGCTGACACGCGGCCGAATCGTAGATTGTCAGGCCGAAGCGCGTGGGCTTCTGGAAAACTATGTCGCAGAACTCTTGAGGGTGACGCCCGAGGGCGACGTCGGCGTAGAAGCGCAGTATCGCATCACGGGTCTTTGGTTTCCCTAAGAGCTCGTCGATCTGTTTTTTAAATACTCGCGCGTGAATGCTGCCCACAATTGATGGTGCTTAAGAATTCCTGACAACAGCATGCGGCTCCCGTTTGAGTTAGCCACGCGGGCCATCGTTCCGCGTTAGCTGAGGAGGCCAGGCAGACCGACCTTAAGGTGCGCGGCCGGCTGGGAGTTCGGTCATGCTTAAGCCGATGTTTTTCGCCTTGGTTCCGCGCAAAGTATCCAAGGCGCGAACGACGTCTCCGTATTTTGTGCCTTCGCGGGTATAAACGCCAATGTAGGAGACATGCTTAACGCTTAAAAGCTTGTTCACATATTCAACCACTTCCGTGGCTGGGATCGGATTGGCCTCGTAGGAAAGGGTGGGGCCTTCGATCACCAAGGTGATGAACTCGTCCCGGCTTACCGGGTTTTTGCCGCCGCCGGGACCGCATAAAGAGACTCGCGGGTATTCTTGTTGTTCATCTGCGAGCAGATCGGCGCAAAAGCCGATTGCGAACACTACAATGAGCAGACGGTATGTCATGGATTTCATGTTTTTTGCCGATCAGTATTTTTCCCTCAACTGAGTTGAGCTTTGCATTGTTACGGCCCGTGAATGGATGAGGCCCGACAATGGCCGGAGAATCAATATCCGAGTTTTCGGGGATGGGCTCGGAGCGGGGTGAACCTGAAAATTTCATACCCCCGCAATGCTCGACCCACACCCCCCAACGCCAAGGCAACACACCCCGTCACTTCGTGCCACCCCTCTTGATCCGTAACGACGCAGTCGAACCACGAGGCACGAAGCCATGCGAATGAAATCGGGTTATGGCGGATCAAGATGGGTGCTCACTGAACGGTGGAACGCGGCCTCCGGACGCGTTTCAGGATGCGCACACCGGAAAAACGCGTCCGGAGGCCGCGTTCCACCTCCGGCAACTGAATCGTTACGGTTTGGCCGCGGTGATGACGTAGGGGATCGCCGGGGCGGGGCCGAGGGGGACGGTGATGGTTTTCTTGCCGTCTTTGGCCGTGGGGTTCTCGCGTTTGCTGAAGCCTTGGAGAATGAGGTTTCCTTCGGCGCCGGGTTTCAGTTTGGCGGCGTCGCACGCGAGGACGAGGTCGAGCTGGCTGCCGTGTTGCTCGGCTTTCTGGATCGTGAGGCCGTCGGGGGCGTCCGACAGCTCGGCGTGGGTGATCTCGGTCCGGCGGGGGACGAGCGAGGCGAGGGTGATCGTGACCGTGCCGCCGGCGGGGATTTTCAGCGGGAGCCGGTCGGTCACACGGATCGGTGCGGTGCGGCCGGAGATGTCGGCCAGAAATTCCTTGGCGGGCACGAGGTGGCGGTAGAGGAAGGCCTGCATCATGTCGTCGGCCGGGAGGGCCATGTGGGTGACGGACCGGCCGTCGATCGTGGCGACTCCGCCCAGGTTGAGGATGTGGGTTTCGTCCTGCGCGGTGGCGGACGCATTCAGCGTGAGCTGGATCTTGTCCTGGCCGGCGGGCACGCGCGCGCCGCTCAAGCTGAGGCCGGCGGGCATGTCGCTGAAGCCGAGTTTGATCTCGCCCGAGAAGCCGTCGTGGCGCAGGGCGAAGACCGTGATGACCTGGCTGCCGCCGGCGCGCACGTTCACGGTCGATGGAGCGACGCGCAGCTCGAAGTCCGGTTGCGGCGGGCCGACGCGGAGGCGGTAGGCGTGGGCGGGGCTGCCTTGGTGCTGGGCGTCGGTGACGTGGAGGAAATAATCGCCGTCGGCGGGCAGGGTGGCGGTGAGGCGCGAGTCGGCCTGGTGCGCGAGGAGGCCGGCGGCTTTGTCGTCGAAGTCGTCGTTGCTGGCGACGACCTTTCCCGTGGCGTCGGTGAGGCGAAGCGTGGAGTCGAGCGGCGATTGCAGGCGGCGCGCGAGGATCTCGGCGACGATCTGATCGCCGGCTCGGCCGGAGACACGGAAGACGTCGGCATCGTCGGCACGTTCGATGCGTCCGTTGACGATGGCGGGCAGGGTGAGCGGTTGGGCGTGCGCGGTTGTCTCGTTGGGTTCGAGTTCGGCGGTGTCGGCCTGCGCATCGACGGCGAAGACGGCGCGGTTGGAGAGCTGGCCCTGGTTGCGGGCGTAGATCTCGAAGCGGCCCGGTGACCGGCCGGTGTTGTCCACCACCGCCTGCTTGGAGGGCAGGTTCCAGCCGGTGAGGGCGAAGGTGTTCTTGGGCGACGGCGTGCAGCCGAGCGGATAGAGACCCGTGATGAAGGGCAGCTCGCCGAGGGCGAGACGGTAGATGAAGTCCTCGCGGCCGCGGTAGATGGAATCCTTGATCTCGACGGTGTATTCGCCGTCGGCGGGGATGGCGTAGGCGAGGACGGGGTCGGGGTTGAAGCGGAAGTCGTCGGTGTAGGCGACCTCGCGGCCGGCGGAGTCGTAGAGTGCGAGCGTGGCCTGAAACCAGCCTGGCACGGCGTCGGCGAGGTAGGGCAGGAGCGTGCGCGCCTGGGTGATGAGGGTCAGGTGCTGGCCGGCACGGGCGGTGAACTTGTAGCGGTCGATCTCGCCCGGCAGGATCTGACCGTTGACGAGCACGGGCAGCTTGATGGCGACGGGCGGCTGGCGCACGGCGGCGCGCGGCTCGGCCTTGCGGGCGGCGCCCTCGGCGGCGGGGTTCTCCGCGGTGATGACGGGCGCGACGTATTCGCGGAGCGTGCCGACCTGGAAAACGATCGGATTGGAGAGACCGTTGCCGGTGCGGACGCGCAGCTCGCGGTCGCCCGGCGGGGCATCGGCGGCGACGGTGAGTTCGACGGTGACCGTCTCGGCGAGAGCGGGGTTGGCCTGCCGGCCCTGTCGGGCGGAGAGTTTTTTTCGGGCGTCGGCGATGGCTTTCTGGTCCGCGTCGGTGAAGGCGGGGGCGGCGGCATCGGCCTGCGCGGCGGTGCGCTTCTTCTGGAGCTCGTCGATCTTTTCCCGCAGGGCGTTGATTTCCTTTTGGTTCAGCGGGCGGTGGTAGCCGGTGATCTTCGCCGTGAGGCCGGTGCCGGAGAGGCGGAGCGCGGCGGCATCGGTGAGATTCTGTCCGCCGAGGGAAAGCGTGACGGTCGTGCCCTGTTGTGCGCCGGCCGGGTAGACGTAGCCGAGACGCGGGGGCGGGCGGAAACCGCCGGGTTGGTTTTGGGCGAGGGCGGGGGGGGCGAGGAGGAGGAGAGTGAGGGTGAGAGTGAAAGTGAGAAGGGAAAGTGACAGCGGATTCCAGCGGGGGGAGAACTGCGGCTGGAAGCCGCAGCCACGGGGGAGACGGGGTTCGCTTGTGGACTGCTGTAGGGCGGGATCGCCATATCCCGCCCTACGGTTTGTGGTCAGGCATGGCATAAAGGTAGTCACAATATCGCCGCGAGCGGGTTGGTGGTGCGGGGGGCGTCGCTCATTTGCGGGACGGCGCGGATGTCGAGGCCCTCGGGGTGGGGGAGCTTGGCGTTGGGGTCGATGCCGAGGCGGCCGTAGATGCTGGCGATGAGCTCGGACGGATGCACGGCGGAGCCGACGACTTCCTCGCCGTGGGCGTCGGAGGCGCCGACGACCTGGCCGCCGCGGAAGCCGCCGCCGGCGACGAGCGCGGAGAAAACCTTGCCGTAGTGGCCGCGGCCGCCGTTCCACGGGGCTTCCCAGAGGACGCGCGGCGTGCGGCCGAATTCGCCGCCGGCCCAGACGACGGTCTGGTCGAGCAGGCCGCGGTCGGAGAGATCGGCGAGGAGCGTGGCGAGGCCGCGGTCGAACTCGGGGAGCTTGCGGCGCATGATCTGGAAGTGCTGCTTGTGCGTGTCCCAACCCTTGTAGTTGATGGTGACGTAGGGCACGCCGCGTTCGACGAGCCGGCGGGCGAGCAGGCAGGACTGGCCGAAGGTGTTGCGACCATAACGTTCGCGGTCGGCGGGTTTTTCCTGGGAGAGATCGAAGACCTTGCCGGCGTCGCCGAGGATCATCTCGTAGGCCTCGGTCTCGCATTGGGCGAGCGCGGCGAGGCGCGGGTCGCCGCCGGCGGCGGCGCGCTCGAAGGTGTTGAGCCGGTGCAGCAGGTCGCGGCGCTCGCACTGGCGCTCGTCGTCGATGCCCGGCGCGACGACGCCCTCGACGACGAAACGGTTCTGGGCGGGATCGCCGCCCGTCGCGAAGGGTTTGTAGCGCTGGCCGAGAAAGCCGGCCTCGGAGAAACGGCCCTGCAGTTCGGTGAGGACGATGTAGGGCGGGAGCAGGCCGCGGTAGCCGGCGTCGTAGCCCTTGAAGAGCGAGACGACGGCGCCGGCGCCGGGAAAGACATCGCGTCCGCCGGCGGGCCGGCCGGTCTGCACCATGTAGGCGGCGGTCTCATGGGCGTTGCTGTTGTGGCTGAGATTGCGGATGAGCGCGTATTTGTCGGCCTGGCGCGCGAGCTGGGGCAGGAGTTCGCCGAGCTGCATGCCGGCGACGCTGGTGCTGACGGCGGAGTTGAGCGGGCCGGTGAAATCGTTGCCGGCGCCCGGCTTGGGGTCGAAGGTGTCGATGTGGCAGGGGCCACCCCAGAGCCAGATCTGGATGACGGACTTGGCGCGCGCGACCGGACGCGGCGGGGGAAGAGGAGCGTTGGCGGCGAAAGCGCGTGAGCCGAGGGCGCCGGAGCCGAACAGGAGGCCGGCCGAGCCGAGCAAGCCGAGGCGGATCGCCTCGCGGCGGGTCATGGGCGCACCGCGCAGGCCGAGCAGGCGAAACTCGGAGTCGAGGTTCCACAGGCGGGGATCTTCACTGTGATGGAGGGAGGACATGGAGGAAGTCAGAGGACGGAGGACAGGCGACAGAGGGCAGGTTTTCCGTGGAATGTCATCCTGAGCGGAGCGAAGGATCCAGATGTGGGACGGGTGCCCTCACCCGTCGGGTTGCAGGTGGCGAAGCCCATGCCTCGCGGGGTGGGGGCACCCCGCCCACAAATGCCTGGATTCTTCGCTTCCTCCTTCGCCAAGGCTACGGAAGACAGGTCGCTCAGAATGACAGTTTTAAAATTACGGTGCATTTCGGAACTATTTCAGTGGCGGAGCAGGAACTCGGCGCTGTTGAGGAGGGCCCAGGCGACGTCGTTGGCGGCGGCGCGCTGGTCCTGGTGTTCGAGGAAATAGGCGAGGATCTCGACGCGCTCGTCGTCGGTCGGCGGGCGGCAAAGGATGGTGTAGTAAAGCGCGTCGATGCGCGCGTCGGACTCGCTGTTCTGGCGGAAGAGCGCCTGGAGCTTCGGACCCTGTTCGATCTTGCGCTGGATGTGGGTGGAGTTGAGGAGGTGGAGCCGCTGGCTGCCGGTGAGGCGGTTGTTGCGCTCGGACTCGAGGCCGGTGTCGCGCGAGGGGCGGCCGAAGTTTTCGAGGAAAGAGCTCGTGATGCTGCCGTCGGGCAGGGTGATGGAGCGCTGGTCCTCAGGGATGAAGGTGAAAGGCTCGGGCGTGGCGCTGCTGTATTTTTCGGTGGTGCCGGTGATCTGGTTGATGGCGTCGATCAGCACCTCGGCCTCGAGGCGGCGCGGCGCGTAGCCGGCGAAGTTTGCCTCGGCCACGGGGTCGGCAGTCGCGGGCGAGGCGAGCTGGTAGGTGCGGGAGTTGAGGATGAGCCGGAAGAGCTGCTTCAGGTCGTAGCGGGCGGCGACGACTTCGGCCGCGAGGTGGTCGAGCAGGGCGGCGTTGACGGGCGGATTGTCGGGACGGATGTCGTCGGCTTCGTGGACGAGGCCGCGGCCGAGGAGCCAGCTCCAGACGCGGTTGGCGATGGCGCGGGTGAACCAGGGGTTTTCCGGACGGACGAGCCAGTCGGCGAAAATCTCGCGCGGGTCGCGGTCGGACGGGAGCATGGCCGGCGTGCCGTCGGGGAAGGCGGCGGCGGCGAGTCCGGCGGGCAGGGGCTTGGCCGGGTCGAAGAACACGATCTCCTCCTTCCACTCGCCGGTGCCCTTGAAGGAGAGGCGGGCGAAGAACGGCGCGCAGGCGGCGAGGCGGTCGGCCGGCCATTTCTCGGCGCGGGCGCCCATGAAGGTGAGCGCGACGGTGCGGGCGAGGGCGGCGGGATCGCGGCTTTGCACGGCGCGGTAGAAGTTGGCGGGACCGACGCGGAAATTGCTGCCGTTGGCCGTGAGGAGTTCGCGGGCGAAGCGGTCGTAGGGGAGGTTGTCGCGCACCGCGGTGTGGATCCAGCGGTAGTAGGCCTGGGCGGCATTCGGCCAGAGGTTGATCGGGAACTCGGCCTTCACACGGAGCAGGTCGCTCCATTTCATGGCCCAATAGTCGGCGAACTCCGGGCGCGCGAGCAGGCGGTCGATCAGCGCGGCGCGTTTGTCCGGCGATCGGTCGCGCAGGAAGTCGCGCGCTTCGGCGGCGGTGGGCAGGGTGCCGATGACGTCGAGATAAGCGCGGCGGACAAAGACGGCATCGGAGCAGAGCGGCGCGGGCGAGAGGCCGAGCCGGGCGAGTTGGGCGAAGTTGAGCTCGTCGATCCGTCCGGCCGGCGCGGGCGGCGGTCCGGGTTGGGCGAAGACGGCGACGGCTTCGGCCTTGGCGGCGGGAGCGGACGTCTGGGCGACGGACTGCGCAGAAATTGCGAAGGCGACAGCGGCGCTAATAAGCGCACCCCACAGGCGCAACCGTTGCGGAGCCGGGAGGGCTCCGGCGTCCACGCGAGGACCGGAAAGGGGGGAAAACATGGGTTGTTGGGGGAACTCCGACGCGGCGTGGACACGGCGGATTTGAGAGGAGACGGCGAATAAGGCCGCAGGCTACAACGTCGGACGGGATAAAACGAAACTTATCGCGCGCATTCCGGCCCGTGTTAGACGGCCGGCGGGAACGGTCCGGCTCGGATCGGTGTAACTCCTTCGCCCCGCTTGCGTCAGCTCAAGGATGAATGATACCCCTGTGGCCGAGTTGACTGTGAGCAGCGTGAAGCCCCCGGCTCCCGCCGCGGCGGAGTCCAGCGTGACCGTGGTGCCGCGCCCCGGCGAGCCGGTGGCGGCGGTGTTCCGCCGGCTGGCGGACGAACTCGCGGCGAGCGCGGCCGTGCCGACGGCGATGATGCTTTACGGGGCGATCGGAGCCCATGCGGAGATCACCCGGGCGATGCGCGAGGCGCTCGGCGAAACCAACTGGCCGGTGACATGGATCGAGGGCGCGAGCTGCGACGGCACGGCGCTGGCGGGCGTGCAGGTGTTTGCCGTGAGCGGCCGGCCGGTCACGCGCGTGCGACTCGGCGGCCGGGTCGTGGCCTCGTTATTCGAAGATGCCGGCGCGCAGCATTGTCTGGTGGGCGGCGTGAGCCCGGTGGCGGTGACGTTGCCGCCCGCGGCGCAGACGCAGCAGGCGTTCAGTCATCTCGAGACGGCGCTGGACATGGCGGGCTTCACGCTCGCGGACGTGGTGCGCACCTGGTTCTACAACGACGACATTCTGGGCTGGTATGCCGAATTCAATCGCGTGCGCTCGGCGCACTACGCCGGCGTGAAATGGCGGACCGGCTCGCTGCCGGCGAGCACGGGCATCGGCGCGCGGAATCCGACCGGCGCGGCGCTCGTCGTCGGGGCGCGGGCGATGCGGCCCGTGGATGGCACGGTGCGCGCGCGGGAGATCGGCTCGCCGCTGCAATGTCCGGCGCCGGCCTACGGCAGCGCCTTTGCGCGGGCGATGGAACTCGACCTGGAAGGCGGGCGGCAACTGCTCGTCTCCGGCACGGCCAGCATTCACCCCGGCGGCAAGACCGCCTGGGTGGGCGACGCTGCGAAACAGGTCGACCTGACGATGGAAGTGATCGGGGCGATCCTGCAATCGCGCGCGATGGATTATGGCGACGTGACGCGGGCGACGGCGTATTACCGCGACGCGGCCGACAAGAAACATTTCGATCGCTGGCTCGCGGACCACGGGCTGCAGGCCATGCCGATGGTGCACACGCACAGCGTGGTGTGTCGCGACGACCTGCTGTTCGAGGTGGAGCTGGACGCGGTGATGCGTGCGTGATGCGGTGAACGTCGGGTCGACCTGAGCCCCGTTGGACGCAGAGTGGATGCGCGGCCAATCGCGGCGGGCGCATCTCAGCTTCTTGCATTCCAGCTTGGCCTTCCCTGTGGGCGGGGTGCCCTCACCCCGCGAGGCATGGGCGGCGAAACCTGAAACCCGCGGGGTGAGGGCACCCCGCCCACACCTAAAAACTGAGATGCGCGGTCAATCGCGGCCGGATCATCGCGTCTCCTGTTGCTTATTCGATCCGGGCGAAACATAATCCGGTCACATGACCCAGACCAAGCGCGAGCAGTTCGACATTCTCGGCGATTTTCTCGCGACGCGGCGGAAGGAAATCCTGCAGGCCTGGCGCAAGGCGGCCGACGCCGATCCGACGCAGACGACCGGTCGGTCGCTCACCCGCGGGCAGTTCAACGATCACATTCCCGAGGTGCTCGACGCTTTCGAGGCCAAGCTGCGCTCGCGTCCGGGCGGGGCGGACGCCCGGGCGGCCGGCGTCGAGCAAAAGCAGGAGGAGGTGAAGCACGGCCTGCACCGCTGGCAGCAGGGCTATCGCCTGCAGGAACTCATGCACGAATGGGGGCATCTCCAGCTCTGTCTGTTTGAGGAACTGGACGCCTTCGGGGCGGCGCATCCCGAGTTCGACCGCGCGACCTTGGTGGAGGCGAATCGCCAGATGCTCACGCTGGTCAACGAGGCGATCAGCGAAAGCACCGCGCAATTCGAGCGGATGCAGCAGGCGGAGGCGGCGGGGCACATGGACGACCTCCGGGAGGCCCTGGCCAGCGTCAATGAGATCGAGCGGCGCCGGGCCACCCACATCCACCAGGCCGTCCACGATCTCAACAGCAACGTCTTCGGCGTCACGGTGGCGGCCAACCTGCTCGGCGGGGCCGGCGTCGCCGAGCCGGCGCGCGTGGAATTTGCGACTCTCCTCAAGCAAGGAGTCCAGGGCGTAAGCGCGATGCTGACGGAGCTGTTGGAGCTGGCCCGGCTGGAAGCGGGCCAGGAACGCCGCGAGATCGCCCCGTTCGACGCCGCCGCGCTGGTGAACGAACTCGGCCGCGCCTATCAGGCGTTGGCCCGGGAGCGCGGGTTGTTTCTCAAAATGAGCGGCCCCCCTCGGCTGGTGATCGAAGGTGACCAAGGCCGGGTGCGGCGGTTGCTGCAGAACCTGCTGCTGAACGCGCTCAAATACACCAAGCAGGGCGGCGTGATCGTGAGCTGCGGAGAAGAGCCCGCGAATTGGTGGCTGATGGTCAAGGACACCGGACCCGGCCTGCCGGACGGGAGCGAGGCGCCCATGGCGGATGCATTGAAGGAGGCCACGGCGAGCGCGAGGGAGTCGGACGAAAAGACCGCGGCCACCGCGGGCGTGATCTCCCACGTGCTGACGCCGCCGACGGACGACAGATCGGGGCGAAGTCAGGCGCAGGACCAGCCCGGCGAGGGAATCGGGCTTTCGATCGTCAAGCGTCTATGCGAATTACTCGATGCGAGCCTGGAGGTGGCGAGCTCCGCGGAAACGGGCACCACGTTCCGGATTGTTTTCCCCCGGTCGTATCCGACTCAGGCGAACACCGCGCCGCCGAGCAGCCGCTCGCCGTCGTAGAGGGCCATGATCTGGCCGGGAGCGAGGGCGCGTTGGGGATGGTCGAACTTGACATGGGCGGAGCGGGCGTCGTCGAGCGACGCCCCTACGGGATCAAATTCGATCGCGACGCGGGGGTCGCGGTAGCGGACCTTGCATTCGAGGCGGCGTTTTTCGGTGATCGGGTCGCCGATGAAACTGAGGCTGTGCACACGGCACTCGTTCGTCCAGAGCCCGGGCGCGGCGGGGCCGTCGAAGGCGACGAGCAGCGCGTGGTCGCTGGCACGCTTGCCGGTGACGACGTAGGCTTGGTCGTCGGTGTTCGACGGGATGCGGATGCCGCGGCGCTGGCCGATGGTGTAATAGTGCAGACCGCGGTGTTCGCCGAGAACCTTGCCGTCGGTGGCGCGGATGATCGGACCCGTGTGCTCAGGCACGTAGGCTTTGAGGAAGTCGGCCATCTTCACCTCGCCGATGAAGCAGATGCCCTGGCTGTCCTTCTTGGCGGCGGTCGGGAGGCCGGCGTCGGCGGCGAGGGCGCGGAGCTCGGGCTTGGTGAGGTGGCCGACGGGAAAGCGGGCGAGGCAGAGCTGCTCCGGCGAGAGCAGGGCGAGGAAGTAGGACTGGTCCTTGTTTTTGTCGAGGCCTTCGAGGAGGTGGAATTGAGGTGGAACGCGACCTCCGGGCGCGTTGGTTTGAAGAAGCCCGCCCGGAGGTCGGGCTCCACCTTCCACCCGCCGCGCATAATGCCCGGTCGCCACGGCGGAAAAACCCTCGGCCTGCGCGTATTTCGCGAACACGCCGAATTTCATCTCGCGGTTGCACATCACGTCGGGGTTGGGCGTGAGGCCGCGCTGGTAGCCGTCGAGCAGGTAGTCGACGACGAGGCGGCGGTAGTCGTCCATCAGGTTGACGACGCGGAACTCGATGCCGAGCCGGTCGGCCACGGCGCGGGCGTCGTCGATGTCCTGCATCCACGGACAGTGGCCGAGGACGTTGTCCTCGTTGATCCAGTTCTTCATGTAGGCGCCGACGACGTCATGTCCCTGCTGCTTGAGCAGGAGGGCGGCGACACTGCTGTCGACGCCGCCGGACAGGGCGACGAGGATGCGTTCCGAAGACATGGGAGAAGAGATTATTGTTCAGCGGTCATTGTCCAATGTTCATTTGTCACCGGGTTTGTCCGAGTGGCTGCGGCTTCCGCAGGCTGGTGGGCGGGCAGGTCCCTCTGCCCGCACCGACGGGCACGGGACGTGCCCGTCCACCCCTGCAGACGTTCGGTGAAGAGTCGCGGACAGCCCTTATGGGGCCTACAAGGGGAAAGCTGACTGCCACTCTGACTGTGGGAAAGTGGGATGCGTTCGGACAATCGTCCCCGTTCTCCCTGCTTGCGGTGGCGCGGCACCTGCTGGAGAATCGGTTCCTCCATCACATGGTCACCACCCGCGCTCCGTTCAGCACCGAATCTTCCCAGCGCATCGCGCGTGCGTGGTTGAGCTCGGCCTCCTCGGGCATCATCGAGCTCGACGCTGACTGGACGGAGGATTCGCTGCCGCTGCTGGCGCCGGGCGACAAGGCGTTTGCGTTCACCGACCTGCGACCGGCGGCGCCGTCGCTCTACGCGGACGAGGCGGCCTACTACGTGGACGCGGAGGGCCGGCTGGTGTTCGTGCTCGATCCGGCGGAGCACAGCTGGATCGATTTCGGCACGACGCCCGTCTATGTCGCGGGCGGCTTCAATGGTTGGGAGGCGGCGGTGGGGCGGGAGGAGTGGAAGCTGGAGCCGGGCAAGGTGAACGGCCGCCCTGTCTGGCTGCTGCGCAAACTCGCGGCGCCGCTGCTCACGGATCCGCCGCAGCTGTTCAAGTTCATCACGGAGGACAACCGCTGGGTCGACCTGCCGCGCGAGGCCACGAATCTATTGGACGACGGCCAGGGGCACCTCAACCGCGCCATTTACCGCCACCGCACGGGGCGCAATTTGTTCGAGTTCACGACTGCGGAGCCCGTGCTGCTCAACCAGACCTACTCGGTGGTCCACATGCGCGACGGCCGCGAGGCGCCGAAGACGCGGGTGCGGATGGGGAAGTTTTTCCACGAGATGCGCAGCGACCTGCCGCTCGGCGCCCTGGTGGGGGGCGACGAGACGACCTTCCGGCTGTTCGCCCCGCGGGCGCGGCACGTGCGGCTGTTCGTCTGCGAGCAGGCGGACGAGCAGGAGGCGGCCTTCGGTTACGAGCTGGACCGGCGGCTGGAGGAGGACGGTGCGTGGCACGGCGTGTGGGAGGTGCACCTCGACTGCAACCTGCACGGCTGGTATTACTGGTATTCGGTGAGCGGGCCGCACGACGTGTTCGGGCATTTCCATCCCGCCCAGAAGGTGCTCGACCCCTACGCGCAGGCGGCGGTGGGCCGGGAGGGTCCGGGCATCGTGCTCGATCCCGCCTGGATGGGGCAGGGCGACCGCGGCTTCGCCACGCCGGAATGGCAGGATCTGGTCATGGCCGAGGCGCATGTGCGCGACCTCGTGGCGCACGCGCCGGTCGAACTCACCGCGGATGAGCGCCTGGGCTTCAGCGGCCTGACGAAGTGGGTGCAGAGCCCGGATTTCTACCTGAAGAAGCTCGGGGTGAACTGCGTCGAGCTGCAGCCGCTGCACGAATTCGACAACCGCACGCGCGAGGAATACCACTGGGGCTACATGACGGCGAATTTCTTCGCCCCGGCCAGCGCCTACGCGGGCGACCCCTTGCAGGCCACGCAGGTGAAGGAACTGCAGGAACTCGTGGCGGCGTTCCACCGGCAGGGCATGGCGGTCGTGGTGGACGTCGTCTACAACCACGTGGGCGAGCCGGCGCACCTGATGTTCATCGACAAGCTCTATTACTTCGAGCTCGACGACGCCGGCGGGCTGGCCAACTGGAGCGGCTGCGGCAACGACCTGCGCTGCCGCTCGGCGATGGCGACGCGGCTCATCATCGACAGCCTCGTGCACTTCATCGAGACCTACGGCGTGGACGGCTTTCGTTTCGACCTGGCGGAACTCATCGGCGTGGACGTGATGCGCGAGATCGAGGCGGCGCTGAAGAAGGTCAAGCCCGACGTCATTCTCATCGCCGAGCCGTGGAGTTTCCGCGGGCACATCGCCGCGGCGCTGCGGCCGACCGGCTACGCGTCGTGGAACGACGGCTACCGGAACTTCGTCCGCGACTACGTGCGCGGCCACGGTGCGGCGGAGCGGATGGAATATTTTCTCAAGGGCTCTCCGTGGCATTTCGCCTACTGGCCGGCGCAGACGGTCAACTACACGGAGTCGCACGACGACCGCACGTGGCTCGACATGATCACGGAAAACGGCGGATACAACGGCCATCACCCGACCTCGAACGACCGGGAGCGCACGCACCTGATGGCGGCCATTCTCTTCGCCTCGGTCGGCATCCCGCTGGTGGCGGCGGGACAGGATTTCCTGCGGTCGAAATACGGGGTGAACAACACCTACCAGCGCGGCGACCTCAACGCCCTCGACTATCACCGGCTGGCGCGTTTCCCGGCGACGCACGCCTATTTCGCGGACTGGATCGCGTTCCGGCGGTCGCCCCGCGGGTTGCTGCTGCGGCTGTGGTCGCGACCGTCGGAGGGATTTTTCCAGGCCTTTCATGCGCCGGCATCCCCCGCGCTTGTGCTCGTTTACAACGCCGACGGCAGCCAAGGCCCGTCGCGGCTCATGTTCGCCGTGAATCCCGCGCTGGACGACGTGAGCATCCCGATCGGCGAATTTGCGGCCTGGAACTGGGAATTGATCGCCGATCACGAGTGTTTTTACCATGACGGCGGGCATCCGCCGGGCGAGACGGTGACGGCCGAGGTCTTTATTCCCGGGTTGGGGTGCAGCCTTTGGCAGGCGGACCAATAGGCTCCAACAGTTGGGGTAATATTAGGGGTCCAACTGCGTATGGCGCGCATCTCGCTTGCCATGGCCGGAGGCGCGCATTTCATTCCGCATAACTGGCGGCACTTTCTGCCGTCAGTTCATACAAAGTCCTCAACTCCTCACCAACATGGCAGTCAAAGTAGCAATCAATGGTTTCGGCCGCATCGGCCGCCTCGTTTTCCGCGCGCTCGTCGAGCAGGGCCTGCTCGGCAAGGAACTGGATGTCGTCGCCGTCGGCGATATCGTCCCGGCCGACAACCTGGCCTATCTGCTCAAATATGACTCCACCCAGGGCCGCTTCCAGGGCACCGTGTCATCCAAGAAGTCCTCGCCCGACAAGGCCGAGGACGACGTCCTCGTCGTCAACGGCAAGGAAATCCATGTCGTCAGCGCCAAGACCCCGGCCGAGCTGCCGTGGGCGAAGTTCGGCGTCCAGCTCGTGATCGAGTCCACCGGCCTCTTCACCGACGCCGCCAAGGACAACCCGAAGTCGGCCTACGGCCACATCACCGCCGGCGCCAAGAAGGTCATCATCTCCGCCCCGGCCAAGAACGAGGACATCACCCTCGTGATGGGCGTGAACGACGACAAGCTCGACCTGAGCAAGCACCACGTCATCTCCAACGCCTCCTGCACCACGAACTGCCTCGCGCCGGTCGTGCACGTGCTCCTGAAGGAAGGCTTCGGCATCGAGGAAGGCCTCATGACGACCATCCACTCCTACACCGCCACGCAGAAGACCGTGGACGGCCCGTCGAAGAAGGACTGGAAGGGCGGCCGCACCGCGGCGCAGAACATCATTCCCGCCTCCACCGGCGCCGCCAAGGCCACCGCGCTGGTGTGCCCCGAGGTCAAGGGCAAGCTCACCGGCATGTCCTTCCGCGTGCCGACCCCGACCGTCTCGGTCGTCGACCTCACGGTCAAGACCACCAAGGCGACGTCCTACAAGGAGATCTGCGCGGCCATGAAGAAGGCCTCCGAGACCTACCTCAAGGGCATCCTCGAGTATACGGAAGACGAGGTCGTCTCGACGGACTTCATCCACTGCAAGTCCTCGTCGATCTTCGACGCCGGCTCCGGCATCGAGCTGAACAGCAAGTTCTTCAAGCTCGTCAGCTGGTATGACAACGAGTGGGGCTATTCCAACCGCGTCGTCGACCTGACCAAGCGCATCGCCGCCAAGCTTTGAGTCGCAAGCGACTCCAAGCCAAAGGCTGAAAGGCTGAAGGACTGAAAAGCTGAATCAACCCGGCCTCAGTCCTTCAACTTTCAGCCTCTTTTATTTCAGCCCTTCAGCTTTTCAGTTCTTCGCTCCTTCCTCCCATGTCCAAATTCAAAACCATCCGCGACCTCGAACTCTCCGGCAAACGCGTCCTCATCCGCGTGGACTTCAACGTCCCGCAGGACAAGGCCACCGGCTTCATCACGAACAACCAGCGCGTCGTCGCCGCGTTGCCGACGATCAAATACGCCCTGGATAAGGGCGCGTCGGTCGTGCTCATGTCGCACCTCGGCCGGCCCGACGGCAAAAAGAACAGCAAGTATTCCCTCAAGCCGGTCGCGACCGAACTCGAGAAGCTGCTCGGCAAGCCCGTGACCTTCCTCGACGACTGCGTGGGCCCGGCGGTCGAGGCCGCCTGCGCGAAGCTCGCGCCCGGCGCCGTCGTGCTGCTCGAGAACCTCCGTTTCCACATCGAGGAGGAGGGCAAGGTGAAGGTGAAGAACGCCGACGGCACCGAGGGCAAGCTCAAGGCCGACCCGGCCAAGGAAGCCGCCTTCCGCGCCAGCCTGAGCAAGCTGGGCGACGTCTACGTGAACGACGCCTTCGGCACGGCGCACCGCGCGCACTCGTCCGTGGTCGGCGTCTCGCTCAAGGACAAGGCCGCGGGTTTCCTGATGGCCGCCGAGCTCGTGGCCTTCGCCAAGGTCATCGACAATCCCCAGCGTCCGCTGCTCGCCATCCTCGGCGGCGCCAAGATCGCGGACAAGATTCCGCTGATCAACAACCTCCTCGACAAGGCCAACGAGATCATCATCGGCGGCGGCATGGCCTTCACCTTCAAGAAGGTGCTGGAGAACGTCGAGATCGGCAACAGCCTCTTCGATCCCGAGGGTGCGAAGATCGTGGCTGAACTCGCCGCCAAGGCGAAAGCCAAGGGCGTGAAGCTCACGCTGCCGGTCGATTATGTCGCCGCCGACAAGTTCGACGCCGCTGCCGCCACGAAGATCGTGGACGACAAGGCCGGCATTCCGGCCGGCTGGCTCGGCCTCGACATCGGGCCGAAGTCGATCGAACTCTTCCGCGCCGCGATCCTCCGCTCCAAGACCATCGTCTGGAACGGCCCGGCCGGCGTGTTCGAATTCGAGAAATTCGCCGCGGGCACCAAGGCGCAGGCCGATGCCATCGCCGAAGCGACGAAGAACGGCGCCACCACCGTCATCGGCGGCGGCGACACCGCCACGGCGGCGAAGAAATTCAAGGTCGTCGACAAGGTCACTCATTGCTCCACCGGCGGCGGCGCCAGCCTCGAACTCCTCGAAGGCAAGGTTCTCCCCGGCGTGGCGTTTTTGGAGGCCTGACGGCCTCCAGTAGCGAGTAGCGAGCATCGGGTAGCGGGCATCCCGCATCTCCGGCCAAAAATCTACTCGCTACTCACTACCCACTACTCACTACTCACTACTTTATGCCCATGATCCGCAAGAAAGTCATCGCTGGTAACTGGAAGATGAACAAGACCGCCGCCGACGGCGTCGCGCTCACCAAGGACATCGTCGCCGAGATCGGCCGCGAGACCGGGGTGGACGTCGTCGTCTGCCCGCCGTTCACGGCGCTCGAGAGCGTCGCCCGTGCGCTGGAAGGCCAGGCCATCAAGCTCGGCGCCCAGAACATGCATCCCGAAAAGAGCGGCGCCTACACCGGCGAAGTCTCCGCCGAGATGCTCCGCACGCTCTACGTCACCCATGTCATCCTCGGCCACAGCGAACGCCGGGCGTATTTCGCCGAGACCGACGCCTTCATCAACAAGAAGGTCCTTTCGGCCCTGGCCAACCAGCTCAAGCCCATCCTGTGCGTCGGCGAGACCCTCGCCGAGCGCGAGTCCGGCACGACCCTTGCGGTCGTGCAGCGCCAGGTGGAGGGCGGCCTGAAGAGCGTGACGCCCGAGCAGCTCACGTCGGTCATCATCGCCTACGAGCCCGTCTGGGCCATCGGCACGGGCAAGGTGGCGACGACGGAACAGGCGCAGGAAGTCCACGCCTACATCCGCGACCTGCTGACCAAGCTCTACGGCGCGGCGCTCGCGCAGAAGGTCCGCATTCTCTACGGCGGTTCGATGAAGCCGTCCAACGCGGTCGAGCTGCTCGCCCAGAAGGACATCGACGGCGGCCTGATCGGCGGTGCGGCGCTCGAGGCGCGTTCGTTCATCGAACTCGTCAAGGCGGCCGGCGCGGCGAAGTAAGGGCGCTTTCCGGAACTGCGGCGGGGTCGCCGCAGCTCCAGGCTGGTGTGCGCAACCGGGCCGCCTGAGGCATTTTTCCTGCGCTTGCGGGCTTGCGCACGCGGAAACTCCTTGCGTTAGATGTCGGGCAATGCGGCGCCCCTTCGGTTTCCTCCTCTTCCTTTTGTTGGGCGCGGGTCTGGTCCTGAGGGCGGATTACCAGTTCGGCGCGGCCGATTGGGCGATCGAGGCGAGGTTTGCGGCGCAACCGAAGACCGATGTCGTCGTTTCGCCTTCGCCCCAGGGCGAGGTGAAGGCCGCCCGCTACATCCACGAGCCGCCGGGCGAGCATTACCTGCTCATCAAGTTCACCTATCCGATGGCGATGCTGCCGGGAGAGGAGCGGGTGCTCTACGACCGCTCCATGGTCGACCTGACGCGCTCGCGTCCCGGGCAGGTGCAGAGCCGCGAGCCCTACCTGCTCGGTCCCTACGAGGGGCAACGGGTCGTCATCGCCCAGCCGCGCGAGAAGTCGACGCGCGAACTGCGGATGATCGTCATCGGCTCCTCGCTCTATGTGTGCAGCGCCGAGTGGCCCGTCGGGAGTGCCCGGGGGGCGGCGGGAGCCGCGGCGTTTTTCGACAGCTTCCGGCTGCGCTCCGGCTACACCGACGCGCGCGTGGTCGAGGAGCGCGAGCGTTTCCGCGAGATCCGGGAAGGACGCTTCCAGCTGCGCTACGATGCCTCGCGCTGGTATCGCGACCCGAGCGACCAGGAGCCGGGCATCTACAACCTGCTGCGCACCGATCTGAAGGCGGAGGCCCAGTTCATCTGCGAACAGGAACAGGTCGAGGGGGGCGACATCGAGAAGGCCGTGCTCGACACCGCGCGCGAGGGGGCGGACAGCGTCAGTGTGAAAAAGCGCGGCAAGAAGCAGCGCGGATCGGCGTCCGTCGTCGAACTGGAGTTCACCGCCACCGTGGAGAATGCGACCTACGTCAACCACGGCTATTTCTACTCCGGTCCGGAAGGAGCGGTGCAATTGCGCGGCTGGGCGAAGGAGCCGGATTACCGCGGGATTTCCGGAGACATCAGCGAATTGCTGGACGGGCTGTCGATCGGGACGAAATAGCCCCGTGTTTCTCAGTTTTTCCGCGTGGCCATGTTCTCCACCAGCGCGGTGAGGAACGGCGCCTCGCCGGGCAGCAGGCGGAGGGCGGCGAGGGCGGCCTCGGTGTGTTGACTGGCGAGTTTGCGGGAGACGTCGATGCCGTGGAGTTTCACGAAGGTGGTCTTGTCCGCCTTGGCGTCCTTGCCGGCGGTCTTGCCCAGGGTCGCGGTGTCCGCGGTGGCGTCGAGAATATCGTCCACGATCTGGAAGGCGAGGCCGAGGTGGCGGCCGGCTTCGCGCAGGGTGGCCAGATGGGCCTCGCCCGCTCCGCCGCAAAGCCCGCCCGCGACGAGTGCGGCGGTGAGCATGGCGGCCGTCTTGTTGAGGTGGATGAATTCGAGTTCGGACGCCGTGGGATCGGTCTTTCTCTCGGCGAGGAGGTCCTCCATCTGCCCGCCGATGAGCTGTTCGCTGCCGGCGGCGTCGGCGAGGGTGCGGGTCAGGGCGGCGCAGAGCGGCGGGGTGTCGGCGTAATGGCGGGCGATGAGCTGGAAGGCGAGGGTGAGGAGGGCATCACCGGCGAGGAGCGCCGTGGCCTCGTCGAATTGCTTGTGTGCGGTGGGCCGGCCGCGGCGGAGGTCGTCGTTGTCCATGCACGGCAGGTCGTCGTGGATGAGCGAGTAGGTATGGATGCACTCAAGGGCGACGGCGGCCGGCAGGGCGCTCTGAGATTTGAAATCTGAGATTCGAGATTCTTCGCCCGGCGGGGCGAAGAGGTCGGCCACGGCCAGGACGAGGACGGGCCGCAGCCGCTTGCCGCCGGCTTCCAGCGAGTAACGCATGGCCGAGTGAAGGCGGGTGGGGCGGGTGGAGGCGGGCGGAACCAAATCATCCAGACCGCGCTCGACGCGCTGGCGGTAGTGATCGAACTGGAGGGGAAAATCCACTGCGCGCCACGGTCGGTCGCGGGCGCCGGGTTGGCAAACGGATTCTGCCCGGCGCCGGGCCAAGAACAGACTCGCCAAGCCACTCGGCCCGAACCATATCTGGATCCGCGATCCCGTATGCCAACCTACGAATATATCTGCATCAAGTGCGGCCATGAGATGGAAGCCTTCCAGTCGATGAAGGACGAACCGCTCAAGCGCTGCCCGGCCTGCAAGAAGTCCGCGCTCAAACGCCAGGTGGGTGGTGGCGCAGGATTGATTTTCAAGGGCACCGGCTTCTATATCACCGATTACAAGAAGAAGCCCGCGGGCAAGGCCGACGCGGGTGCCGCCAAACCTTCCGCCCCTTCCTCCAGCAAGCCCGCGGCACCGGCTGCCGCGACCAAATAACACCTCCCCACCATGGCCAACAAAACTGTCGATAGAGAGCTCTATGGTCCCAGCGTCACGGAAGTCGCCCTCGGCGCCGTGCTCGGTCTGATCGCCGGTGTGCTCCTGGCCTGCGTTTATCTGGTCTTCAAGCCGGTGTCGCAGGTGAAGGAACTGCCGAAGGAACCGTTGCGCAGCGTCACGTATTACATCCCCGGGAGCGAAAGCGGCGCCAAGAGCCGCGGCTGGCAGGCCAAGCAGAAGCAGTTTCTCGCCGGCACCTCGATCTCGGTCGTCGAGGACGAGCTGAATGCCTGGGCGGCCACCATGTCGGCCCCGGCTCCGGCCACCGCCAAGCCGGGCGCCAAACCAGCTCCGGCCGCCAAACCCGACGAGGCCAAGCCCGCGCCGGAAGGGCTGATCATCCCCTACACGCCCAATTTCAAGGTGGTCGACGGCAAGCTGCAGATCGGCCTCAAGTGCACGCTGAACTGGTATGGCCTGACCTACGATACCACGGTGATCGCGACGGGCGGCTTCGCCAAGTCGGGCGACAAGGTGGAGTTCGTCCCGGAGAAATTCTACCTCGGCTCCTGCCCGATGCATCTGTTGCCCGGTATTTCCGGCGTGATTGCGTCTTACGTCACTTCGAAGGAAAAGGTGCCGGATGAGGTGCGCTCGGCCTGGGCCAAGCTCACCGACGTGGCGATCGAGGGCGGCGCGGTGAAGCTCACCGTGCAATAACCGTGCGTGTTTCAAGCGGTGGAACCCGGCCTCTGGACGGGTTTTGCCTTGGCGCGAACCGGATCAACCCGTCCTGAGGCCGGGTTCCACCTTTCCTCCTTGTGTCGAAGCACCTGAAAAACATCAGCGTCGTGGCCGCGGCGACCGTGGTGTCGCGCGTGCTGGGGTTGGTGCGCGAAATCTGCATCGCCGCCGTTTTCGGCACCAGCGCGTTGAGCTCGGCCTATGTGTCCGCCTTCACGCTGCCGAACCTGTTCCGCCGGCTGCTGGGCGAGGGCGCGCTGACCGCGGCGTTCGTGCCGACGCTGTCGCACGAGCTGGAGCAGCGGCAACGCGCCGCGGCGTTCGCCCTGCTGAGCAAGGTGGCCAGCTGGCTCCTCCTGGTGACGAGCGGCCTGGTCGTGCTGGCGATGCTGGCGATGGCGAACGCGGAGCCGTTGCTGCGGCTGGGCGGCGGGCTTGGGCTGGAGCCCGCCACGGCGGAGCGTCTCCTGCTCGGCGCCGATCTGGCCGTCATCCTTTTTCCCTACATGGTGTTTGTGTGTCTGGCGGCGGCGTTCAGCGCCGCCTGCCAGGTGCTCGGGCGCTTCGCCGAGCCGGCGCTGTCGCCCATCTGGCTCAATCTCGTCATCATCGGGGTGCTCGGCCTCGGCGGCTGGTGGGCCCTGGGCGATGCGGCGCGGATGAACCTGCTTTGCGCCGGCGTGCTGGTGGGCGGTTTTCTGCAGATGGCCGTGCCGGCGGGCGTGCTCTGGTCGGAAGGCTGGCGACCGCGTTTTGACCTGCGGCCCGACGACCGGGTGCGCGAGATCATCCGGCTCATGGGGCCGACGGTCATCGGCTCGGCCATCTACCTCATCAACCTCTCGATCTCGCGGTTCATCGGGCTGTCGCTCAACGACAGCGCCGCGCAGGTGCTGAACCTGTCCACCCGCGTGATGGAGCTGCCCATCGGGGTGTTCGCGGCGGCGATCGCGACCGTGGTGTTCCCGCTCATCGCCCGTCATGCGGCGAAGGCGGATTGGACGGCGCTGGCCGCCGACTACCACAAGGGCTTGCGGATGGTGATGATCATCAATGTGCCCGCGGCGCTCGGCCTGGCGCTGTTGAGCGAGCCGATCACGCGGCTGCTGTTCCAGCGCGGTGCGTTTCAGGCCGGCGACACGGTGCTGATGACGCCGGTCCTCGCGGTCTACGCCCTCGGCCTGCCTTTCCTGTCGTTCACCACCCTGGCCCTGCGCGGCTTCTACGCGCTGAAGGACACGGCGACGCCGGTGCGGGCAGCGGCCCTGAGCTTTGTGGTCAACATCGTGTTGAGCGTGGTGCTGATGGACTGGCTGTCCACCATCGGCCTCGCGATCGCGAGCAACCTCGCGGTGCTGGCGCAGGCTTGGTTCCTTCAGACCCGGCTGACGCGCAAGCAGGGCGGGCTCGGTTTCGCCGCGTTGCTGCCGAGTCTGGGAAAGATCCTCGCGGCCAGTCTGCTGATGGGCGCGGTGGTCTGGGCTGGGGTCCTGGGCCTTGGTCTGCTGTCCCTGCCGAGGATGATGCGTGATTTGATCACCGTGGCGGGACTCATCCCGGCGGCCTGCGCTGTTTATGGGGTGTTGTTGTGGATGCTGAAGATCGAGGGGAGGGAAGAAATCGCGGTGCTGGCCGGCCGGTTGCGGGCGAAGTTGAGGCCGGCGCCGGGTGGCGGAGCCTGAGCCAGAAAAGGTAGGGGCGTCGCTTGGCGACGCCCGCGCATGCGCAGGCCGCAAGAAATTCTCGGGCGTCGTCAAGCGACGCCCCTACTACAGCTTATCGGCTTCGTCGCCTACACGGTGACGGCGGGGGCGGTGACCCGCTCCAGCATGGCCCGAAGCACCAGTTGCGCGGCGGTGTCGGGCTGGATGTGCTCCGTATTGAGGACCATGTCGTAGGCGTGCGGGTCGTTGATGTCCTGCTCGAAGTTCGATTGCACGTAGCGGCGACGGGCGTTGTCGGTCTCCTGGAGGATCCGGGTGGCGGTTTCCCGGTCGCAGCCCTGCTGCTCTTGCAGGCGCTTTACGCGCAGGCCCAACGGCGCGACGAGGCGGAGGTGAAAACCGCCGGGCAGATTGCCGGTGATGATGTGGGCGGCGCGGCCCGCGAAAATGACGCGGCCCATCTGCGCGAACTGACGGATGGCCTCGTTCACGCGCTGCTCCAACTCCCACAGCGGCGGGTGCAGGCCGACGATTTCGCCGATCATGCCCTTGATGTCGGAGATCCGGTCCTCGGGCAGGAAGTCGGCGAGTTGTTCCGGCAGGTTGTTCGTCGTCAGCGCGCGGGTGAGCAGATCCTTGTCGAGGAACATCCAGCTCCGGCCTTCCTCGCCGAGCTGCGCATCGAGCAGCGGCACGAGGTGCAGGCCCAGCGTGGTGGCTCCGGCGCAGGCTTCGCGGGAGATGGTCAGGAAAGGCCGGGTGGGCGGGCTGAACGGCGTCGCGGATCCAGCCCCGGGGGCCTTGTTCCTGGTGTTGAAGATCGTGATTCCATGATCGAGGTAGGTATGCGGAGTCATGGCAGGAGGGAGTTGCAGGGTTGCTGGATCCGATCGGCTGGAGGCGGCCGGTCGCGAAGGGAGCCCGGGGATAACCCGGCTCCCTCACTGGGAAGGATACCCGTCGGCGGGAAGATGTGCCACCGGAATTGCTGCGCATTTTTTGCCGTGGCGTGTGGCGACGTGAGCTGCTGAAGGCCCGGAGTTGCGAATGGTCACGACCGGCGTATTGCTGTCGGCATGTCCCACTCACCCGAGATCCTGCACAACGCCGCCGCCCATCGCTATGAAGTGACCGTGGACGGCTATCTGTCCGTCTGCGAATACGAGGTGACCGGTGCCAGAATGATTTTCACACACACCGGTGTGCCGCCGGAGCTGCGCGGTCGGGGTATCGCGGAAAAGCTCGTGCGTGTCGCGCTGGCGGACGCGCGGGCCGCGGGGAAGCGTGTCGTGCCCGCGTGTTCCTACGTCGCGAAGTTCATCGAACGGAACAAAGAGTTTCAGGATCTGCTGGCAGAAGATTGATGGTGGCACCGGCTTCCCGGTTCGACTGCATGATTGCGCCGGAGCCAAACCAACGCGTCCGGAGGCCGCGTTCCACCTTCCGGTCCAACAAAAAACCCGCAGCTTGTGGCTGCGGGTCGGATGGAAGGGGAGAGAGGTCAGGCTTTCTGAACGAGGCCGGCCTTGATGGCCTTGACCGAGACCCACATGCGCTTGGTGCCGCCGTTGGGGAGCTTGACCTTGATCCACTGCAGGTTCGGGCGGAACTTGCGGGTGGTCAGACTGGTTACGTGCGTGCCGATGCCGCCGCTCTTCTTGGACTGACCCTTACGGTTGATGGACTTGCCCATTGTGGGGCGTTTTCCGGTGATAGCGCAAATTCGTGCCATGGTGTTTCTTGAGTTAAAGGGTCGTGAGTAAAGGACGGCTCCAACGCTTAGCAAGGGAAATTTGGAATTCCCGCCACGGACCGGTCTTACCTGCGTAAAGCATGCAACGCCTGAAACTTCTGCCCCATGTTGGCCGGGTGGAGCAACTGCATGAGCATGCGTTTCCGCGGGCTGAAACTGCCGGCCTCGGCCGCGGTGATGGCCGCCAGCTCATCGGCCGCGTGGTGCATGAAGAACGCCTCCTGGGACTCGACCATCGGCTCTCCGAAGCCGGCCCGCACGAGTCCATCCTCCAGCCAGTCCCAGCAGATGTGGCAGGTGATGTCCTGTTTGCCGGGGCGGTTGAGGAGATCGTTGCCCATCTTCTGCCGGTAATAGGTGCGGCCCGAGCCGGCGGGCATGTTTTCCGCCAGTTCCGGCCAGTGGCGGCCGTAATCGAAGGCGAGGAACAGGCCGGTCCATTTCGGGTTGGTGAGCCGATCCAAAAGCGGGGCGGTGCGCAGAGGCAGGTCGATGTGGTAATTCTCCTCCGAGGTCTTGGGCAGCCGGTCGGCCCAGGCGGCGAGTTCCGGGGTGAATTCCGGCAGCTCGACCTCGCGTAGATGGCGGCCGTGGAGCGCCACCCCCAGCTCGCGCCAACGGCCTTGGCGCCAGACGACCCGGGTGAAGGGTTGGGCGTCGAACAGCTCGTTCGAGAAAACCACGCTTTTTGCCGGGAACACGAAGGGCTGACCGTAGGAAATGGTCTGATAGGCGGCGAAGGGATGGGGAAGGTCGCGCAGAATGCCGGCCCCGGGCTCGGCGGCGACCTCGACGAAGGTGTAGTCCCGGAGCACGGCGGACTCGAGGAGCTTGGCGGTGGCGGCGATGACGAGTTCGCCGAAGACGGGGCTGAACGTCGTCGCGGTGAAGAAATCAGCCTTCTCGTCCCGGCCGACCCGCTTGAAATCCCGGGTGTAGTAACCCGCCGTCGGGTGATACATCGCCAGTTCCATGTAGCGCGCAAAACCGACCCCGGAGGCCGCATTTGGCTCTGCGCCGAAGATTTCAAAAAAGTCTGAGGAGGAACCCATTTGCCAAGCCAAGCATTTGCGGCCACTGAAAGCCATGCTCAAAAGGTTTTTCGTCATCGCGGCCGCCATTCTCGCCGGCTACGGCCTGGCGCAGTTCGCGGCCCGTTCCGGCGCGCCCAGCTGGTGGCCGGATCGCGCGAGGGACCGCAATGTGAAGTATTTCCGCGAGGTGATGCAGGTGGTGAACCAGAACTACGTCGGGGATGCTCCCGTCGGCTACGACGACCTCACGCGGTCCGCGCTGGCCGGCATGGTCGGCTCGCTGGATCCCCATTCGCAGTTCCTTTATGCCGACGAGTTCCAGGATACCGAGGACGAGCTGACCAACGCCTTCGGCGGCGTGGGCATCCAGGTCGAGCAACGCGACGGCCATATTGTCGTCATCACTCCCATCGCCGGCACCCCGGCCGAGCGCGCCGGACTGCGCCGCGGCGACCGGCTGGTCAGGATTGACGGCAAGACCCTGGAAAGCCCGACCATCGAGAAGACCATCCGGCTCGTGCGGGGCGAGCCCGACACGATGGTGACGCTGACCGTTTTCCGCCCCGGTCAGAACCGGACCATCGACTACCAGCTCAAGCGCGAGCGCATCCGACTCGAGAGCGTCCGCAACGCGGCGCTGCTCGGCGGCGGCATCGGCTACGTGCAGATCACGCAGTTCAGCGAGCGCACGGGCGACGAGTTCAAATCGGCGCTGAAGGAGCTGGAGCGACAGGGGCTGCGCGCGCTGATCATCGACCTGCGGGACAACCCCGGCGGTCTGCTCGACGCAGCCATCGAGGTGTGCGAGCAGTTCTTCAGGCGGGACGAGCTCATCGCCTACACGCAGGGACGCACGCCGGAGTCACGGGAGGATTACCTGGCCAGCGGCGGGAACGGCGGGCGCGCCCATCCCATCGCCATCCTCGTCAACGGGGGCACGGCCAGCGCGGCGGAGATCGTTGCCGGGGCGATGAAGGACACCAGGCGCGCGGTGATCGTGGGCGAAAAGACCTTCGGCAAGGGTTCCGTGCAAAGCGTGATGGAACTGCAGAACGGCGAAGGCATGCGGCTCACCACCGCGCGCTACTACACGCCGAGCGGCATCACCATCCACGAGAAGGGCATCCAGCCGCAGGTGGAGATCGAGATTTCCGCGGATGACGAGTCGAAGGTGCGGCTGCAGCAGGCCCGGACCGATCTGCTGAATCCGGCGGAATTCAACGAACGCTTCGGTTTCGAACGCATAGCCGACGTCCAGCTCGACGCGGCTGAGGAGGTGCTGACCGGCGTGCTGGCGGCGAAGGGGAAATGAAGACCGGGATCGCAGCCTTTCCATGGAGGCGGGGTGCCCTCACCCCGCGGGATGGTGCGAACGCAAGCCAGGCCTCGCGGGGTGAGGGCACCCCGCCTCCAAAAGGGATCCACCCATGATCCTCGCCCTCGAAAGTTCCTGCGACGAGACGGCGGTGGCGGTCTTTGATCCGGCGCACGGGCTGACCGGCGAGTGGGTGCACAGCCAGATTGCGCTGCACGAGGCCTATGGCGGCGTCGTGCCCGACCTCGCCAGCCGCGCCCATCTCACTCATTTCGCCCCGCTGCTGCAACGGGCGCTGGGCACGGTGTCGGCCGAAAGGATCGCCAGGATCGCCGTGACCAACGGTCCGGGGCTGGCCGCCTGCCTGGCGATGGGGCTGGCCACCGCCAAGAGCCTCGGACTGGCGTGGCGCGTGCCGGTCGTCGGAGTCAACCATCTGCGCGCGCACGCGTTCTCGCCCTTCATCGCTTTGCACGCGGCGGCACCGGCTGAATTTGACGCGGAGTTTGCCAAGCTGCTGCCGCATCTGGGCCTGCTCGTGTCAGGCGGCAACACCGCGCTGTTTTCCATCGATGAGTCGCGGCGCATCCGGTTGCTGGCCTCGACGATGGACGACGCGGCGGGCGAGGCGCTCGACAAGGGGGCCAAGCTGATGGGGCTGGGTTATCCGGGCGGGCCGCAGGTCGAGAAGCTGGCGGCGACGGGCAATGCATCGGCCTTCGAGTTCCCCAAGGCGGTCGCGCAACGTTCCTCGCTGGAGTTCAGTTTCTCGGGCCTGAAGACGAGCCTGCGTTACCAGCTGGAGAAAATGTCCCCGGCGGACATCGAGCGGCGCAAGGCCGACCTTTGCGCGAGCTACCAGGCCGCGGTGTTCAACGCGCTGGTGAGGAAATCCAGGCTGGCGCTCGAACGGGAAGTCTATCGCAGCTTTGGCCTGTCCGGCGGAGTGGCGAACAACCAGACCCTGCAGGCCGAGCTAGAGAAGGTGGCGAAGGCCCAAAACATTCCCTTCTTCCGCGCCCAGACGCAGCACACCGGGGACAACGCCGGCATGATCGCTTTCGCCGCGTGGGCCGAGCGCGAGACCGGCGGGGTGAACGATGCCGGGCTCGGCCTGGAGATCGCGCCGAGCCTGCCGCTGGCGGCGGAGTAGGGCCGGTCTTTGACCGGTCCAAATGAGTGGGCGTATCCGTCCAGGCCGGCCAGCGACCGGCCCTGCGCCAAGTCATCGCCGGAGCAGCTTGCGGCGGCGGATGCCCAGACCCAGTGCGCCGGCGCCGAGGATGGCGGCGTAGGTCGACGGCTCGGGCACGGCAGTGACGGCGAAGTTGTCGAAGTAAGCCTGGCCGGTGCTAATGTCGACATAGGCGGAGGAGCCAATCAGAACAAGTGTGAATGTATCACTCGGGCCCATGCCCCAGTTATAGGTGCCGGAGCCGATATTATCCGAAGCCAGCAGGTTCCATACATAGCCACCGGCGGCGCCATCGGCGTCATAGAAAGTCGAAATGACCTTGGTTGTGCTGTCGAAGGCGATGGCCAGGGCGGCGTCGGTTGTGGCGTTGGTGACGTAGACGGGAGACGGGTTACTGTTCACTCCAAGATAATAGGCATTCATCGTATTCTCGAAACCGCTCACGGTGCCTGCGCCATAATACCGGTCGATTGCCACGGTGACCATGTCCATGTTTGTGCCTGTGCCGGGAACGTCGGCGGAATTGGCGGCGGAAAAATTCAGATTGACCCACTGCCCGGCGAGGAGGCCGCCATTCGCCAGGTGGACATCAACCTGTGCCGCCCAGTCGCTGGTGTAAGGTGCGTTGCCCAGGGTCCAGGCTGTGTAGGCTTGGTCGGTCGTGAGGGCCGATTTGTATTCCAGCACCCCGCTGTTGAGCGCGAGTGATCCGCCACCCGCGCCGGCGGGGACGGACCAATTGGTCAGATTCGTGAAGTCGCTCGTGCCCGCAAATTGGGCGGAGGCCGAGACAGACAGACATAGGGAGACGCACAGGGCGGGGAGGAGACGCGATTTCATGTAGGGGTGACCAACAATCGACGGATGACGGAGATGCGTGTCGCGAGTGCGTGCTGCGCGGATTATATACCCGAATTCCGATTTCGAGCCGGCATGCCTCCGTTTAGTAGTATCCGTATCCCGCCGGATAAGAATGATCGTCGGGCGGGCAATGCGGGCAGTTTCCCCGCTGAGCAAACGAACAGGATTCCGGCAGGTGCGTTTGTCCCTACGCCCCGGGTCGCTGAGGACAACAGGCACTACCGCTTCAGCTTTTCCCGCAGATACGGCGCCGTCGGACTTTTCTTTTCCTTCAACAGCCCGGCGAGCGGGCCCTGATACATGATCTCGCCGCCGGTGGGGCCGCCGTTCGGCCCGAGTTCGACGATGTAGTCGGCCTCGGCGAGCAGGTCGAGATGGTGCTCGATGACGACGACGGTGTGGCCCTGGTCGACGAGGCTGTGCAGGACCTTGATGAGTTTCTCGCAATCGCTCAGATGAAGGCCGATGGTCGGTTCCTCCAGGAGGTAGAGATTGCGCACCGCGATGTTGTGCGAGCGCTCCTTGTAGGTCTGCAGGCCCTTGGTGAGCTCAGTGACGAGCTTGAGGCGCTGCGCCTCGCCGCCGGAGAGCGAGGGACTGCTTTGGCCGAGCGTGAGGTAACCGAGACCGCAATCGACCATCAGTTTGCAGACCTGCGACAGCTGCGAGTGGAAGTCGAAGAACACGGCCGCCTCGTCGAAGGAGAGCTGCAGCACCTGGCCGATGGTTTTGTCCTTCCAGGCGATGTCGGCTAGTTCGGGACCGTAGCGCAGACCGCCGCAGGCGTCGCACGGCAGGTAGGAGTCGGGCATGAAGGCCATTTCGAACTTGATGCGGCCGGCTCCGGAGCAGGTCTCGCAGCGGCCGCCGGCGGTGTTGAACGAGAAACGGCTGGCGGTGTAGCCGCGCATCTTGGCCTCGGGGAGAGAGGCGAAGAACTGGCGGATGAGATCGAAGATGCCGAGATAGGTGGCCGGCGTGGAGCGCGGCGTCTTGCCGATGGGGGACTGGTCGACCTCGACAACGGTGCGGAAGTGGTTTGCGCCGGAGAGGGCGACGAAGGGCTCGGAACTGGAGCGCGGGCGACCCCGCCCGCGGTCATCCTTGCGCGGCGGGGTCGCCGCGCCTCCAGAGTCGGATTCGAACTTGGCGAGTTTGACGAAGTCTTTGCCGGAGAGTTTGGCCTTTTTTGCCTTGATCGCGGCTGCAACCGCCGGATGCAGGATGTCGCGGAAGAGCGTGGATTTGCCGGCACCGCTCGGGCCGCAGACCATGGTGAGACGTCCGTGCGGCAGGCGGAGGGTTTGGTCGCGGAGATTGCGGTAGGTGACGCCGGTGAGTTCCAACCAGTTGGTCTCTTGTCGGGGCGTCCCTTGCGGACGCCCGCGGGCGGCGTCAAGCGCCGCCCCTACGTTCCGATACGATCCGCGGAGCGGGTGCGCGATCCCCTTGGCGAGGAAGAGTCCGGTCAGGGAGGAGGCGTTCTGCTTGATGCCGGCGGGGCTCTCGTTGGCCAGCACGTTGCCGCCGTGGATACCGGCGCCGGGGCCGAGATCGATGATGCGGTCGGCCCGGGCCATGACGACGTCGTCGTGCTCGACGACGAGGACCGTGTTGCCCTTGTCGCGCAGGCCGAGAAGCGTGTCGATCAGCCGGTCGTTATCGCGGGCGTGGAGGCCGATGGACGGCTCGTCGAGGACGTAGAGGACGCCGGAGAGGTTCGAGCCGAGTTGCGCGGCCAGCCGGATGCGCTGGGCCTCGCCACCGGAGAGGGTCTCGGTGGGGCGGTCGAGCTGCAGGTAGTCGAGGCCGACCTGGCCGAGGAAGCGCAGCCGCTCCTCGATCTGCGGGATGATGTCCTGCGTGATGAGTTTTCCGCGCGCGTCGAGCTGGAGGCTGCGCAGCGTGCGGAGCAGATCCGCGGGCATGAGGCGGCCGAGCTCGGGGAGGGAGAGGGAGGATTTGGAATCTGAGATCTGAGATTTGAGATTCCCGCGAAGCGGGAGCCGGACGGCGCGGGCGATGCGGTTGAGGCGGTCGCCGTGGCAGGTGGGGCAGAGCTTGCCGTGCGATGCGGGATCGTCGGGATCGAAGGCGCGCAGGGCGTCGACGACCTCGTCGGAGCGCTCCTCGTCCTCGTCCGGCTTCAACATCCAATCGTAGATGCGGCCGTGGCCGCGGCAGGTGGGGCACCAGCCTTTGGGGGAGTTGAACGAGAAATACTTCGGATCGAGTTCGGGGAAGGACTCGCCGCTCTCGATGTCGGTGCGCGTGGTGGAGAACCAGGAAAGGATCTCGCCGGCGGGGGTGAGGAGGAAGCAGGCACCTTTCCCGAGCTTGAGGGCGGTGGCCAAGACATCCGCCACACCCCGGCGCTGCGCGCCACCCCTCTCCAGAGGGGACTTAAGATCAGCCACGACGACCTCGATGTCGTGCTCCTTGTAGCGGTCGAGTTTCTGGAAGGTTTCAACCTTCAGCAGGCGGCCGTCGGCGCGCATCAGCTCGTAGCCTTGTTTGCCGATCCACTTCGCGATGGGTTCGTGGTGGCCCTTGCGGCTGCGGATGAGCGGGGCACAGAGATAAAGGTGTTTTGCCTTTCTCGCCTTCGGAGTGGCGAGGATCTGGTCGAGCAGGCGGCGGAGCTGGGCGGGGGAGAGCGGCGTGACGGGCCGGCCGGTCTCGGGGTGGTGCTGGATGCCGAGCTTGGCGTAGAGGAGGCGCAGGTATTGGGCGACTTCGGTGATGGTGGCGACGGTGGACTTGCGGGAGCCGCGGGTGACGCGCTGTTCGATGGCGACGGTCGGCGGGATGCCGCTGAGCCGGTCGATGTCGGGGCGCGGCAGCTGCTCGACGAACTGCCGGGCGTAGGGCGACATGGACTCCATGAAGCGCCGCTGGCCTTCGGCAAAGATGATGTCGAAGGCCAGGGTGGACTTGCCCGAGCCGGAAACCCCCGTGACGACCGAGAGCTGCCGGTGGGGAATAGAGAGGGAGATGTTCTTGAGGTTGTTCTCGCGGGCGCCGAGCACGGTGAGGCAAGAGGGCTGAACGCTGAGCGCTGAAGGCTGAGCGCCATACGGTGCGGCCTCCTCGGCGGCCGCCAAGGAAAGTTTGTCATCTATTATATGACAAACATTCAGGGCGTCGCGGAGGAAAGGCGAGGTGGCGGTGTTGGCGCGGGCGATGGCCTCGGGCGGACCTTCGGCGACGATTTTGCCGCCGTCTGCGCCGGCTTCGGGACCAACTTCCAGGATCCAGTCGGCGGACTTGAGGACGTCGAGGTTGTGCTCGATGACGATGATGCTGTGCCCGCGGTCGACGATGCGCTGGAGCACCTCGAGCAGACGCTTCACGTCATGGCGGTGCAGGCCGGTGGTGGGTTCATCTAGGAGGAGCAGGGCGCGCGCCGGCTCTTCGGTAGGTCGGGGTTTATCCCCGACATCGGGAGTTGATGTCGGGCGTAAAGCCCGACCTACATCGGATTCATCGGTGAAGTCGGCGAGGTAGCGGACGAGTTTTAGGCGCTGGGATTCGCCGCCGGAAAGGGTGTTGAGGGGCTGGCCGAGGGGCAGGTAGCCGAGGCCGACCTCGTCGAGCGCGGCGAGACGGCGGTGGATCTCGTCGTGGCCGGCGAAGAGTTTCAGCGCGTCGGTGACGTTCATCGCCAGCAGGTCGGCGATGGATTGGCCGCTCCAGGTGATCGCCAGCACCTCGGGCTTGAAGCGCTTGCCGTCGCAGATGGGGCAGGGGACGAAGACGTCGGAGAGGAACTGCATCTCGACGCGCTCGCTGCCGAGGCCCTGGCAGTTGTCGCAGCGGCCGTCGCCGCTGTTGAAGGAGAAGCTGGACGGACTGAAGCCCGCCTCCTGCGCCGCGGGCACGGTGGCGTAGAGTTCGCGGATGAGTTCCCAAGCCTCGCAGTAGAGCGCGGGATTTGAGCGCGGCGTGCGGCTGAGCGGTGACTGGTCGACGATCACCACCTCGGAGAAGGCGAGGTCGGATTTGATGGCTTCGATCTCGGCCGGATCCTCGGTCATCAGGTTGCGCTGGGTGAGCAGGCCCTGGCCGATGACATTGTCGAGGAGGGTGGATTTGCCCGATCCGGAGACGCCACTCAAACAAACCAAACGCTGCAGGGGCAGGGCGAAGGAGAGGTTCCGGATGTTGTGCTTCGAGGCATTGGTGAACCGGAGCCATTTCGTTGGCCTCGCAGGAGCTCGGCCCTCCACGGGGCGACGCGCAGCGGGGGTTTCAATTTGCTGCCGGCCGGAGAAGTAGGCGCCGGTGATGCTGCGCGGCGAGGCGAGCATGCCGCCGACCGTGCCTTGGAAGACGATCTCGCCGCCGCGGATACCTGGCTCGGGGCCGACCTCGACGACGTGGTCGGCGGCGCGGATCATGGCCTCGTCGTGTTCGACCACGACCACGGTGTTGCCGGCATCGGTCAGCGTGCGGATGATGCCGAGCAGACGATCGATATCGCGCGGGTGCAGGCCGACGGACGGCTCGTCGAGGACGAAGAGCGTGTCGACGAGCGAGGTGCCGAGGCAGGAAGTGAGGTTGACGCGCTGGACCTCGCCGCCGGAGAGGGTGCGCGAGGTGCGGTCGAGGGTCAGGTAGCCGAGGCCGACCTGTTGGAGGTAACGGAGGCGGGTGACGATGGAGTCGTGGGCGAGGTCGCGTTGGTGGAATGACGCTGCATTCTCGCGGGGTGGGGGCACCCCGCCCACATCAGACTGCACCAAGGCCAGCAGTTCGCTGATGGGCAGTTGGTAGAGCTGGGGCAGGGTGTAGCCGCGCCATTTCCAGCAGAGGGCATCGGGCTGGAGGCGCGCGCCGTGGCAATCGGGACAGGAGTTGTAGGCCCGGTAGCGCGAGAGGAAGACCCGCACGTGCATCTTGTAGGTCGTCTTCTCGAGGTAGCGGAAGAAGCCCTTCAGCCCATACCAGTATTTCGGCCACTGGTTGGTCTCGCCATCGTAGCCGGGCGAGCCGTCGAGCACGAAGGCCTTCTGCTCCGGGGTGAGCGTGGCGAAAGGCACGTTGACCGGCAGGCCGACCTTCTTGGCGAATTGGATGAGATCCTTCTTGGATTCGCCGTAGATCTCGCCTTCCCACGGGCGGATGGCGCCGTCGGCGATCGACAGCGAGTGGTCGGGGATGGCGAGGCGGTAGTCGATGTCGATGACGCGGCCGAATCCGCGGCACTTCGGGCAGGCGCCGATCGGAGAATTGAAGGAGAACAGGCCCGGCGAGGCGGGACGGAAGGTGCGGCCGGTTTTGGGCGAATGCAGGCCGCGGGAATAGTGGCCGGCGGCGCTAAATTTCAGATCTGAGATTTCAGATTTGAGAGGGGCGAACAGGAACACTTCGCCTTTGCCGAAGTGAAGGGCGGCCTCGGTGGCCTCGAGGAAACGCGACTTGTTGTCCGCGGAGATTAGCAGGCGGTCCTGGATGACCTGGACGAACGTCCAACGTTCAACGTCCAACTTTGAACGCTCAACTTTCGAGCCGGCGGAAAGAACCGCCAGCAGTTCGTCGACCTTGTGCAAGACCAGCGGGTGGTCGGTGTCCTTGGACGTTGGACGTTGTTTGTTGGACGTTGGATGTTGCGCAGGCGCCAGCACGCGCGTGTAGCCCTGGCCCTTGATGCTGGTGAGCACCTCCGCCCACTTGAGGTTGTCGGGCTTGGTGACGCGAAAACAGAGCAGGAGCGTCGCCGCGGGCTGGGCGGCATGCGTCTTGGCCCAGATCGTCGCGGGGGTGTCGTCCTCGACCTTTTCGCCGGTGACGGGATCGAAGCATTCGGCGACGTGGCTGAACCAGACTTTCGCGAAGTCGGTCAGCTCGGTCATGGTGCCGACGGTGGAGCGGGAGGTCTTGACCGTGTTGGATTGCTCGATGGCGATGGACGGACGGATGTTCTCGATCGAGTCGACGCGGGGCTTGTCGAGCAGGTCGAGGAACTGGCGGGTGTAGGCGCTGAAGGTCTCGACGTAGCGCCGCTGGCCCTCGGCGTGGAGGGTGTCGAACACCAGCGAGGACTTGCCGGCGCCGCTCAGGCCGGTGACGACGATGAATTTGCCCAGCGGCAGATCGAGGTCGAAGCCCTTGAGGTTGTTCTGGCGGACGCCGCGCAGGCGAATGGTCTCGGGGACGGAAGTGGTCGGCACGGGAGGCACTGAATGATGACGAATCAGCGGAACGCAAACCAGCTCACGGATCAACCCGAGTCTGCTGACATAAGGGTGTCAGGAGGAGGCCCAATGGTGGAACGCGGCCTCCGTCCTTCGCCAAGCCTTCGGACGGCAGGCCGGACGCGTTTTTCCGATATGAGCATCCTGAAACGTGTCCGGAGGCCACGTTCCACCCTCCGGCGCTTTACGAGCGTCCACGCACGGGCCCCTACTTCGTCAGCTCCCTGAACAGGTTCAGGTGGGCCTGCATCTGGCGTTCCGGGATGAAGTTCGCCTGGGCGTGTTCGCGGCCTTGCTGGGAGAAGCGGCGTCGTTCCGCCGGCTGGCGCATGAGCCGGTCGAGCGCCGCGACGAAGCCGGCCTGGTCGTGATTGGGGATGAGGCAACCCGAGCGACCGGGGGCAAAGCATTCGCCGACGCCGACTACGTCGTAGGCCACGGCAGGCAGGCCGTGCAGCTGGGCCTCGATGAGGAAATTCGAGAGCGATTCGCTCTGCGAGGCCAGCACGGCGAGGTCGGCCGCGAGGTAGAGCGGGGAGGGATCGGTGGTGTAGCCGAGGAACTTCACGCGGGCGCCGAGACCGAGATCGTGGGCGGTGCGCTCGCATTTCTTGCGCGCCGGGCCGTCGCCGGCGAGCCAGAGCTGCCAGTCGAGGTAGCCCGGCAGGCGGGCGCAGAGCTCGATGAGTTCGCGCTGGTTTTTCTCCGGCCGGAACATGGCGACGTTGAGCAGCACCACGGTGGTCGGATTGGCGCCGTGGTAGCGACGCAGGGCGTTGTTGCGCGAGGCGGTTTCGTCGGTGAAGCGCAGCAGGGAATTATGGATGACCGTGACCTTGTGCGACGGGATGTCGTAGACGTCGGTCAGCACGCGCTTGGCGACGTGGCTGTTGGCGATGACATGCCGGCAGAGCCGCAGGGAGCGCACGAAGAGCCAGGGGAGGAGCTTGCCCGTGCGCATGGTGCAGATGACCGCGGCCTTGGGCAGCCGGCGTTGGATGAAGCCGGCGTAGCAGTTCGCCATGCGGCCCATGCAGAGGACGAGGTCGGGTGCGGCCTCCTCGGCGGCCTTCAACAGGCCCGGGGCGAACCAATCGAGGCGGGTGTCGAACGGCTGCAACGAGCGGAAGGCGAAGGGCTGCTGTTCGCCGTCGATCTCCAGCACGCCGCGCGGCCGGAAGGTGAGCAGGGTGACTTCGTGCCCGGCCTTGGCGAAGGTCGTGGCCATGAAGACGGACTGGCGCTCGGTGCCGCCGCTGCGAAGGTAGTCTTGGACGATGAGAATTTTCATTGCTCCGCGAAAGGCCGCGGCAAGGGTAGCAGCATCATTCAATGAACAACGCGTTCGTCAACCTGCTGGTGCGGTGGCTGGTGCTGGCCGTCGGCGTGATCCTGAGCACCAAGCTGGTGCCCGGTATCAGCTGCAGCGACGGCCCGACCCTCCTGGTCGTGGTGGTGCTGTTGAGCCTGTTCAACGCCGTGCTGAAGCCGCTGCTCATGCTCTTCACGCTGCCGTTTATCATCTTCACGATGGGGATCGGCATCTGGCTCATCAATTCGCTCCTCTTCTACGGGGTCGGCCGCCTGGTCGACGGTTTCCATGTGGCCGGTTTCGGCTCGGCCATGTTCGGGGCGCTCATCGTCAGCATCACCAGCATGGTGATGAACCGGTTGCTGAGCCCGCCCAAGCCGCCTGCGCCTCCGTCCCGGCCGGGCAAACGGGATGATGTGATCGATATCTAAAGAGAAACCTGAAAGCTGAGACCTGAAACCTGAGGGGTAAAGCAACCGGTCTATCCCTTTTGTCATCGCGAGCCCTGCGCAGGAGGGCGTGGCGATCCATGCGCTGGATTGCTTCGTCGCTCCGCTCCTCGCAATGACAGGCTTTTGTTCATGAGTATGCTCTATGCAAGCCCCTCCCGCTTGCTGTTGGTCTCAGGATGATAGCGAATGAGGGGTTAAAGGGTTCGCCCAGTTTCAATTTGACGCGACCGCACCCCGCGGCGACGTTGCCCGCTCACAAACAAAACCTATGGCAGACGATATCTACGACTTGGTGATCATTGGCGGCGGTCCGGCCGGTTATGTCGGAGCGATCCGCGCCGGGCAACTGGGCAAGAAGGTGGCGGTCATTGAGATGGAACGCGCCGGCGGCACCTGCCTCAACTGGGGCTGCATCCCGACCAAGGCCCTGCTAAAGAGCGCCGAGCTTTACCGCACCATCCAGAAGGCCGAGAACTATGGTCTGAGCGTCACGGGTGCGTCGTTTGATTTCGCCAAGGTTGTCGAGCGCTCGCGCGGTGTTGCGGCCCAGATGGCCAAGGGCGTCGAATTTCTCTTCAAGAAGAACAAGGTCGACTACTTCGTCGGCAAGGGCTCCGTCACGATCCCCGGCATGGTCGAAATCACCGCCGGCGAGCACAAAGGGAAGTTCCTGCGCACGAAAAACGTTCTCCTGTGCACCGGCCAGAAGCCGAAGGCGCTGCCCGGCCTCCCGGTCGACGGCATGCGCGTGATGACCTCTCGCGAGGCCCTTGCCGCGAAGTCCGCCCCGAAGACCCTCGCGATCATCGGCGCCGGCGCCATCGGCGTGGAGTTTGCGTATTTCTTCAACGCCTTCGGCACGAAGGTCACGCTCATCGAGATGCTGCCGCAGGTGCTGCCCGTCGAGGACGAGGACGTGGCCAAGGTGCTTGAGCGCAGTTTCACCAAGCAGGGCATCACCGTCCACACCGGCACGAAGAGCGAAAACATCCGCGTCGGCGAAAAGAGCGTGAAGCTCGACCTCGTGAAGGACGGCGCCAAGACCGAGATCGAGGTCGAGACCGTCCTCGTGGCCATCGGTATCACGGCCAACCTCGAGGGTCTGACATCCGCGAAGGTGAAGCTCGAACTCGACCGCGGTTTCGTGAAGGTCGACGCCAACTACCAGACCAGCACGCCGGGCGTTTACGCCGCCGGCGACATCCAGGGCCCGCCGTGGCTCGCGCACGTCGCCTCGTTCCGCGCCATCCAGGCGGTCGAGGGCATGTTCGGCCACAGCAAGCCGAAGCAGGTCGGCAATTTCCCCGGTTGCACCTACTGCCAGCCGCAGGTCGCCAGCACGGGCGTGACCGAGAGGCAGGCCAAGGAAAAGAAACTCGACTACAAGGTCGGCAAGTTCCCGTTCACCGCCGTCGGCAAGGCCGTCGCATCGGGCGACACCGAGGGCTTCGTCAAGGTCATCGCCGACGCCAAGACTGGCGAGATCTACGGCGTGCACATCATCGGCAACGAGGCGACCGAACTGATCGCCGAGTATGGTCTGGCGATGAATCTCGAGGCGACGATCGACGAGATCCACCACACGATCCACGCGCATCCGACGCTATCGGAAGCGCTGGGCGAAGCCGCGCTGGCGACGTCGGGGCAGGCGATTCATATCTGAGCTTCGGCGGCGAGGATTTGAAAGTGGCACCGGCTTCCAGCCGGTGGATCTCTGCGGCTGGAAGCCGCAGCCACGGGGCGTTCAAAGGCCGGTTGGCGCCGGCTTCGGGTCCAGGTTTGCCTGCAGGTCCTCGTCGGTGACCGTCGAGGCGACTCCGCCAGCGGGGATTTCCACCTGCGCGATCCAGAGGATGGCGTTGAGCACGACCTTGCGCTGGTCGTCGCTTTTCCAATTGAGGTGAAAATGGCCGCCGGTGAAGCCGAAGCCGCGTCCGCCGTCCGGGCGCTCAGCGAGCCACATGACGGTTTGCGGCGTGCCCAGCGCGACGGCGGCGCGGACGCCCGGATTGCCCTCGTGCGGGCCGTCGTGCCGGCTCATCGTCCGGGCGGGCGGCACGGTGGCGAGCACCGGGGTGATGCCGTGCATTCCGTCGCGGAACCGCATGTTGAAATACCATTCGTCCTTCGTGCCGAAGGGACGAACCCCGCGCGTGACGGCGTGCTCGGGCAAGGCGGTGAAGTCCGCCTGCCAGAGCGGGTTTACCGACCGGTGAATCTCGAAAGCGCCGCCGACCCAGTCGACAAATTCCACCAGCCCCTTTTCGGGCAGAGGTTCAACGGCGTAGTGGATCAGGCCCAGGCCGACGCCCCGTCGCATCAGGCGACCGAGCAAGGCCAGGCGCTCGCCTTGCAGCGCCGGATGACGAGCACCGCCGTCGCTGTAGATGATGACCGCCGCCGCGTTGTGAAAAGCGGCATCGTCATCGACGGTTTGGCCGTCCCGCATGACGGTCGGCCAGTCATTGTCGTAGACCTGGGTGACGATGCCGGGAGTGTCGGCCAGGCATTTCTGCAGCAGAAGCGAACCGGCGCGATGTTCGTGCTGCAAGGGACCGTGGCTGGCCTTGCCCGCGAGGAAGATGATTTTCTTGTCCGCGGCGGAAACGTGTCCGACGACACTGGTGAGGACGGCCAGCAGCAGGATCACTCGGCTCAGTTTCATGGGGAATCCTATTGCAGTGTTTTCCGCAGAAACGCCAGACCGTCCACGGCGATGTTGTCCCGGTGCGGCTCGATCCTGCGCCAGATGGCGGCGGCACGGGCAATCACCTTCACGTCGGGGGTGAACGATTCGATCACGACATCGCCTTCGTAGCCGATGGCCTTGAGCGCCCGGGCGATCCCGGGCCAGTCGGTGTGATCGCCGCCCGGAGTGCCGCGATCGCTGCCGCAGGCGTGGAAGTGCGCGAGTTGCTTTCCGGCCCGGCGGATCGCGGCGCCGAGATCCTTTTCCTCGATGTTCATGTGGAAGCTGTCGAGGTGCAGCTTCATGGCCGGGGAGCCGATGGCGGCGAGCAAGGCGAGGCCCTGGTCGCAGGTGTTCAGGAAATCGGTTTCGAAACGGTTCAACACCTCGATGCAGACCGTCACGCCGCGAATTTCCGCGTGGCGGGCGAGCAACCGGAGGTTTTTGACCACGAGGGTCCATTCGCGTTTTCGCTGCGCAGGCGGCACGGCATCGGCCCTGCCCGTGACGGAGTAGACGGGGCCGATCACCGAGGGGCACCCCATGATGGCCGCCTGGTCGATCACGGCCCGGCAATAGTCCATCGCGGTTTTCTGCTCCGTCGGAGTGCCGCGGAAATCGCGGCCGGGGCCCATGGCGACGCTCACGCTGCCGAGGGCGATGCCGGCTTTGGCGGCGGCGGCCTTCACCTTGAGCGGGTCGATGTGCTGCGGATCCTCAATGGCGATCTCAACCGTGTCGAAGCCCCAGCGGGCGAACCGGCGGAAGAGTCGCGTGTCCCGCGTCCGGAAAGGCGAGGTGTAGAGGAAGGTGTTAAGACCGATCCTCATGGCGGGAGATGAGCGTGCGAGCGGGTCCGGACTGGTTTCGCGTCAGATCAGCGGCGTCTTGCCGGGGATGGCGATCTCGGCGGACGGGACGTCGCCCCAGGCGTAGGCGGGCGGCGTGAGGTCGAGCTTCGAGGCGTTGAGCAGCCACGAATAATTGACCTCGCGGCCCGTGTAGGCCGAGACGCGGCCGAGGATGGCGGTCAGGGTCGATTCGGCGACCTGCCGGCCTTCGTTGAGCGGCTGGCCGGCGCGGATGCTGCGAATCAGGTCGATGTGCTCCTGATCCATGGGATGGATCATCTCGCCGGAGAATTTCCACGGGGACGCACCATCGATCTGGCCCGCGGGGTTGGCCGAGCCACGGGTGCCGACGAGCCGTTCGCCGACGCGGTGGGCGGTCCCGGGCGCCTGCCGGCAGAGACTCTGCACCCGCGCGCCGTTGGCGTATTCGTATTCCACGGAGAAGTGATCCCAGACGTTGCCATACATGGGGTCGGTGCGGCTCTGGCGGCCGCCCATGCCGGTGGCCTTCACCGGCGGGCCGCCGAAGGCCCAGTTCATGATGTCGATGTTGTGGATGTGTTGTTCGACGATGTGGTCGCCGCTGAGCCAGGTGAAGTAGAGCCAGTTGCGCATCTGGTATTCCATCTCGCTCCATTCCGGCTTCCGGCCGCGGTGCCAGAGACCTTCCTGCAGCCAGTAGCACTGGCCGCCGGTCAGATCGCCGATGGCGCCGTCCCGGATGCGGTTCATCGTCTCCAGGTAATCGGCGGCGTGCCGACGTTGCGTGCCTGCGACAAAGGCGAGGTTCTTCTGTTTGGCCAGGTCGGCGAGTTGCATGACCAGCCGGACGCCGGCGGGATCGACGGCCACCGGTTTCTCGGCAAACACATGGAGGCCGGCTTCGAAGGCGGCCTTGAGGTGCAGCGGGCGGAAGTGGGGCGGCGTGACGAGCAGCACCAGGTCGATGCCGGAATTGATGACCTGCTTGTAGGCGTCGAAGCCGGTGAAGCAGCGCTCGGGGGGGACGGCGAATTGGTCGGCCGGCAGGGGCGGGCGGGGAGTATTTCCGCCGGGATTGCCCACCGTGAAGTCCTTCATCGCCATTTCCACCCGGTCGGCAAAGGCGTCGCCGAGTGCGACGAGCTGGACGGAGCGATCAGCGGCGATGCAGTTGCGGACAGCGCCCATGCCTCGGCCGCCGCAGCCGACAAGGCCGATGCGAATGCGATCCGTGCCGGCGGCGAACACCGGGGTGAGCGAGCCCAGCAACGGCAGGGCGGAGAAAGCGGCGCCGGCCTTGATGAACTGACGGCGTGAAACGGAGGGAACGAGGGGCTGATTGGGGGAGGACATAAGGGGAGGGGATTCTGTCAGGGAAACCGGACGAGAATTTGAAGCAAGATCGGGATACCGTGGGACTGTCCTCGTAACAAGGGCCAAAATATCCTCGGAACAGTCGCGGTGATGTCGCATGTCGGGTGCGATCTCCTGCGAGTCGTTTCTTGTGATCACGATACCATCGGCATCGCTATCGAAAATCGCGGGACTGATAATCCCGTCGCCATTTTTCACTCGGGCAGCGAGCGGCCCTTCGTTTCCGGGGCGAACCAGACGATCACCATGCCGAGGGCGTAGACGAGTGTGATCACCGCCCCGGCCCGGGCGTAGCTGCCATCAAAAAATTGCATCAGCGACCCCATCTGCAGGGCGCCGATGGCGGCAAAGATCCGGCCGGCGTTGAAGGCCAGTCCCTGGCCCGTGGCGCGGATCCGGGTGGGAAACAGTTCCGGCAGATACAACGGAAACCAACCGAAGAAGGCGGCCGTGATGGCGCCGACGACGAAGGTCATCACCATGAAGCTCGCACCATACGACGCGATGCCCCGGAACAGCAGCGCACAGGTGAGCAGCGAACCCAGGCAAAGGGTGAAGTAGGTGATTCTGCGTCCGAACCGACCGCCCATCCAGCCGCCGAGCAGGCAGCCCACGACCGCGCCGATGCCGGAGAGGGTGGTCGTCACCGCCTTGGCCGCCGGGACGGTCCCGCCCGTCAGCTGGTCGGCCCACAGTGGCAGCCATTGCACGGAGCCCCAGGTGCCGATCAGGACAATGGCGCAGAAGGCTGTCGCCAGCAGTGTGGCCTTGAGATGGCCGGAGGAGAGCAACTCGCGCAAGGGCTTGCGGTCGGGATTGGCCGCCGCGGCCTGCTGCCAGCGTTCGGATTCCGGGACGAACAGCCGGATGACGAACGTCAGCACGGCCGGCAGCGCACCGATGAGCAGCACGAAGCGCCAGCTCTCCCGCGTGACGTGGAACCAGATGCCGACGATTCCGATGAGGGCGAAGCCGACGTTCGCCGCCGCGCCGATCACGCCGGCCAGCACCGGACGGTGGCGTTCGGGCCAGACTTCCATGACGAGTGCGACACCGAGCGACCATTCCCCGCCCATGCCCAGGGCCGCCAGGAAACGCGACAGGCCGAGGTGCCAGGGTTCCTGGGCGAAATAGGCCAGGCCGGTGAACACCGAATAGCAAAGAATGCTCAGGCTCATCGCACGCACGCGGCCGACGCGGTCGCCTAGCCAACCGAAGACGAGTCCGCCCAAGGCCGCGCCGACGAGGAACAACGCCGTGATGATGCCCATCCAGTGCCCGACAAAGGCGTCGGTCGCCCCGCCGGCCGCTGACTGCATCTGCTGTAGCGCCGGCCGGGCCACGAGCGGAAAGATCCCCATCTCGAGGCCGTCGAACATCCAGCCGAGGAATGCGGCCAGCAGCACGAGGCCGCGCCTTTGCGCTACGGGCGGCGCCGCGGGGACGGGACAAGGGGTGTTTTCCATGAGGCCGTGGTGGAGGGTAATCAGCCCTCCTTGCGAAGGCTACGGAGGACAATTTCCAAACCGTGGCGGAATGAAAATTGGTGCGAGCGCCGGGAGTCGAACCCGGATCGATGGCTTCGGAGGCCACAACACTATCCATTGTGCTACGCTCGCAAACAACCGAGCGGGTAGCTTTCGCGGGCGGCGGGGGTTTTCAAGCTGTTTTGCGAGGGTGGCGGGGAATCATTTCACGGCGGGGTCGCCGTGGCTCCAGGCGAAGCAGGGAGGGAAACCCGTCCACGCCGGGCATAAAAAGGGCGGGATCAGCGATCCCGCCCTGCAGTGAACAATCCGGTGCGTCCGGAGGCCGCGTTCCGCCTCAGTGCGCCACCTGGACGGTTGCGGTCATGGGCTGGCCGATCTCCTTGAGCAGGTCTTTGAACCACGGTTGGGTGGTGTCGAAGGCCTTGCCGCCCTTGATGCGGGGGAACTCGATGGCGCGCAGCTCGTCGCCGCGTTCCTCGTCATGGCCGATGAGGCCCGTGACGCCGGTCTTCGCGCACTCCACGGCCTTGAGCACGCAGGTGTCGATCAGCTTGAAGTCCTCGTCGTTGGCCGGGGCGGAACGGGCGAAATAGCCGCTCTTCTGCACGAGGGTTTTCTCGGCGCCGATCATGGACGCGAAGCGCTCGGCGAACCACTTGCCGGGGTTGATCGTATCGAGGCGGACGTGGCCGAAGGCGTCGCGGGCGACCTCCTTGCCGCTGTCCGTGAGCTCCTTGATGATGCTGTCGAGGCCGGCGCCCTCGCTGATGAAGATGTTGATGTTGCCCTGCTGGTCCATGAGCGCGCGGAGGCGTTTGGCCTCGGCCTCGATGTCGAGCGCGAGTTCGGGGAGGTAGATGGCGTGGACGGCGTAGCGTTCCTTGGCCAGGCCGATGGCGGGCACCCACTGTTTGCCGGCGAGGCTCTTTTGGTAGGCGCGGGCGGTGGCGGCGGTGAGCCAGCCGCAGTTGCGGCCCATGACCTCGTGCACGATGAGCATGCGGCCGCTGGCGCCGAGCTCGGTGACGACGTTGGAGAAGAACTTCGCGCCCTGTTCGGCGGCGGTGACGGCGCCGAGGCTCTGGCGAATGGGAATGATGTCGTTGTCGATCGTCTTGGGCAGGCCGATGACGTTGAGCTTGTAGTTGTGCTTCTGGAGGTGCGCGGCGAGATCGGCGGCGGTGGTGTTGGTGTCGTCGCCCCCGACGGTATGGAGGATGTCCACGCCATCCTTCTCGAGCTGGGCGGCGGCGACCTCGAGCGGGTGCTGGCCCTCCTTGACGAGGCCGCGCTTCACGGCGTCCTTGACGTTGGTGAGCTTCACGCGGCTGTTGCCGATGACGCTGCCGCCGTAATTCTTGAGCACGCCGGCCGCGGCGCGAATCTCCGGGGTGACGGCGTAGCTCTGACCGAGCAGGAGGCCCTTGTAACCCGAGCGGTAGCAGATGATGTCCCAGTCGGGGCACTGCTTGGTGTAGTGGAGGATGAGCTGCCCGACGGCGGCGCTGAGGCAGGGGGCGTGACCGCCCGCGGTGAGGATGGCTACTTTTTTCTTGTGACTCATGGTCTGGAACCACGAGTCGAGCAACAGGCCGGGGCTGAATCAACCCCGGAGCCGGTTTATGCCGGGGTTATTACTTTTCCTCCGCCGGCATATGATTGCGGCCGCGGGCAACTGCGACAAAAAGGCAACGCGCCGGCTTCAGGTCGCCGAGGTCCGTGACTTTCGCCATTCGCGGAAGAACTCCAGGACGATCGGCACCACGGACAGGATGATGATGGCAATGATCACGAGCTTGAAGTTTTTCTGCACGAAGGGCTGGTTGCCGAAGAGGAAGCCGGTGTAGGTGAAGAAATAAATCCAGACGAAGCCGCCGATCAGGTTGTAGGCCATGAAGCGCGGATAGGTCATCGACCCGACCCCGGCAATGAAGGGCACGAAGGTGCGCACGATGGGCACAAACCGGGCGAGGATGACCGCGCGGCCGCCGTATTTCTCGAAAAACTCGTGCGCGCGGGTGAGGTGCTTTTTGCGGAGCCAGATGGAATCCTCGCGCCTGAAGACGGCGGGGCCGACCTTGCGGCCGACCCAGTAGTTGAGCGTGTCGCCCAGGAAGGCGGCGATGAAGAGGAGCAGCGCCATCAGGTGGACGCTGAGACCGGTCTCGGGTTTGGCGCAGAAGGCGCCGGCGGCGAAGAGCAGGGAGTCGCCCGGCAGCAGCGGCATGACGACCAGACCGGTTTCCGCGAAGATAATCAGGAAGAGGATGCCGTAGGTCCAGACGCCATAGGCGGCGATGATCTCCGCCAGATGGCGGTCGATATGCAGGATGAAGTCGAAAAGCTTCTTCGCGAGGTCGAACATGGCGGATAACAAAAAGGGCAGGTCGGCGTGCGATCCTGCCCGGAAAGGGGAAAAGTTGGCGACTTAGACGTCGGCTTTGGTCTTGCGCAGACCCTGCACGCGGTCGCCGGCCTTCCACTGGCCGCGTTTCTTGAGAAGGGCCACGCGCTCGAAGCGCTTGAGGACGTTGCGTTTGATGACGAGACCGCCGCCGGACTTGAGACTGTTGTGCTGGGACATAAAAGAGGTTGGGATTAAGGTGGTTTCTGGCTCTGGAAGGGTGCGGATGTAGAGTTGGCCATCACCCATGACAAGTATTTTTCTCCCACATGTTCGGCATTGATCTCAATCCACTGCGGCGTGGCGAACGGATGGTGGTTATGGACCCATGCACTGAGGGCGGAAGCATTGCCCGGCAGGTATTTAAACCAGACCCGGAATTCCTCGGCCTGCTGCAGCTTGCCCTCCCAGTGATAATAGGAAGTGATCGGTCCGTCCACTTGTGCGCAGGCTGCCAAGCGTGCCTCGACCGCACCGCGGGCCAGCCGGTCGGCGTCGGAGCGTCGGGTGGTGGTTGTCCAAGCCACGAACATGCAGCCAGTTTCACCAGAATGTCGCGGATGTCAAAGCCCTCCCTGTGGCGCAATTTGACCGTAAAATTGACCCTTGACGCTCTTGTTCGCCGCCGTAGGTCTATCCGTTCACAAAAAATCCTTCCGACGCCACCATGAGAGACGAATACATCCGTGAAGCCCAGAAAACCATCCAGGATCCGAACATCCTGATCAACGTGGTCTCGCGCCGCGTGAAACAGCTCCGTCGTGGTGCCCGTCCGCTGGTCGAGTCGCTGGAGAAGCTGAGCCCCGAGGACATCGCCCTGCGCGAGGTCATCGAGGGCAAGATCAGCTTCGAGCTGCACACCGCCTGAACCGGCAGTTGGTGGGCGTCGGTTTCCACACCGACGCCTGTCGCCGATGTGGAAATCGGCGACCACCCATTCACACGAAGCGAGGCTCAGGCCTCGCTTCTTTTGTTTGCCGCCCTGCGCCTTCCGGCGCATCACTGACTTTCCCATGGCCGCCCAGTCCAAAGATTCCGCCCGTTACACCGAGATGCGCAACCCCAAGGCGCTGCGGGATTATTTTCTTCACGACAAGTTCGAGGCGGGCATCAAGCTGGTCGGCACCGAGGTGAAATCCATCCGGGCCGGCAAGGCGCAGATCACCGATGCCTTCGCCCGGCTCGAGAAGGGCGGGGTCTGGCTCTACGGCGCCTACATCGAGGAGTATTCCCATGGCGGCGCCACCCAGCACGCCCCGCGTCGCGTCCGCCAGCTGCTCCTGCACGATAACGAAATCCGCAAGCTCATCCAGCAGGTCGAGACCGGCGGGCGTTCCATCGTTGCGACGCGGATGTATTTCAAACAGGCGCTGGTGAAGGTGGAAATCGCCACCGCGTCCGGCAAAAAGCAGTTCGACAAGCGTGCCGATCTGAAAAAACGCGAGATGGACAAGGAGGCCCGCAAGGCCCTGAAATTCCGCCGATGAAACGCCAGCCACTCAACCATGTCGCCGTCCGCGTCCCGGGCAGCACCTCCAACTGCGGCGCGGGCTTCGACACGCTCGGCCTCGCGCTCTCGATCTACAACACCGTCACGCTGTCGCGCGGCGACTGGAGCGGAGCCCGGGCCCGGACCAACAGTGAGATCGCGGGCCTGGATATGGCCGACGAGGCCGCGCGGCTGTTTTTCGTGCGCGCCGGGGTCGAGGATTTCGGCTTTGAACTCGGCATCACCGGCGACGTGCCGATGTCGCGCGGTCTCGGCTCCAGCGTCACCCTGCGCGCCGGCGTGGTGGCCGGGCTCAACGAGCTGGCCGGGGCGAAGCTCACCAAGGATGACCTGTGCTCGCTCGTGACGCAACTCGAAGGCCATCCGGACAACGCGACGCCGGCCGTCATCGGCGGTTTCTGCGTGGCGCGCTCCGACCCGCACACGAACGAACTGCTCGGCGTGCTGCGCAAACCGATCGGCCGCGACTTGTGCTTCGTCGTGGTCTCGCCCGACCAGGAACTCGAGACCAAGAAGGCCCGCGGCATTTTGCCGAAGGAGCTGCCGTATTTTGACGCCATCAAGAGCGTGAACAGCGCCGCCTACGTCGTGGCCGCCATTCTTTCCGGCGAATACGACCGGCTGCGGCACGCGGTGATGGATTTCCTGCACGAGCCCTACCGGCTGCCGCTCATTCCCGGCGCCAAGCCCGCGATCGAGGCCGGCATTGCGGCCGGCGCGCTGACCGGCTGGCTCAGCGGCAGCGGCTCGAGCGTGCTGTGCGTGGCCCGGCCGGCCAAGGCGGCGCGGGTGGGGCGGGCGATGGCGGCGGCGTTTGCCGCGCACAAGCTGTCCGGCACCGTCCACCTGCTCCACGCGGACAACGCGGGCCTAAAGGTCGTTAAACGGCGAGCCTGAGGCGATGACCTTGGGCGGGTGCGGGTCGGGCCAGTATTTGACGACCTCGTTGGCGAGAGCCAGCCACTTGAAGGGTTTGCGGATGACGACCTTGAGCGCCGGCACCGAGGCCAGCTCACGCTCGGTGAACTTGAGATGGTAGGCGGTGATCATCACCACCGGGATGGTTGGATTGATCTTCTGCACCGCCTGGATGAACTCGAGGCCGTTCATGTCGGGCATCTGGTAATCGGTGACGATGAGGCCGACATCCAGCCTGGGCATCGCGCGCAAGGCGTCGGCCGGTTTGGTGAAGCCATGCACCGGGCAGGCCAGATGCTCGCCGAGCAATTGCTCGAGCAGGTCGATGTAGGATATCTCATCGTCCACGAGGACGACTATTTTCCCCTTGGGACGGGGCGGAAGCTTGGACATGGCGTTTGGTGGCTGCAGCCCGTGGGATGTGGTTGTTTCTAGGGGAAAACGGCTTGCCGTAAAGCGGATAACTCGTCCCTGCTTCTGCCATGCTTCACGTGGTGTTGTTCGAACCGCAGATTCCGCAAAACACCGGCAACATCGGCCGCATGTGCGCGGTGACGCGTTCGCGACTCCACCTGATCCACCCGCTCGGCTTTGAGGTCACGGACAAAAACCTCAAGCGCGCCGGCATGGATTACTGGCACTCGCTGGACGTCCACCACCATGCCGACTGGGCGGCGTTCAAGGCCAGTGCGGTTGCGCCGTCGCGGCTGTGGCTCTTCACCACGCATGCCACGAGGACCTTCTGGGACGTGCGGTATGCCGAGGGTGACGGGTTGGTGTTTGGCAACGAGGAGGCGGGGGCGCCCGAGTGGTTGCATGCGGAGCTGGGCGACGCCCAGCGGGTGAAAATCCCCCATGCCAACGGCGCGCTCCGTTCGCTCAATCTCTCGACGGCCGCCGGCATCGCCACCTACGAGGCGTTGCGGCAGACCGGACTGCCGGGTGACACCTGACCGCCGACAGGGGTTCGGCACGGCATCTCCGTGATTGCTCCGATCCGAGGCATGCATAGCCTCCCTCCCAGCTCCAAAGGAATCCCCATGAAAACGCGCCTCCTGCTGATGCTGACGCCAGGCCTGTTCGCCGCCTCGCTTTTTGCCCAACTGACTCCCTTGAACGAACGCATTGCGGTCAGCTCGATCGCGGCCCCGGATTATGCCCGGCAAGACGATGGCGGCGCGGGCTTGCGCCCCGAGGGATACATCTTCACCCAAGGGCATCATTTCGAGAGCGGAACCCGCGACCGTTCGATCGAGAAACTGACATTCAACAAGCTGGTCCAGCAACTCGCCCCGGATCTGGCACGGCAGAAATATTTTCCCGCGCGCAGCGCCGACGTGGCCGACATCCTGATCGTGGTGCACTGGGGCGTCACCCAGATCTATGATGATCCGCAAAAGGACACGCGGGTCGATGCCATCAACAACGCGCTGCCCGAACTGCAGGCACAGGTCCGCGAGAACGGCATGGGTGACGCCGCACCCCTGAACGACGTTTACGACTCGATCCAATGGGCGCAGGAGAACAGCCAGGCCGCATTCTGGCGCAACGCCCGGCTGCTCGGCTATGTGGCGGACCTGCGCCGGATCGGGACGGACAGCGGCTATGTCACCGACCGCGAGAAGCTGCTGAACGCAGAATTGAACGAGGAGCGCTACTTCGTCGTGCTGATGGCCTATGACTACCAGACGATGAAGAAGGACAAACGCAGCAAATTGCTCTGGACCACCCGGCTGAGCGTGCGCACGGCCGGAAACAATTTCACCGAGGCCTTGCCGGTGCTGGCGCAGGCCGGCTCACACGTGTTCGGGAAACAAGTGGAGGGCCTGGTCCACGCCAAGGCCAACCTCCGCGAGGGTCGCGTGACTTTCGGAGAGATGAAGATCCTCGGCGTGGTCGATCAGGCCCCGCCGGCACCGGCCAATTAACGCGGCCCGGATCAGCTCACGAAGGCGATGGGCGCAGGACGCTGGGTCACGCCCTTGCGACCGCTCAGGCGGTCGGGCCGTTCGGACTCTTCCTTCGTCAGGATGCCGATCTCGTAGCTGATCTTGCCTTCGATGATTTCGCGCAGGGCGATGTCCTCGGGGGCGAGCTTTTCCAGAGACTCGACCAAGGGACGGGCGCCCCGGCGGAGCTGTTTCACGCGGCGGGAGACCACGTTGACCAAGATATAGGGGTCATCAATGACCTTGCGGGCGCCGAGCAGGTAGTCGTCTCTCATAATTGGTTGGGTCCGGCGAGGGCCGGCAACATGGATTCTACAACCAGGCCGGTCCCAAGGCCACGACTATCTCCTCCGGCTGTCGCCGAACCGGCCAAAGGGTTCGCCGGCCATTCGCTTAGGACGATTAAAGCTTCCGCGGTTTCCTCGCTGACGGGGCGGAAGCGTCCTTCCAATTCCACCACAGGAGCAATCGCGGGTCGGGCTTGGGCGTCTTCGCGTAGTAGACGGCGCAGCGGAAGGTGTAGAGCACACAACGGTCCTGGTGCGAGTTGGTCAGCCGTTCCAGCCGGTGATAGAGCGTCGCGGGGTTCTTGCGCCTGAGGTCGGCCACGCGGCGGATGCCGAGTGCGTAAAGGTCCTGGGCCAGGCTCGGACCGATGCTCGGGATGGTCTGCAATTCGCGCAGCACGAGGCGGCGCTCGTCGAGATGTTCGAGGTCTTTCATGGTGCCTGGAGGCTAAATCCTGCCGCTGACAACCCTGTGTCAGGAGATGTGTTCGATCCGCGGGATGGCGCTGATGAGCGCGCGGGTGTAGGGGTGTTGCGGACGCTCCATGATGTCGAGGGCGGGGCCGAGTTCGACGATCTTGCCTTGATACATGACGGCGATGCGGTCGGAGATGTGTTTTACCACCGACAGGTCGTGGGCGATGAAGACCAGCGTGAGGTTCATCCGGCGGACGAGGCCGGCCAGCAGGTTGAGGATCTGCGCCTGGATGGACACGTCGAGCGCGGACACCGGTTCGTCGGCGATGATGATCTTCGGCTCCAAGGCGAGCGCGCGGGCGATGGCGATGCGCTGCCGCTGGCCGCCGGAGAACTCGTGCGGGTATTTCCGCTGATCGCGCGGCGCGAGCCCGACCTGCTCCATCAAGGTCGCAACGCGGGCCGGAACCTGGTTCGCCGGCACCACGTCGTGCACGAGCAAAGGCTCGGCCAGGGCGGCGAAAACCGTCAGGCGGGGATTGAGCGAGGCGAACGGATCCTGGAAGACCATCTGCAGGCCGCGGCGCGCGGTCATCAGCTCCGCGGCGGTGGCTGCGGTGAGATTCCGGCCCTCGAGCACCACCGTGCCGCCGGTGGTCGGCACCAGTTGCATGATGGTGCGGGCGAGGGTGGACTTGCCGCTGCCGGATTCGCCGACGAGCCCGAGCACCTCGCCGCGCTCGATCTCGAGGGTGATGCCGTCGACCGCCTTCACCGTGCCGGTCCGTTTCTTGAACAAAAAGCCCGACTCGACGGGGAAGTGCGTCGTGACGTTCTTGAGCTGGAGGATGGGATCGGACATGTCAGTGATCAGATCTCTGCGTTTTGGACGCGCAGGCAGGCGGTGGCGTGGTTGGCATCGACGGGGACCAGGCGCGGGTCCGTGGCCCGGCAGCTCTCGACGGCCTGCTCGCAACGCGGGGCGAAGGCGCACCCCGTGGCCGGTTTGGAGAGGTCGGGTGGCATGCCGGGGATGGTGTAGAGATCCCGGCCCTTGGGCTGCAACGACGGGATGGAGCGCTGCAGGGCCTTGGTGTAGGGATGGCGCGGAGCCTGGAAGAGCGTGCGCGTCGGCGCTGATTCGACGATGCGGCCGGCATACATCACCTGCACCCGGTCACACAGGCCGGAGACGACGGCGAGGTCGTGGGTGACGAAGATCACCGCCATGCCGAGTTCGCGCTGGAGTTTTTTCAGCAGTTCCAGGATCTGCGCCTGCACGGTGACGTCGAGCGCGGTGGTCGGTTCGTCGGCGATGAGGATTTCCGGTTTGGTGATGAGTGCCATGGCGATCATCACGCGCTGGCGCATGCCGCCCGAAAACTCGTGCGGGTAGCTATGGAGGCGCTGGGCGGCGTTCTGGATGCCGACGGCCTCCAGCATGGCCAGCCCGCGGGCGAGGGCGGCGGCCTTGGAAATATTCTCGTGGATGAGCAATGGCTCGATGAGCTGTTCCGAGATGCGCAGGTAGGGGTTCAGCGACGTCATCGGGTCCTGGAAGATCATCGCGATGCGCTTGCCGCGGATGGCGCGAAGCCGCTCGGGCGGACAGTGCAGCAGGTCAACTCCATCGAACATCGCCCGGCCTGCCTCGATCCGGCCCGGGGGCGTCGGCACCAGGCCCAGGAGCGAATAACACGTGACGGACTTGCCCGAGCCGGACTCGCCGACGATCCCGAGGGTCTCGCCCTTTTCCAAGGAGAAGCTGACCCCGTCCACCGCCCGGTAAACACCGCTGCGGGTGTGGAAGCTGGTGCGGAGATCGATGACTTCGAGCAGGGACACGGGGAGAGGGAGAGTTAGGGTGAGAGTGAAAGTGCGCTGGGGAGCGGCAACGCCAAACTGGCCGCCAGGATTATCCATGTAGGGTCGCCGCTGGTCGGCGGACCGTTCCGCGAACAACCTCAGGTCCGCCGACCAGCGGCGACCCTACAGAATTCAGTGCAACAGTTCGCCAAACAACGCTTCGTAGCGCCCAATCATCCGCTCCACCGAAAAACGGGCCGGCGCGTCGGCCTGGCCGCGCGCCACGATCGCCTCGACGGCCGGGCCGCCGGCGAGCATTTCGGTCAGGGCCTTGGCCAAAGCCGCATCATCGCCGCGCGGGAAGAGCCAGCCGTTGACGCCGGGTTCGATGATGTCCGTGACACCCGGCGCCACACTGCCGGCGGCGGCGCAACCGGCGGCCATGTAGTCGATGAGCACCAGCGGGAGTCCTTCGTAATGGGTGGAGAGCACGGCGGCGCGGCAGCGATGATAGAGGGCGGCGGCGTTGCTTACCCGGCCGAGGAACTCGACGCGATCGGCCAGATTGAGTCTGGCGGCGAGTTTCTCGCAAGCGCGGCGATGGGAAGCCTTGCCGTCGCCGCCTAGTAAGAGCCGGCCGGTCCAGCCGGTATCGACGAGACGCCGGGCCGCGCGGATCAGGGTGGGTTGGTCCTTCTGCCGGGCGAAGCGGGCCACCATGACGATGTCCTGGCTGCGTGAAGTGAAGGACGGCGCCCCGGCGGCGTAACGGGTGGCATCGGCGCCGTTGTGGATGATCTCCACACGCGGACCGGCCAGTCCGAGGGAGCGGACATGATCGGCGACGCCGTGCGAAACGCAGACAGTCGCCGAGGTCCGGGCGGCGAGCTTTTGTGCGGCCCAGCGACGCCAGAAGGGGTAGCGCTCGCAGTTCATTTCCACGTGCAAGACGACGGGCACGCCAGCGGCGAAGGCGGCCTGCCGGCCCCAGAGGTGCTCGCTGTTGCCGTGGGCGGTGAAGATCCGCGGCTTGAACTCCGCAATGATGGCGGCGAGTTGGCGGAGGGTTGTTCCCTTCCATCCGCTGTCGACCCAGGCGGTGCGCACACCGGTCGCGGTGATCTGGGCCTGCATGGGCGCAGGCAACGGAACCTTTTTGCGCCGCAGGACAAGCAGCGGCTCGAAGTTGCCCGTGCGGAGATGGCCGCAGGCGAGTTCGAGCGCGACCTTCGTGGCGCCAGAGCCGCCGCCGGTGACGAAGTGGATCACGCGAGGTTTGGAACTCATGGCTTGGACAAGTAAGGTTCGAGCGCGGCCTGCACCTCGGCGACCGAGAGCCGGAGCAGCGGGCGGGGACCGGACACGTCAGCCGGGCGGAGCACCGTGTGTTTCGTGTCCCACGGATGCCAGCGCCAGGGTTCCAGCGGACCGTAGAGGCCGACGACCGGGACATGGAACGAGGCGGCGATGTGAATAAAACCCGTGTCGATGCCGAAGGTCAGGTTCATCCGGCGCATCAGCGAGCCGGCCTCGCGGATGCCGAGCTTCGTGCTCCAATCATGGCAATGAACGCGCAGGTCTTCCGACAGCCGGGCCAGGATTGTGGCGTAATAGGGCGCGTTGCCCGGCGAGTCGCAGAAATGAATTTCGCAACCGCGGTCGCGGATGAGCCAGGTCAGCACTTCAGCGAAGCGCTCAGGGGCCCAGTCCTTCAGGTCGAAAACGGACTTGGCGCAGACGAAAACCCGGGTGCGGTTGCCGGCGGGCAGTTCGCGGTCCACGCGCTGGTCGGTCGCAGGGCCGGTCCAGTTTTCATTGTGGGTGTCGGTGACCGGAATGGCGTCGGCGCGCAGAATATCGAGGAAACATTCCACCTCGTGTTTGTCGGCGTAGGGTGTGCTGCGCTGGAGCAGCCACGCCCGGCCATCGGTGGCAAATCCCACCCGGTGGGGAATGCCGGCGAGGAGGGGGAGGATGGCGCTGGAGAAGGAACGGCGCAGGATGTAGCAGCGGTCGTAGCGTCGGGCGCGGAGGAATTTCGCGGCGCCGAGAAGGCTCGTGGGAAACGGGGCGGTGCGTTTCTTCTCCCCCTTGAGGCGCGGGGCGTAGAAGAGCAGTTCGTCCTTGTAGGGGCAGTGGGCGAGGGTGTCGCCCGAGACCGGTTCGGCCAGCACGTCGATCTTCGCGTTGGGACAGGCGTGGCGGAGGTTCCGCAGGGCGGGGATGGCCAGGACGGTGTCGCCGATGAACCGGTAGCGGATCACCAAGATGCGCAGCGGGCGCAGGTCGGGGAAGGACATGGGGATGGAAAGTAGCGAGTAGCGGGTAGTGGGTAGTGGGTAGCGAGTAGAAAGTCGGTGCCGGCGGAGATCGGTCGGGTGGACTACATGCTCGCTACTCACTACTCGATGCCCGCTACTGTTTCAATACACCTCGGGATAGCCCGGGCCGCGAGCCTTGAAGCGCTTGTGCACCCAGAAGTATTGCTCGGGCGCGAGGACGATATGTTCCTCGATGAGTTTGTTGATGCGCACGGCATCGGCCGCGGCGTCGGCGGTCGGGAAGTTTTCCAAGGCGGGCAAAATGGCGAGCGTGTAGGAGTGGTCGGCCTCGCGCTTGGCGAAGAAGGGCACGACGGCGCAACCGGTCATTTCCGCGATCTTGCTGGTGGCGGTGTTGGTGATGGCGGGCACGCCGAAAAAGGGGAGGATTTCCGAACTCTTCGTGCGCTTGCCCTGATCGGGCGCATACCAGATGGCGGCGTTGCCGCGCAATCCGCGGACGAGGCCGCGCAGGTCGTCGAAGTGCACGGCGGGCGACATGTGCCGGGCGCGCTGGCCGCGCATGAGGTGGGCGACGACGGGATTGTTGGGATCGCGGTAGAGCCCGCCCATCGGATGCGCCGCGGACATCAGCCTTCCGCCGATCTCCAGGGTGGTGAAATGCGCGGTGAGCAACAGGGCGCCTTTGCCTTTGGCCAGGGCGGCGCGCAGATGTTCCAGGCCGATGATGCGGTGCGGGGGCAGGTCCGCGGGCTTGGCCCACCAGCCGGCGCAGACCTCGAAAAGACCCAGCGCCAGCGCATCGTAGTGGGCGCGGGCGAGGGTGGATATCTGGACGACCGACAGTTCCGGGAAGCAGAGCTTCAGGTTGGTGTAGACGACGCGGCGGCGGATGCAGATGACATGGAAGGCCAGCCAGCCGAGGCCGCGGGCGAGGAGTCGCTTTTCCGCCCAAGGCAGCTTGTCCACCAGCCACATGAAACCGATGCCCAACCAGGCCGGCCAGAATTGCGGCAGCCAGAGGCGTTGTTGCTCGCTGGCGCGGCTCATGCGCGGTCGGTCTTGGCCGGGTTGCGGTAGAGCTGGGGATTCAGCGCGGGGTCGTTATACATCTTGAACTGAAAATAGACGGAAAAGGTCCGGCGCCCGGCCGCGACGTCGGCAAAAAGATCCGCCAGGCAGGTCGTGAGATCGGCGCGTTGCTGGCGGATGCGGGCGAGCTTTTCGGCGCACTTCTCCTTGTGCGCGGCGGAGGCCTCGGGGCGCACCGTTTCCTCGTGCATGTGAAATTCCTTCAGGGCGAGGATGGAGAGGCGGTCGATCATCATGCCGGGGGTTTCCGAATTCCGCGGGCAGCCCGAGGCGGGCGGGTTGAGCGCGGCGACGACGGCCTTGTCCATTTCCTCGGCGAAGTTGTTCCGCTCCTGGTTGAAGCGGTCGATGTTGCGCTTGGCCTGATAAATACGCTCGAAGCCGAGATCGTCGCGGCGGGCGACGTCCTCCTCGTGCCAGAGGGAGAAATTGCGGAGGTGGTTTTCCTCGAGCAGACGATAAAAACCCTCGCCGGTGGCGGCGGGCGCCATTTGGTGCCAGCGGGCGGTGAGTTCGGTCTGGCGGGCAGCGATTGCGGCGGCGTCGAATTTCATGAGGTGCGGCAAATTGAGTTGGACAAAAGAGGGCCGGACACAAGCCTGCGGATGCAGCGCGATGCAAAGCCTCCTCGTCATCAAGCCGTCCTCACTGGGCGACATCGTGCACGCCCTGCAGGTGGTGCAGGTCCTGGCCCGGGAGCGACCGGAATGCCGGATCACCTGGGTGGTGCGGGAGCGGTTCGCCGGACTGGTGCAGGCGGCGCCGTTCGTGCACGAGGCGATCATCTTCCGCCGGCGGGACGGCTGGCGGGCGTTTCTGCACCTGTTGCGCCAGCTGCGCGCGCGGCATTTCGACGCGGTCTGGGACATGCAGGGGTTGATGCGATCAGGCCTGATGACGGCGGCGGCACGGGCTCCGGTGAAATGGGGCCGGCGGGACTCCCGGGAAGGCGCCGGTTTCTTCTACAACCGCCGGGTGAACCTGCCGGAAGGGACGGGCCCCCACCACGCGCTCGACGTCCTGCAGCAGTTCCTGCGCGCCGACGGAGTGGCGCCCCGGCTGGATTTTCCGCTGCAACTCAAGTCCGGCGTGGCCTACCCGTGGCAGCCATTCTTCGCCGGGGATCCGCGCAGCACCTTCCTGATCTTCACGGACAGCCGGGGGGCGGAAAAGGAATGGCCGCGCTTCAACGAGCTCACGGCGCTCATCTTTGGCGCCATCCCGGGCGCCCGGGTCGTCTGGTGCGCGGGCAAGCCCGTCAAGCCCGAGGTGGCGGTGCCGGCGGACCGTTTTCTGAACCTGACCGGCTGCCCGATGGACCAGATGATCGCGTTGGTGCGGCAGCCGGCGACGTTCATCGGCAACGACAGCGGGCCGATGCACCTCTCGGCCGCGTCAGGCAACCGCGTGCTGGCCATCTTCGGACCGACTTCGCCCAGCCGGTTCGGCCCTTATCCGATCGCGGCGAAGAAACACCGGGCGGTCGAGGCGCCGGGCGGGCAACTCGACCGGCTGGAACCGGCGGCGGTGCTGGCGGCGTTGGAAGAGCTGCGCGCGAGGCCGCTTTGAGCGGCGCGGCGCGCGGCCGTCAAAATGCCGCAAAATAGCGGGCGCGGCAGGTTCGCATTTGCATTTCACGACGTCGTTCCAATCTTAGGAACGAGACGCGTCCCACGCGGTCTTTGCTCCCCGTCATGCCCGAAATGCTCATCATCAAGCCTTCCGCGCTCCGTGATATCGTCCACGGATTGCAGGTCGCCACGTCGATCAAGGCGCAGCGGCCGGAGTGGCGCATTTCCTGGATCGTGCGCGACATCTTTTCCCCGCTCGTGCGATCCTGCGCGGCGGTGGACCAGGTCTATGTCTTCCGGCGCGACGAGGGCGCGCGCGGTTTTCTCCAGACGATGCGTGAGGTGCGGAAGAAGGAATTCGAGCTCGTGCTGGATTTCCAGGGCCTGCTGCGCACCGGGCTCATGACCAAATGGAGTCGCGGCAAGCGCAAGGTGGGCCGCACCGACGCGCGCGAAGGCGCGGGCATGTTCTACGATGAAAAGATCCCGCTGCCGCCCGGCGGCGGCACGGCCCACGTGCTGGAGATCCTGCTGCAGTTCGGCACGGTGGTCGGCGCGGAGGCGCGTCTGACCGGCCCGCTGCGCTTCCGGGAGATCGAGCGGCTCAATCTGAGTTTCATGGAGCCGCGCAAGGGTCTGCGTCCCGTGCTGATCTTTCCCGACAGCGGACAGAGCAGCAAGAAGTGGAACGGCTATGTGCAGCTCACGGCGCAGCTCATCCGCGAGGCCGGGCGCAAGGTCGTGTGGGCGGGCAACAATTACCTGCCCTGCAAGGAGTCGTTCCCCGAAGGCACGTTTCTCAATCTCACGGGCAACACCAGCCTGACCTCGCTGCCGGCCTTGCTGAGCAAGGCCGATTGGGTGATTTCCAACGACAGCGGGCCGATGCACCTGTCGGCTGCGATGGGGCTGAAGACCATCGGGCTGTTCGGACCGACCGATCCGCGCCAATACGGACCCTATCCCCTGAAAAGCCCGAAGAACTACGCCATCCAGGCGCCGCTCGGCGACCTCAAGCTGCTTTCGGCGAAGGAAGTCTTCCATCTCTTCAACCGCATCGAGGCGCAGATGGATCGTGCCATGGCGCGGCTGGTGGTCAGTTCGAGCCGTTGAAACGGCTCCCGGCGTCGGGCTAATTCTTCAGCCGGAAGGCCCGGATCTGCAGCGGGGGATCGTCCGGATAGAATCCCTGCAGGTCCGGAATCGTGGTCAAGGTCCAGGGCACGGACGTGGATTGGCCGTTTTTGGTGAACACGATGTCGTCGCCAAGGTAGGTGCACGAATGGATGACCTCGCCGTCTGCCCGGGTCAGCAGCAGCAGGTCGCCCATCGTGGGAACGCCGCGCACGGGGGCATAATTCTTGGACAGGATCTCCTTGAGGTAGGCGATGTCGGCGAAACGCGCGTCAGGCGGATCGTTGAAGAAATTCAAGCTCGTCCAGTGGCAGTCGACGGCTTCCTGGGAAGGGGCATCCGGGTCGGGATAGGTGTAGAGCAGCGCCCGGGCAAAGCGGGGGAGCAGATGCACCACATCGATCGGCATGCCGCCGGGATGACGGGAGAGGGATTGCAGCAGCGGCTTCACATCCTTCCGGCGCCGCCCACTGCTCCAATATTCCGCAATGGTGTCGATGTCGGAACCGGGGCCGATGCGAACCTTGAGCAGCAGGGTGGATTTGCGAGCGAGGGTCTTGAGCAGGCGCGCCCGATCAGCCGCGGAAGGCAGCAGGGGCAGCACAAGACTCAGATCAGAGAAAGCCAGGGCATGTCCCCGGCGATAGCACAGCCCCCGGACCGCGGTCACGACGGGGGCGGGAAGACCGCAGTCCTTGAACCACTCCTCGGCCATCTCCGCCCGGAAACGAAACGGTTCGGTCTGGAGCGGATTGCCGGACAGCCGGGCCAAGGTGTTGTAGAGGCGGGCTCGCGATTCCGGGCTCAGGCTGCGCACCAGTTCGTCGCCGGGTCGGAGCGCAAGGCCCGCCGACGTCTTTTCCCGGATCGCGGGATCCTGCAAGGCCTGCCGCTGGGAGTCGTCCAGGCTGATTTCCTGCCATAACTGCTCCAGCCTGGCGGGGGTGAAGCCTGGAAAATTCCAACGGGTCGGCGGAGCGACATAGTTTTGCGGGATGAAATCGTCGGGCGGCTCGATCACGATGCGGGAATACTCCATGTCGCCCCAAGGCCCGGGCCGGCACTTGTAAAGCAAGGCGTTGCCCGGCGGTGCAACCGGATCGTCCGTGTCCCCACTGGCGGGCAATCCGGCCAGCAGCAGGGCGGCGGCGAGTCTTGCAACCAGCCCCCGATGAATGTGTTTGCGGAGATAGGGATTAATAACCCGCGCACGATGAATATTTGCCGGCGGTGGGCAAGCGGCCTTTGCCGGCGGGATGCCCGGCCCGGAGAATTTTGTTTATTCCGCCGTCCGGAGGCGTCAGACAATGCCTTCCCATGCTCGATCCCAAACTCCTCCGTGAAACTCCCGAGACCGTGCGCGCGGCCATCGCCAAGAAGCATCTCGACGTCGACCTCGACGCCGTGCTTGCCCTCGACACGGCCTGGCGCGGCCAATTGACCGAGGTCGAGGCGCTCCGCTCCAAACAGAAGGCCGCCAACAACGAGATGGTGGCGCTGAAGAAGGGCTCGCCGGAGTTCATCGCGAAGGTGCAGGAGATGAAGGCCGTTTCCGCCGAGGTGAAGGCGAAGGAGGAGGCCTTGAAACCGGTCGAGGCCGGCTGGCACGCCGCGATGCTCACGCTGCCGAACATCCCGCATGCCTCCGTGCCCGAGGGCAGGACGCCCGAGCAGAACGTGGTTCACGCGACCAACGGTTCCGTCGAGGCCGTCTCGTCGCACGCACTGCCGCACTGGGAGATCCCCGGCTTCGGCAACCTCATCGATTTTCCGCGCGGAGCGAAGGTCACCGGCGCGGGTTTCCCGTTTCTCGTCGGCGACGCCGCGAAGCTGTCGCGGTCGCTGCTCTCGTTCTTCTTGGACGAAAACGTGAAGGCCGGCTACACCGAGGTCAGCCCGCCGATCTTCGTCAACGCGGCCAGCGCCACGGCCACCGGCCAGCTGCCGGACAAGGAAGGGCAGATGTATGAAACGACGCCCGACCACCTCTACGCCGTGCCGACCGCCGAGGTGCCGCTGACCAATTTCTACCGCGACGAGATCATCGACGAGGCCGCGCTGCCCGTCCACCGCTGCGCCTACACCCCGTGCTTCCGCCGCGAAGCCGGCAGCTACGGCAAGGACGTGCGCGGACTGAACCGCGTGCACCAGTTCGACAAGGTCGAGCTTTTGAAATGGGTTCATCCCTCGACCAGCTACGACGAGTTGGAGAAACTCCGGACCGACGCCGAGCGGCTGCTGCAGAAGCTGGAACTGCCCTATCGCGTGCTGCTCATGTGCGGCGGGGACCTGGGATTTGCCCAGGCAAAGAAATACGACCTGGAAGTCTGGGCCGCCGGCCAGAAGCGCTGGCTCGAGGTGTCGAGTTGTTCGAACTTCGAGTCCTTTCAGGCCCGCCGGGCCCAGATCCGTTTCCGCAACAAGGAAACCGGCAAACCCGAGCTCGTGCACACCTTGAACGGCTCCGGTCTCGCCGTGCCACGCGTGCTGGCGGCTTTGCTGGAGAACAACCTGCAGGCGGACGGCCGCGTGAAGATTCCCGCCGCCCTCGTGCCGTATTTCGGCAAGGAGTTCCTGAGCTTCAAGTGACTCACCTTGTAGGAGCCTGCTTGCAGGCGATTCATATCCACCATCGCCTGCAAGCAGGCTCCTACAAAGCATGACCCGTCGAGGGAAAGCCAAAACAGACTTGCCTGCCCAAGCCGCGAAGGTGGGAGAGTCATTATCCCTGTCCCGGTTGCATCCCGCTGTTCGGCGCTGGGCGGAGACCACCCGGCTGCGCGGTCCGTGGTGCGTGGCATTTTCGGGCGGGGTCGATTCGCTGGCGCTGCTGCTCCTGATGCGGGCGCACTGGCCGGAGCGCGAGATCGTCGCGCTGCATTTCAACCACCGTTTGCGCGGGCGCGAGTCGGCGGCGGACGAGAGATTCTGCCGCAAAACCTGCGCGGGCTTGGGCGTGCGGCTGCGCACCGGGCAATGGCACGATGCGGCCAAGGACGCGAGCGAGGCCGAGGCGCGGAACGCGCGACACGAATTTTTCGCCCGGGAGATGAAACGGCTGCGCAGCCGCGCGCTCTGGCTGGCCCACCAGCAGGACGATATTGCCGAGACCCTGCTGATGCGACTGGCGCGCGGCAGCGGCACGGGCGGACTGGCGGCGCCGCGACCGGTGCATCCGACGGCGGACGGACGGGTGCACCTGCGTCCATTGCTGACATTGAAGAAAGCCGAACTGCTGGCCGCGATGCGCCAAGCCGGCGCGACCTGGCGGGAAGACTCGTCGAACGCCCGGGATGATTATTTTCGGAACCGGGTGCGCCGGATCGTGCTGCCGGCGTGGGCGAAAGCAGCCGGGCGCGATGCGCTGGCCGGTGCGGCGTTGGCGCGGGAGCGGCTGGAAGAGGATGACCAGGCGTTGGAGTTGTGGGTCGATTCGCTGGCCCCGCTGGGGCGGGACCGGCAATTGGATCTGCGGATGCTGGCCGGGATGCCGCGGGCCATTACCCGCCGGGCGCTCCACCGTTGGTTGCTGGCCCTAAGGAAACCGCCGGATCTGTCGCGGCAGGGCTTCGAAATCCTGCTGGCCGCGGTCGAGCGGGGGCAGCCCACCCGCTTCAGTCTCGGGACGAGGGGTTTTGCCGTCATCGGACGCGGCCGGTTGGCCTTCCGGAAGGGCTGAAACCGTTCCAATCAGGAGCTAAATTTGAAGGCGCGAGGCGTTTGACTTATCCAGTCGGAACCTACACGTTGCCCGCCACTCTAATATCTACATGTCCGACAACGACGACAAGAAGCGCCGCCCCCTGAAAAACCTGCCGCCTGACGGTTTCCCCGCCAAGATGATCCTGATCTGGGTCGCGGTCATCGTGATGATCTGGGCGGTCATCAATTTCAGCCAGAGCAAGTTGCCGACCCCGGCGCGGCTGAAGATTCAGGAGGTCGTCAAGCTGGCCGAGGAAGAGCAGGTGGTCGAGGGCGCCATCCGTTCAGACAGCACCGGTGGCCGCGATTGGTATGAGGTGACGGGCACGATCAAGAGCAACACCCTCAAAACCGACACGGGAACGACCAATGCTTTCATTGCCTCCGGGCGTCTGACCGATGCCAACGTTGAGCGCCTCCAAAAGACCCTGGCCTTCGTGGAGAAGCCGGCGACGACGGTCCTGACGAGCCTGATGCTCAACATCCTGCCGTTCATCATCGTCATCGGCCTGCTGTATTTCCTGTTTGTCCGCCAGCTTCGCCAGGCCGGCAAAGGTGCGCTCAGCTTCGGCAAGAGCCGCGCCAAGATGCTTACCCGCGAGAAGGACCGGCTCAATTTCACCGATGTCGCCGGTTGCGACGAGGCCAAGGAAGAGGTCAGCGAGATCGTCGAGTTCCTCAAGGACCCGAAGAAATTCCAGAAGATCGGCGGGCGCATCCCGAAGGGCATCTTGATGGTCGGTCCCCCGGGCACCGGCAAGACGCTCCTCGCCAAGGCCATCGCCGGCGAGGCCGACGTGCCGTTCTTCTCCATCAGCGGTTCTGACTTCGTGGAAATGTTCGTCGGTGTCGGCGCCAGCCGGGTGCGCGACATGTTCGAACAGGGCCGCAAGAACGCTCCGTGCCTCATCTTCATCGACGAAATCGACGCCGTCGGCCGCCAGCGCGGCGCGGGTCTCGGCGGTGGCAACGACGAGCGGGAACAGACGCTCAACTCGCTGCTCGTCGAGATGGACGGTTTCGACACGCAGGAAGGCGTGATCATCATCGCCGCGACCAACCGGCCCGACGTGCTCGACAGCGCGCTGCTGCGTCCGGGCCGCTTCGACCGCCAGGTTTACATCAACCTGCCCGACATCATCGGTCGCGAACAGATCCTCCGGGTGCATGCCCGCAAGATCTCCCTCTCCGAGGACGTCAACCTCAGCATCATCGCCCGCGGCACCCCCGGCCTGTCCGGCGCCGAGCTGGCCAACCTCCTGAACGAGGCCGCGCTGCTGGCCGCCCGCCGCGGCAAGAAGAAGGTCGAGATGGTCGACATCGACGACGCCCGCGACAAGGTTCTCTGGGGCCGCGAACATCGCCGCGTGATGGACGATGCCGAGAAGAAATCCCTCGCCTGGCACGAGGCCGGCCACGCCGTGGTCGGCGCGGTGCTCGATGACGGCACCTTCCCGGTGCACAAGGTCACCATCATTCCCCGCGGGCAGAGTTTGGGCAGCACGACCTATCTGGCGACGAAGGATATTCTCGGTCGCACCAAGAAGCAGTATCTCGACCGGGTCTGCACCTCGATGGCCGGCCGCATCGCGGAGGAACTGGTCACCGCCGACATCAGCGACGGCGCCACCGGGGACATCAAACAGGCGACCAAGATCGCCCGCGCCATGGTGTGCGACTTCGGCATGAGCGAGCTCGGACCGATCGCCATGGGCGAAAACCAGGACACGGTCTTCCTCGGCCGCGACATCACCCGGTCGCAACACATCAGCGAAGACACCGCCCGCCGGGTGGACGCCGCGGTGTCGGACATCATCTCCTCCGAATACAAGCGTGCGCAGGAGATCATCGCCAAGCATCGCGCGGCGCTGGACAAGATTGCCGAGGCCTTGCTGGAGAATGAGACGATCGAGGGCCGTCACGTGCTGGAGATCATCGAGCACGGCGAGATCAAGTCCCCGATCGTGAGTGTCAAGCCGCCGAAACTTCCGACCGAAGCCGGCAAGACGGCGGAGAAGACAGCCGCGAAGGAACAGTCCAGCGGCGGCGGCGCCCCCGCCCCGAGCCCGGCCTGAGGCCGGCCGATTCCGAAAGGTATTTTCAAACCGGGCAAAGTGGCCCGGTTTTTTTGTGGGCGGAGTGCCCTCACTCCGCGAGGCATGGGCAGCGCGACCGGTAACCCGCGGGGTGAGGGCACTCCGCCCACAAAGACAAACAGTTACACCA